>ERZ779835.17-NODE-17-length-50269-cov-8.783029_pt1 | contig 50269 bp, 55 predicted proteins | sample MGYA00511382_ERZ779835 | MGnify/ENA primary metagenome ERZ779835 (study PRJEB29588, sample SAMEA2150814) | human gut metagenome | biome: human gut; feature: human-associated habitat; material: faeces | place: Denmark | collected 2008/2010 ... | reverse complement strand
CAATTAACAAATCTACCAAAGGACTTTGGAACTTTGTCAAAGAGTCTTAACATTTACCCGACAAATTACTATTTGTACATATCTTCTTAGTATGTATTATTATACCATATTTCGACTTATAATCCCATCATTTCATGGACGATTCTATCAGATAATTTAACTGTTCCAACAAGCACTAACATATTGAAAATTAACTCTCCTAGATATTTCCAAACTTGAGTAACAGCAGTTGCTGATGAATCCACCACAGGTGGAGAAGATGCAAACAAGCTAAATATAATACAAGATAGAATTATTATTGCTCCTTCTAAACATACAGCAGTATAACTTTTTAGAAAGCTTCTACCAATATTTTGTGTAGGTTCTCCAGCAAATGAAGATAAAGGTATTGGTGCAATAGCAGTATACAAATATAACTTAAAAAATCTTCCATACACAGTCATTATCATAATAAACGATAACACCATAACTACTAAACTACCTATAATAGTTATTGCCCATAATGGTATGGATTCAAAGAATCCACAACTTTCAACAGCAGTAATAATTCCTTGTGGTAATACAGAATTAGTTGAACCAGTAATACCAGCAGTAGTCATTATATTAGAAATAACTCCTTGTACTATATTAAATATAGCAAGCATTAAATCCATTCCATAAGTAACAATTGTTTTTGCAACAGCAAATCTTATAAATAACTTAAATGCTTTTTCTGGTTTCTTTACTTCTTCTATTGAACCACAAGTTTTTAACATTCCTACAACAAAAAATAATACTAGAAGTGCTAGACCTATGGCTTGCATTGAACCATATATAGTTTTTATTACATTCCATATAGCACCATCTTTAAAAGTTTCTGGTGTTTGAGTAATAAGAGTCCATATTTCTGATAATTTACTATTCCAAGTATCTAGTGCATTCTCTATATTTTGTACTATCCAATTATCACTCATAATTTTCACTACCCTATGATGTAATCTAATATAGTTTTAGAAAATACTATTAAGATACCACCAGCAATAGATATTAATCCATTATCTCTTTGTGATGGATCATGTGATTTAATAGCAAGTCCAAATTGTAATATTCCCATACCAGTAATAATCATTCCTATTGCTCTTATAACACCAAAAATAAATGTTGATAAGTTGTTAATTACCGACAATGGATCTTCGGCTGCATAAACAGGTGTACTTATCATAAGTAACACAGCACCAACATTAACTACTTTTAGTATCTTCTCTATTTTCCTTAGATTCATTTTCTTTTTCATCTTTATGCCTTCTTTCTAAATATTTATCCATATCTTCTGAATAAACCACTTCATAATTATTTTTTATTTCTTCTAAATTAAAATAACTAGTATTTTCATCAATACTAGTAAGTTCTAACTCACCGATAGAATCCGTAATAAGTCCATGTATATATGGTTTGCCTTTACCATCTGGAGTTAAATTAATATTGGGATGATTTAATAGATTATATTTTTTATCAAGGATTGGCTTTTCACCTCTTATAAATAAAATACAATCTTCATTATTAAGCTTTCTTACCTCATCTGGAGTAAGTAATTCTCTTCCTGTATTTTGATAATTAGTTGAATATGATCCATGAGTACCGTAAGTTCTTTGGAAAGTATTTGTATCTATTGTTTCTTTACCCAGTAGTTCTGATACATATTTATGAGTTGATTGTTCATTACCACCTAAATATAAAAACTCATCACAGTTACCTACAATAGATTCCCATTGCTTTTCAAATAATGCTTTAAGTTGAGCTAAGTTTTGTAGGATAATTGATACTGATACATTTCTACTTCTCATTGTTGATAGTATCTTTTCAAAATCATCTGGTAAATGAACATTAGCAAACTCATCCATTAAGAAGTGAACATGAACTGGTAAACTACCTTGATATTTATGATCTGCTAGATAAAATAGACTTTGAAATATTTGCGTATATAAAATAGACACAAGAAAATTAAAACTTGTATCATTATCAGGTATAATTGCAAATAAAGCAGTCTTTTCTTCTCCTAAACTTTCTAAATCTAATTCATCTGTTTGTGTAAGTCTTGCAAGACTATCTAAGTTAAATTTTTCTAACCTAGATGCAAGTGTAATTTGAATAGATTTTAAAGTTTTAGCAGCCCCTGAATGGTAATCATGATAATATTTAACAGCAATATGTTCTGGTTCTCTATCTTCTAATTTCATAAACAACATATCTAGTGGTGATTTATAATTATCATCATCTTCCTTAACTTCTCCTGCTCTTAACATTTCCATAATCATAGGAAAATTTTGTTCATCTTCTGGGGCTTCATATTTTAAATAAAACATTAAAGCAAGTAATAACATTTCAGCAGCAGTATCCCAGAATGGATCTTGACTCATAGCACCTTTAGGTGTTGTTGACTTAAATAGATTAGTTACTAACTTTTGAACATCATTATCATCTTTTATATAGACAAATGGATTATAACAATAAGATAAATCCATATTTATTAAATCTAATATTTTTATTTTATATCCTTTTTTCTCTAGTAAATAACCAGTATCTCTTTTAATCTCACCTTTAGGATCTAATATAACAAAAGAAGTGTTTGCCTGCATAACATTAGGTTTAGCATAAAACCTTGTTTTACCAGCACCACTTCCACCAACTACTATAGTATTTAAGTTTCTTCTATGCTTATGAGCATCATATCCAATAGAAATATGTTCTGTTAATATCTTATTGCTTTCAAAAGGTATTTGTTCATATTTTTTATTAATATTATTATAATCACCCCAGTTAGCACTTCCATATTCTATTTTCTTTCGATAGTTTTTTGCTTGTTCCTTAATCATCAATATAAGAAAGAAATACAATATACTAAATATTAATATTACTTTTAAAGTATCTTTAGTAAATGAAACATTTAAAATATTTATTTTATTAATATTTTCTATTGTATAAAATAATCCATTACTTAATAATGGCGTTAAGATTATTGCTAACCATACTATAACTAGAAAACCACTAATTATAAGTAATTTATCTAATTTACTTAATTTCTTCATTATTTTATCTTTCTTCTACATAGGCTCTTGGGAACATTCTTTTTTTTAAAGGTGTTTCAAGAATCTTTAATAGCAATTCATCAATTGCAGAAGTTTCTCTTTCTTCTTTAATTAGATTATTTCTAAATTCATTTAAAGCATTAACTATAATCCCATATTCATATTTATCTAATTCTAATACTCTAACTTCTTTCATTTAATCAACTTCTTTCTTTTGCTTTAGGTGTCTTATTCTTAACCTTAGGTGTTTTTGCTTTAGTATTTTTAGATTGATTTTTAATCTCATCTTTATACTTATTTAATTCAGCACGAACAGATGGTTTCTTTTTAGAACCCTCCACCTCGGAAGAATTTTTGCTCTTTGAGAAAGGCTTTGACTGAGGGCTTGTCTTTGTCTTTCTTAAATTGGGGTTTATATCACTCTTTGTTTTATTAATATCTGATATAATTTGGGCTTTATCAAAAGTTGCAAGTTTAAATCTATCAACAATTCTATTGATTCTTGAAGCATCTTCTTTTCTAACCACGACATCCACTAAACCATCCATATTTTTATTACCCTTATCAATAAGGGCTGAATATAAAATACCATAAGTCTTTGCTTCTTTTTGAAATCTTTCTAAATCATCATTTCTAATTGAAAATACCGTTAGTGGTTTACCAGACTTTATCATATTAGATAGTTTTGCTTTACCTGCTGTTTTTTCTTTTGAACTAGCAATAGTATAAATTAATACTGCTAATTCTTTAGCACTACTACCTGTTACTCTACAAGCAACTTCTACTCCTTCTAAAGACATTCTAACCATTTGTTCTGCTGCTTCACTTGATTCGCTCATTTTCATTCATCTCACTTTCATATTTATCTAAATTTTTATTCATTTCTTCTTCATGTAATTCTATATTTTTACATATATTTAATTCATCATTCATATCTTTAATTTTTTGATTTAATTCATCAATCTTCAATTCAATTCTTTTTAACTCTTTAGGATTTTTAGTTCTATATTTTTGATCTTGTAATTTCTTTTTTTCATCCTTTAACTTTTCAATCATATCAATCTCACTTTCTTTAAACTTAAAAAAATCCTCGCTAGAATTTATATTATTCTTAGCAAGGAAATTTATTTCTTTGTTATATTCTTCTAATTTTAAAATATCATCTTTCATCTCATAAGTAATACTATATTTTCTAATGTTTTTAGGAAATATTTTTAACAGATAACAATAATATTTATATAAGCCAATTAATCCATGTGATTTTCTTTTTTCTCTAGTATACCTTACTACTTCTTTATCAAATGTAGGTATAGCATCTGGTATTTCTGTTTTAATTCTTTCTATTATAGATTTAATAGTATAATCATCACCAAATTGTCTTTCAATTCTAATATTTCTTTTATAGTTTTTACTTCTAACGGATAACTTACCATATCTATTAATTACTTCATAACCTTGTTTATTTAATAAACTAATAAAATCTTCATAAGTAGTAGCATTCCTAATTGCATTATCCACATCTCTTTTTGTTCTAGTAGAATAATTATCATATCCTAAATAGTATTTAAAATTAATATGACTATTTGGAATTTCTTTTTCTTCTAGAAAAGATAATCCATGTTCCTCACATATTCTATCATTTAGGTTTCTTAGGAGTGCTGTTGATTTTCTACAACTATTAAACTTCCTACCATCAACAAAAGATACAGAGTTAACTACAAAATGATTATGAATATGGTTAGTATTTAAGTGTGTTGTAACAACTACTTGAAATCTATCTCCCCACATTTCATTAGCAAGCTCAATTCCTATTTTATGTGCCTCGTCTGGTGTTACTTCACCCTCTTTAAAAGATTGATAACCATGAAAAGCCACTATTCCTTTTTCCTTACCAAAAGACTTTTTTACTTCATTCATTTCTTTTAAAGCACTATCAACATTACAGTTAATACCTGTAACATAAAGTTGTTTCTCTGTTTTATTAGAATTTTCTGCATAATTTAATGTTGTTTCTAAAGAATCAATAGGTATTTTAGTTTTTTCTTCATTTTCTATATAATCTATTGTTCCTTTTAAATTACCTCCGACTTTCCATAAACTTGTTGTTGCTATATTACCACCTTCTTCCATAAAAAAAGACCTATCATTTTATTAATAAGTCCTACCATAATCTAAACTATAAATTGTAATTTATATTACTTATTATAAAAATGATTATGTTCTATTAAGTAAGCATTATTTGTTTTAACCCAATCATTCATAGCTTTTGATTTCGGAATTTTCATTTCAATTTTTTCATTTTCTAGCTGTAATTGTATTTCATCTTCCATAATTAATCCTTTTTTAAAATTAAATCCTTTTAAATCATTCCATGATATAAATGATTTACCTATAATGCTATATTTATTATTCATATCTAATGGAAAAAAGCTTATTCCTTCATTATCAAAATATATAAAGAATGGTTGAAATTGTTCAAAAGAATATACAGTTATACCTGGTAATGGTAAAATCCATTTTGTTTTCATTTTAGGATGACCAAAAGTAATTGCCTTTTCATCCTTTAATTCAAATTTTTTAATTAACTCTTTTAATCTTTCTTCTAACATTTTATTTTCCTCCTTACAAACAAATTACTATTTATCTGTTAGTTCAATTATACCACATATTTTTAAAATTCAATTACATCGCAATATTACTATTTTCCGATTTATGTAAAATTCAATAAATTTGGAAAGTTTAGGGGTACTGCTAATTTTACTACTTTACTACTAATCTTCGTTATTATCTTCTAAACTGCTATTAAATCTAATACAATAATTTATTGCAACTAATCTTAAAGCAATCCAAACTAATGAATCAAATAATTGATTATTACTTATATTAGAAGAAAGACAATAATTTTTAATATATGAACTACTTACAGGAAGTTCTAAAGTTCTTTCATTTCTTCCTATAGCCTTAAACAATAAGTCATCAGCTATTTGATCACATTCTGAAACTATATCAGAATCATCATCATAGTATTTAATGAAGTAATCTGTTATGTCATCAACTTGTTTAAATACTTTTCTAATATCTATATCTTTATTGTTTTTTAATTCATTTAATTGATTATTTATTATTTCTTCAATTACTTTTTCTTTTTGTTCATTTTTTAAATCATTAATAATTATTGTTAGGTCATCTAAAGTAAATTCTTGAACTTCAATAACTTTACTTAAATCTGATACCATTTTATTTGTTATTTTATTTGCATAATTATTATTTTCGTTTTTCATATTCATAGCTCCTTTATATAAATCCTAAACTTACCTCAATTATTATATCATATTTTATTCATTGTGTCGTACTTTTGTGAATATTTACCAATTGAATGGGAAAATTAATATGGTGATATATATGATAGATAATAATTTGAGATATTGTAGAGAAGAACTTGAAATGACACAAGAAGAATTAGGAATTATATTAGGTGCGAGTAAACAAACTATATCAAATTGGGAAACAGGTTATACACCAATACCTTTAAATAAATTAGTTAGATTTGCTAATTTATATAATTATTCATTAGATTTTATTGTTGGATTTACAAGAGATAATATTAAATATAATAAGAATATAAAATTAGATAGTAAATTAATTGGTAAAAATCTTAAAGCAATAAGAGAAAATTTAAAACTAACACAACAACAAATAGCAGATAAATGTAATATCTATCAGTCTACTTATAATCATTATGAAACTGGTTATAGTTTAATAAAAATAATTCCAGCTTATTCAATTTGCAAAACTTATAATATTTCATTTGATTGGTTAGTAGGTAGAACTAACAATATAAAAATAAACAAATAAAAAAAGCGAGAGTATGCTAATTAAACATATTCTCGCTTTTATAATACATTTAATGAATAACAATAATCATATACATTTAATTGTTCATTGATTTTAGTATTTATTTCTTCATTTTTAAAATCATATTGAAAAATATTAAATAACATTTCTACTGAAAACTTTTTCTTTTCTTCAAGTGATAATTCCATATACTTTGCTGAAATAAATAATAAGTTTTTATATTTGGCAAAGTTAGTTATTACATTTTTAGATTCAGGATCTAGTATTAATAATACATTTTTTAAAAGTTTAATAAAGTTATTAATATCATAAGTAGGTGTAAATCCTAAATCTTCAAGTAGATGTATTGATAATCTAACTTTATCAACATCATTTAAATCATCATAAATATTAAGTAAATCAATAACTTTCTCGGTATTATTATCTAATAACATAAACATTCTCCTTTCAAATTTGCCATTTTAGGCACTTTATTTAAAGAACAGATAAGAGATTAAACCTTAACTTAAAGCTTAACTATAAGCATTTAAATGGGGTATAATCTCAAATTTCTGTTTTACTATTTATCACTCTAACAATTAAAAAAATCAAGAGTATTTTTTTATTTTATCTACTTAAATCAAAATCGTCTTTATCGTAATCATATTCATCATAATCTCTAACTCGTTCTTTATAATAATCAGGTGCTTCAACATATTCAAATAATTCATCTTGTTTAGTTGTTCCTTTAGATATTTTAATAACATCTCCCATATCAAATTCACTATTATCATAGCAATCTTTAACAACTTCAGCAGTTTCATCTTTTGTATAATCATTACCTCGTTGTAATAGTTTCCTTAAAAATTTCTTTAATAATTGAAATAGTTCATTTAATCTATAAATTAAACTTCTATTTTCATCTTTTAGTTCTTTATTTTCAGTTTCAAGTTTACTAACTTCTTTCTTATATTTTTGATTTTCTTTTTCTAATGATTTATAACTATTAGCATAGCTATCAACTTCATTAAATATTGTTTGTAGTTTAGGTTGTAATTCCATTACTTTTTTAGATTCACTAATAACATTATTCATACTTTCAAAAGTATCTTTTCTAACTTTAACAAAATCTTTATCTACAATAAATGTTTGTTTAGTTGTTTTCATTTTTTCTTCAAAATCATTCATTGCTTTATCAAATCTATCATTTTTAACATTTAATTCATGATTTAGTTTTTTAGTAAGTTGTTTATATTCTTTTATTTTAATGTGTTTATTATCACTTCCTTTAATACCTCGCTCTAAATCATAGCCTTTTTCAGTTAGTCTTTTATGATATAAGTCTTGTAAATGTGATAACTGGATTTTATCTTTAATATATTGTTTTTTAGAAATAGTGTATCGTTCTGTATTTGTTCTTTTATCTAATTTTTTAACTAGTGGAACAACAACACAATGAATATGTGGTGTTTCTTCATCTAAATGGACAGTCGCATGAAGTATTTGTTCTTTCTTATAACCTAAATCATTATAAACAAATTCCATACAAGTATCAGCCCAATCTTTTATTTGTTCTCTAGACATATCTTTAAAGAAATTATGTGAAGCAGTCATTACTAATTCATCAGCAACAACATTTTTAGAACTATTTAACATTTCATGGTATCTTTTTTTTCTATCAGCTCGTTCAGTTTTCATTCTTTCATCATGTTCCTTTTTATATTCTTTAGTTAATTCATCAAAACCCTTAACATATTTAACATTTAAAGGAACAAGTTCTATATTGTTTTTAGTTAATTCTAATTTAATATTAGGGTTTGATTGATATGCTTTCTTTTCTCGTTTATTATGTGATCCTATTTGTGCTAAATCGGGTATAGTCATAATAGGTTCACTTCTAAATATTGCATAATTTAATTCCATAAATCATTCTCCTTTCTTTTTAAACAACAAAAAAGATATGTCGTTAAACATACCTTTAATTACATTTTTTATTATAATTACAATAATCTCTTATTTTACATTTCTCACAATTAGGGTGTTCTCCACATATATTAGCAGACCTTAATAAACAAAATTGTTGGATTATTGATTCAACGATTATCTCATCACAGTTATTTAATATTGCTATCTTTTTAATTATATTTAATACTTGTTGTTCTGTTGCATTAGCATTTTCTACAATTCCTAGTCTATGACTACCAAATAATCTTTCTAATTGAGAACTCTTTTTACAAGTATTAACACCAACTCGTTTTAAATAATCATAAGCAAAAGCTCGTCCAACTTGTATCAGTTTATATTTACCACTATTAAACATATTAGCAATATCATTAGGAGTTTCTTTTTTAACAAACTTATCTAAACTTCCATAATCTTTTTCAATTCTTTCTAATACCATTATATTTTTAGATAATGCTTTCATTTGATTATTTATCATTGGATTAGTGCAATGAATCTTTCTTAACTTATTAACTAAAATACTTGGTTCAACTACCTTTAAATAATTCTTATCATAGTTATGAAAAATCTTATCAATAGTTTCCATATTTTCTCTTATATTGTTATCTCCCCATCTATGATTTGAGAGTAGAGCAATAATTAATGCTTTTAAATGTTCTTCAAAAGAATACTTTTTACCTTTTTTTCTAGATTTAACATTATTAACTAAATCTTTAATATCTCTCATATAATCATAATTAATATAATCCATACTTTCTTTAATAAGAGGGTATATTTCTTTTAAATCTTTATCTTCTAATAGAGTAATATTTTTTACCATTTCATAATTAGGATTATATATTACTTGATTATCTATACAATCTTTTAATATTTCTATAACTTCTTCATTAGATAAATACTTAACTCTCTCAATAGGGAATATAACTTTATTTACTTTAACATATTTTATCAGCAAAGGTATTAATTCATCTTTTTCTAAAATTTGCTCATTTTTCATAAAAAAATATCTCACTTTCTATAAATTAGTCTTTAACTAATAAAGTGAAATATTGTCTTTAGCCCTTATTTTATCGGCATTTATTTATTTTTATATTTGGGTATCACTTATTCAACCTCACCCAAGGTGTTTTAACCATACGTGGATTACCATTTTCATCTTCATATCCTTTAGAACCTGGTATAATATAGCCGACACAGTCAATTAATTTTATGTTAGTTGTTAATTCATCTACTTTAATCATCGCTCCGTTACTTGGAACAAACTTTGGTTCAGTCGTCATAATCGTTTTACCTTGAGCACTTTGTGGAATTTCATCTAAGCAGTGTTTTTTTTCATATTCATCTTCAATATGTGGCACAATTAAGTTTTCTATAAATCTTTTAATAAAAGTACTTTTACCTGTTCTAACAGCTCCTACTACCCCTAAATAAATTTCTCCATTACCTCTTTTGGATATTGATTCAATTATCTTTTTATTGTTATCTTTCATAATATAACACCCCTATCACCTAATTAAATCTATGTTTTGCGGTAGTATTTAGAACAAAAAATATTATAGATTAAAATAATTTTGTTAAAATCTGAACATTATTAAAATAAATTATCTAAAAATAAAAATGAGTTTTTGTAGTTATTTTTAAGAGATATGATATAATATTAAAAGATGATAGAGAGGTGTTTGTCATGAATAATAAGAAAAACAATGATATAGAAACAGTAGATGATATTTGTGTCAAACAACTAAATCCTAAAAAAGAATTAAGTGATTTGGAAAAAACAGCTATTTTGCAATTTGAAATTGATAAAGAAGAAGAACTTAGTAAGACAATGGAATTTAAATTGTTAAATTCTGCTAAACATAAGCCAAGTAAAATGGGAGTTTTTGATTTACCTTCATTAAAAAAAGATGATGAATTTGAATTACCACGTTTAAAGCCTACTTTGGGTGAGAGTATTAAAGCTAAAATTGCTGACTTACGTGATAATATTCCAGATGAAAAGCCAAACAAGTCACTTTATGATACAATTATTTTAAAATTAGATGATATTATTAATAATAATAAAGCATTAAAGCAAACTGATAGCAAAAAAGTTATGGCAATTGAGAAACCTAAACGTCATAAGAAACATTTTCATTTATTTAAAGTAAGAGATATTACGAAAGCTAAAAAGTTTCATCTAAATGTTGATAGCGAAGAATATGGAAGACAGCTATATAATTTAAATAAAATTGCTTTAACTAATTTATCAAATAAGCCGCATGAAAAAGTAAAAGCTCGTAAATATAGTAGTTTAAACAAATTACAAAAAATTGATAAAGTTCATGTTAGTAAAAGAAATTATCAAAAATATCAACAACAATTAAATAAGTTTGCAATTGATAAGTTATATTACAAATTGGCACCAAAAGAAAGTAATAAGTATAAATTATACCGAGCTTGTGTATTTCTTTCTCTTTTCATCTTTTTAATGACTAGTATTGTTATATTAAATTGGGCCATTCAAGGGATAAGTATTAATAAATTAAGTAATGCTATGAATGAAAGTACACCTATTAAAAAAGTTTCCGATGGTGAAGTTATTAATGTCGATGAACCTGAAGATAATACTGATGTTTCAGTTACAGAAAGTTTATATTGGAAATATTTAAAAACTCCTCTATCTTCAGTTGATTTAAGTGAATTATATAAAGAAAATAATGATACAGTTGGTTGGTTAATCGTTAAAAATACTAATATAAATTATCCAGTTGTTCAAACAACTAATAATGAATATTACTTATCACATGCTTTTGATAAAACTTCCAACGGAGCTGGTTGGGTATATGCTGATTTCAGAGATAATTTTGCTGATTTTAATAGTAACATGGTTATATATGGACATGGGCGCAAAGACAAAGTCATGTTTGGATCTTTAACTAATACTTTAAATAGTGAGTGGTATAAGAATACAGATAACCAAATAATACAATTATCAACTATTAAATATAATACAATGTGGCAAATATTTGCTATTTATAAAGTTGAAGCTGAATCATATTATATAACAACTGATTTTGCTGATGATGAAGCGTTTACAAAATTTTTGAAAGAAATGAAAAGTCGTAGTATTTATGATTTTGGAATTAATTTAAATAAAGATGATAAAATTTTAACATTATCAACTTGTTATAATGATAATGGAATAAGATTAGTTGTTCAAGCAAAATTAGTAAAAATTCAAGCAAGATAAAACTTCATTTTTATGGAGTTTTTTTATAAAAACAAGTAATTATTATAGTATATTTAAAAAAATAAAGGTATAATTAGAGAAAGGAGGAAATGATGATTTATAGTTGGTTAATTGTAGCAATTGTTCTTTCAATCATCGAATTAGGTACAATTAGTTTAGTATCAGTTTGGTTTATTGTATCGGCTTTGATATCTTTGCTATTAGCATTGTTTGGTTTTTCATTATATATTCAAATTGTAAATTTTGTTATATTAGGTATTATTCTTTTAATATTTACGAGAAAGCCATTATTAAAATACTTAAATAAAACAAAGCAAAAAACAAATGCGGATAGAATCTTAGATATGACAGGGTTAGTAACAGAAGAGATTGACATTGATCAACCTGGAGAAGTAAAAGTTGATGGCAAAAAATGGACAGCGATAGCTAAAGAAAAAATTGCAAAGGGTAAAAAAGTAAAAATATTAAAAATTGAAGGAGTAAAATTACTCGTTGAGGAGGAAAAATAATGGATTTTTTTATTGTATTATTAATTATTGCTATTATATTTATTGTACTATGTATAAAAGTAGTACCACAAGCAGAGGCTTATGTTATTGAACGTGTTGGATCTTACTTAGAAACTTGGAATAATGGATTACATTTTATGTTACCATTCATTGACCGCATTTCTGGTAAAATATCTTTAAAAGAAATTGTTAAAGATTTTAAACCACAACCAGTTATTACAAAAGATAATGTTACAATGCAAATTGATACTGTTGTTTATTATCAAATAACAGACCCTAAATTATATACTTATGGAGTTGAAAACCCAATTACAGCCATTGAAAATTTAACAGCAACAACGTTACGTAATCTTATTGGTGAATTAGAACTTGATCAAACTTTAACATCTCGTGATATTATTAATTCTAAAATGAGAGCAATCTTAGATGAAGCTACTGATCCTTGGGGAATTAAAATTAATCGTGTAGAAGTTAAAAATATTATTCCACCACGTGATATTCAAGAAGCAATGGAAAAACAAATGCGTGCAGAACGTGAAAGACGTGAAAAAATATTACAAGCTGAAGGTGAAAAGAAATCTAGTATTTTAATTGCTGAAGGTGAAAAAGAAAGTGCTATCTTGAGAGCTGAAGCAGAAAAAGAAACAGCAATAAAACAAGCTGAAGGTAAAGCTGAGGCAATTATTAAAGTTAAACAAGCTGAGGCTGAAGGTATTAAATTATTAAAAGAAGCTAATGCTGATCAAAGTGTTATAGCTCTTAAAGGTCTTGAAACAGCTGCTAAAATGGCTGATGGTCAAGCAACAAAAATAATTATTCCATCTAATTTACAAGATGTTGCTTCTATTACAACAACAATTAGTGAAATGATTAGTAATAAAAAGTAAATAAAATTTTAAAAAAGTCCATAAAATTGGACTTTTTATTATGCAATAAAAAGTTAGAATAAACCTTTTATTTGATTATTTTCAAAAGATATTTCTTCATAATTAGGCTTTTTAGGAAGACCTGGCATGGTAATAATATTGCCTAAGTAAACAGTTATATACCCTGCTCCATTGTATAATTTTAGGTCTCTTATGGTTACGGTATAATTTTTAGGATAACCTAAGAGATTTTTATTATCTGATATAGAATATTGTGTTTTAGCAATACAGATAGGTTTTTGGTCAAGTTTATTTTTTTCTAATTCAGTAATTTTAGCAAGAACTTTAGGAGTATAGTTAATATTACTGGCTTGATAAATATCTTTAATAATAAAAGCTATTTTATCTTGAAGAGATTTTTTTACATCATATAGTTCTTTATATGGTGTATTATCAGTTAATTTAATCACTTGCTTTGCTAAAGCTAAAGCTCCCCTACTACCATCTGTATATGATGTTGAAAGACAAAATGAAAGATTATTTTTTGATACATATTCTTTTATCAAAGTTATTTCTGATTCGGTATCACTAGTAAATTTATTTAAACAAACTATAATGTTTTTAGTAAATTTACTTAAAATATCAAGATGAGCTTGTAAATTAGCAAGACCTAATTCTAAGTTGCCTTGACCATTATATTTTAAAGCTTTAATTGTTGTTACTAAAACGACGGCGTCAGGACGTTTCTTTAGGAGACGACTTTTTATATCATAAAATTTCAAGCCACCTAAATCACTGCCAAAACCAGCTTCGGTAATGCAATAATCACTTGATTTTAAAGCTGTTTCGGTAGCAATTATACTTGAACAACCATGGGCTATATTAGCAAATGGACCACCATGTAATAAAACTGGGTTATGTTCTAAAGTTTGAACTAAATTTGGTTTAAGAGCATCTTTTAGTAAAACAACTAAGGCGCCTGTTATTTTTAAATTTTTAGCAAAAAGTGGTTGGCCTTCTTTAGAATAAGCAATCAAAATATTAGAAAGACGATTTTCTAAGTCCTCATAATTTTTGGAAAGGCATAATATTGCCATAATTTCACTGGCGGCTGTGATATCAAAATGTTCATGATGAGGTAAGTTACTATTTATGGTTATATCTTTTAAGGCACGATCGTTAACATCCAAGCAACGGTTAAACATGATACGATTTTCATCAATATTTAATTCATTTCCTTGATGGATATGATTATCGATGGCAGCACACAAAAGATTGTTAGCCGCTGTAATAGCATGAAAATCTCCAGTAAAATGCAAGTTTATTTCTTCCATAGGAATAACTTGAGAATAACCTCCCCCTGTGGCACCACCTTTCATGCCAAAGACAGGACCCATTGAAGGCTCCCTTAAAGAGGCTGTAGCTTTATAACCTAATTTTGATAAAGCATCGAGTAAACCAATGGAAATAGTTGTTTTTCCTTCACCATAAGGTGTTGGTGATGTTGCTGTTACCAAAATTAGATGTCCTTGTGATAATGATTTTATTTTTGTAAAATCTATTTTGCCTTTATCAGCGCCATATTTTAACAAATAATCTTGCATGTCTAATTTAGCCGCTACTTTTTCGATATTTTCAATTTTAGTAGCTTGTGCTATTTCTATATCTTTCATGTAATCACCAGCAATAGTATATAACAATTAAAACATTTTATCGACACTTTTTGGAACTTTATCTTTTAAGATTGTTTCAATTATTTTGTCTTCTTTTTCCTTAGTAACTTTTTTACCAGTCATTCCTGATAAAGTAGCAATCACTTCACGTAAAGTTTTTTCATCTTTCAAATTGCCTGCTTGAAGTTTAGTAGCTAACGATATAATGGTATCTTTATCAACCTTTGTTTTTTTCTCAACACGAGAGAAAAATTTATCATCAAAATTCATTTTATTCACCTAACTCATTATATGCAAGATTTTTTTTAATGTTAATGGTATATTTTATTTATTTTAGTCAATAATAGTAATGGTGATGAAGAATGGATAAAAATAACGGACAAAAAATAGAATGTTGTGTAAGAAATTGTAAATATAATACTGATGATAATGGTTGTTGTTTAAAGAAAATACTAATAACTAACGATGATTTTAATGAAGATAGTAAGTTTAATACGATGTGCCAAAGTTTTTTAGAAAGATAATTAAAAAATCCTCATTTAATGAGAATTTTTTTATGATAGAAAATTAATAAGCATTTTATAGAATTAACAATGATCTCTATTTCTATATTCTGTTGTATTGATTTCATATTTATTTATTTTTTCTAATAATTCTTTATTATTTAAAGTTTTATTTTGTTTAGTAATTTTAATTGTTTCGCTATTATCATCAACCAATTCTAATGTTGATTCATCAATTATAGTTACTTCCTGAGTTTCTTCGCTTTCTTGAGTCCAAGCACAGACATCACTACCAAAAATAATAGTTTGATGTAAAGTTATTTGATTATTATTAATAGTATAATTTCCAGTATGGCCGTGACCTTGCGATCCTCCAGACGTTGTATTATACCAATATGAACCATTTTCATATAAGTATAAATCTGTCCTAGATGCAGTATATTCACCAGTTAAGTTAGCATAATCGTAGGCTTTGGTGGATGTTTGATCTTCTTTAATAACATTAGTAGAATTACTACTATCATTACCTTTATCTTTTTGAGATTCTATAGTATCTTTACTTTCATTAATGTTATTTGATTCTTTTTTATCAGCAAGCTTGTTATAAACCATAATTTCAGCTACACCTATTGATATACCAAGAATAAAAATTATTCCCACTATTAAAATATTTTTTCCTACTCCTCCTTTTTGAACTGTTTTTATTTCTTCATTCTCATTCATATTCACACTTCTCCTTATTGTTATAATTATATAATTCTATAAGAAAATTAACAAGTCATAATTGTAATGGTCCGTTGTCAATTTCAATATTAACTTTATTATTTAGAGAATACATTTCATCTAATTCTTTTAAACAATTCGTTAAGTTAGGATCTTTTTTATATTTTAGTAATATTTGAAAACGATATATATTATTCATTTTAAACATTGCAGCTGTCGTAGGGCCAAGAATAATTGTTTTATCACTTAAATTTTTATCTAAAAAGTTACGAACTTTTGTTATTTCTTGACGTGCCAATTCGTAATCTCTAGAAGCTATTTTAAGACTTGTTAAAAAATAATATGGCGGATAATCTAATTTATGGCGATTATTCATTTCGTAATTATAAAATTTTTCATAATTATTTTCTTGAACACATTTTAATGTGAAATTGGTTGGATTAAAGGTTTGTAAAACAACTTCTCCTAATAAATTGCTACGACCAGCTCGACCAGCTACTTGAGATAATAAAGAATAGGTTCTTTCGCCACTTCGAAAGTCGGGAATGTTTAAAGTGGCATCAGCATTAATTACTCCAACCAATGTTACTAAAGGAAAATCTAAGCCCTTAGCAATCATTTGTGTTCCAAGCAGAATATCATATTCATGATTTTTAAATCTTTCAATAATATCTTGATGAGCTCCTTTATGAGATGTTGTGTCTGCATCCATACGAATGACTTTGGCATCAGGAAATGTTTTATTTAATTCTAGTTCAAGTTTTTCTGTACCAAGTCCATAATCAGTTAAAGCTTTTTCGTGACAATTAGGACAGACATCACTTTTAAAAATAGTATATCCACAATAATGGCAACGTAGATTGTTTGACGACTTATGGTAAGTTAAAGTTATATCGCAAGCGGGACATTTGTAAGTGAAACCACATGCTTTACAACTAATCGTTGTCGAGTAGCCTCGACGATTTAAAAGAAGAATAACTTGTTCTTTTTTGGTTAATCGATCACTTATTTTTTGGCGAAGTAAATCAGAAAAAATCATATTTCTTTTTTTCATTTCTAATGACATATCAACAATTGATATCAAAGGAAGTGATGCTGTACCAACACGATTAGGCATAGAAATATATTCATAAACTCCTTTTTTTGCTCGAGCCATCGATTCGAAAGATGGAGTTGCACTTCCCAATATTAAAGGAATATTATTATAATGACTGCGAAATTTAGCCATATCAAGAGCATGATAACGAGGAGTTGTATCTTGCTTATAAGTTTCGCTATGTTCTTCATCTATTATAATAAGACCTAAATTTTTGATAGGTGTAAAAATAGCACTTCTGGTACCAATAACAATTTTTACTTCATCTCTTAAAATTTTTAGATATTCATCATATTTTTCACCATCACTTAAAGCACTATGGAAGATAGCTACTGATGAGCCAAAGCGATTATAAAAACGATTAATTATTTGAGTTGTTAGCGAAATTTCTGGTACTAGCATGATAGCCGTTTGGTTATTTTTTAAAGTTTTAGCAATTAATTGCATGTAGACTTCAGTCTTACCTGAACCGGTTACGCCATGTAGAAGGTATGTTTTTTCTTGATTTAAAATCACTTGATTAATAGCATTTTGCTGATCAGTAGTTAAAGATGGCGCAAATTCAGTAGCTTCTTTGGTACTTGAACGATAAATTTGTTCTTTGGTAACTTTAATTAATTCATCCTCGATTAAATTAGCTAATTGAGTTGAAGTATAATTGCTTTTTAGTATTTTTCCTTGTTCTAGAAGACTATTTAAAATTTCTATTTGCTTTTTCCGACGCGGATATGTACTAATGTAATTTAAGATTTCTTCTTTTGGTTTATTTAATTCAATATAATATAAGTATTTTGCATACTCAGTATTTTGCGTTTTTACTTTTAAAGAACTAGGTAACATTGTTTGATATGCGGCTATTTTAGTACAAAGCGTTTTTTGTTGCAGAAAGGTGCCAAGTTTTAACATTTCTTCATTTAAGACTAGATATTTATCAACGATATTGACAATTTCTTTTAATTGATAGGAATCATTATATTCATTAGTTATTTTGGTAACAAAACCATTTATTACTTTTTGTCCAAAAGGAACTTGAACTTTCATCCCTACTTTTAAATCATCTTTTAGAAAAATGGGAATTTTGTAAGTGAATGTTTTATCAATTGCTTTGTTATTATATTCTATTAAAACTTCTGCATACATAATGTGACCACCATGTTTATTATATCATAAAAGATGATTACTATTATAGTCTTTGACAAGACAAAAAGAGCTTTAAGCTCTTTTTATTACGGCATCATTGATGCTGTATCACATAACCCTTTTTTCTTTTTTAGATTAGCGAATCTAACGCTAAACTAATCATATCGTTAAGCGATGTCTGTCTTTCTTCTACCGTAACTATTTTATCAGTAAATTTAGAATCAACAGCAGTTACCATGACAGCAGCTTGACGATTAAAGCTATTTGCAACATGTACTAAAGCAAAAGCTTCCATTTCTTCTCCTAAAATATTCAAGTCTTTAGGAGCACGTGCTAGTAAGCACTCATCATCGGCATATGGACCAAAAACTTCAGTAGTCATTATTGTTCCTTTATGAATATGCATTTTTTTCTCTTCAGCAACACGAGTAATATTATTAGTAAGTTCTAAATTAGGTTTAACTATATGTTCTTTAAAACTGTTATAAGAATAAGCAAAATTTGACTCACTATAAATATTATCAGCCAAAATTATTTCAGGAATTTTAACTTTTGGGCTTATAACCCCACATGTTCCGATACGAATAATTTTTTGAACATTATAGTAATAGAAAAGTTCAAAAGCATATATTCCTACAGAAGGAAGTCCCATACCAGAGCCCATTACAGTTACTTTTTTACCTTTATAAGTTCCCGTAAATCCTAACATGTTACGCACATTAGTTACTTCTTTGGCATCTTGTAAAAAGTTTTCAGCAATGTATTTAGCTCTTAGAGGATCACCTGGTAGTAATACTACATCAGCAATATCTTCTTTTTTAGCATTCATATGAATTGGCTCTTTTTGAGGTTTCATATAATCACTCCTCCTCTATGATTACATTATATAACATTTACAGTAAAAAGATGTCAACAAAAAATGATGTTTACACATCAATTTGTAAACATCATTTTCTTAATTAAGAGTTTCTTTTAAAGAAGATAATTTATCTTTGTATTCATTTATTTGATCTTTAAGTCCTTGATTTTCGTCATTTAACTCATCTATTTGATTATTTAAATCATCTATCTTTTCCTCATAGTTATTCAATTGATTTTCATAAGTTGTTTCAAGACGGGATATTTCTTCGTTCTGCTGATTTTGTTTTTCTTCCTCTTCTTTCTTTTGCATGGCCTGAAGATTTCTTTCACTACCACTTATTACGATACTATAACTAGGAATATCAGAATAATTATAGATTTTTTTATCCTTTAAATTATTAATAAAACTATTAAAGTATTTTTTTAAATCAACGTTTTCATAGTAGTGAATACTTAAATGGTTGTTATTATTAATAATTTTAAGATCATAGGCATCATTTTTGGTTATAGTAATTTTGATATCATCTCTTGATGTCTCATCAATTTTATAAGTAACATTATGATTATTTAAGTCATAATTATTATAATAAATCATTGAAGAAAAATACATTCCATCAGCATATTTAAATGTTTCTACTTGAGTACTTGTTTGACTGAATTCTTTAGGTAATTCATCAATGTATTCATACTTAGTTGTTTCATAGCTAGTTATCCCAAGGCCGACACCAAGACTACATAAAGATGCAACAAAAATAATAAAGTTTACTTTGAAATTTATTTTGTTATTGAAAACAAAATAAATCAAAAGTTTAAGGATACAAATTGCCATAATAATAGATGCTATAACAGAAATTAATAAACCAAAAGAAATGATTTTATTGATTAAAGCAATTACAATAATTGTAAAGAAAATACATAGAAGAAGGATGGTAAATATTAATGGTATTATTATACATAAAGCAATAAATTTTAAAAATAAAGTAAATATTTTAGCAAGCAAATCAACAAAGCTATATTTATTTTTATAAATAACTTTCAAGTTGGAATTAGGAGTATTTTCAGAAGATTCTTCTTTGCTTTCATTTTCTTTATCTTCTAAAGGAACTTCTTCACAATTAGGAGTATCTAAATATCTTATTTTAAAGATATAGCAAAATATTATTAAACTTAAGAACGCTAAGATTATTTTGATTATAGGCATCGTAATATGACCAATTGTGTATATAGCAACATTATTACTAAAACCTGATGTTAATGATGTAATGAAATAGATAAATGCAGCTTGACACACATATAAAATTAAGAAGATTATTAACATTTCAATAAACATTTTAATAATTTCAAAAAATGACATATTAGTTATTAAATAATAAATTTTTTTAATAAATATGAAGAATGATTCAACGATATTTTTTATATTAGGTTTAGTATTTTTTTCAACATTTATTTCTGTTACTTCATCATTGGTTAAATCATCTAAGCTACAATTAAATATTTTGCAAAGTGTTAGTAGTTTATCCATTTCTGGATATGCAGAGCCTGATTCCCATTTAGAAACAGCTTGTCTTGATACGTCCATCATATCTGCCAATTGTTCTTGACTCATTTTATTTTCTTTTCGTAAAGTTTGTAGTTTTTCACTAAACTTCATTTTTCTCACCTCGGTAAAATTTTATCTTATCAACCTGGTTGCGAACTACCATTTTTTAGTTGTTTTTTGTAAAATGTTGGTTGCTATAATATTTTTTTAGGTACGATCAATACGAAAAGTTCCCCACCATTCGGGTAGTATGTCATAAATTTTTTTTGTTTCATATTCAGAAGAAGTTAATATTTCAGTATCTTCATTAATGAAATCTACAAGAAAATATAAACATTCTGTTTCTGGAAGTAAAATCTCACCTATTTCGTTTACTAAAAGCATTTTTTTTATTAGATAATCTTGGTTTGTAATCATTTTAACTAAGGCATTTTCTTCGGCACTCATTTTTAACTCCGTTGTCGAAATAATATTTGAACCTATGTAAATATTATCCTTAGTACTATAAATAAGACAAGTTATGTATCCTGATGAAGTAAATGGCGAAATAACCTGAGGATTATTTTTGGACACAGCCATTTCATAAAGTTCTTTCCAATCCATATTATCACAACTTTCTAAGATTTAGGATAGCATTTTTTTTTAATATTAACAAGTATTAGCTTCTCATTTATGGATCTGTATAGTATAATAGACGCCATTAGGTGGGGTTTATGGAAAAAGAAGTAAAAGTACGTTTTTTAAATAAAGAAACTAATTATAGTAAATATTTAGAAGAAGCTTTAAGTTTTGATACAAATGATAGTTGGTTATTTGATGATGAAATAGATAATGATGTTATATGGTCTTTAGAAGATAAAAGATTTTCTTCTTTTACATATGGATTATTTCTAGAAGATAAATTAATTGGTTTAATGATGGTTGATTTCACTGATAATGAAGAACAAAATTTAGTTTTTGAAACGAGTATTATAATTCATCCCGAATATCGTAAGTGTGGAATGGGTAATTTCCTGTTACAAAGCGTGATACAAGAATTACAAGCTAAATCTAAATTAATAAGTTCATTACACGCAACAATATATGCTGATAATATTCCTTCGCAGCAATTAGTGCTAAAAAACGGTTTTGTTTTTCAAAAAGAAGGTACAATGAATAATAAGTTAATTTATATGTATCAATGTAATTTAAAAGAAATAAATAAAGAGAAAAAAATGAGTTAAATTGCTTCTTAACTCATTTTTTTATTTTAATATTATTTGCTTTGGTAATATTAAGATTGTCTTCATCAAGAATAAAGAAAGATACTTCAAATTCTTCAATCTTTTTTATTTTTTTAGTTGGTATAGTAATATAAACAAATTTCTTGCTATTGTAGTTAACAGTTTCATTAAAAGATACATCTTCATATTTAGTATTATTTATTTTTAATTGATTAATTTTAAAGTCGTAATTTACACTATCATTTTGGTTATCAATTAAAATTTGAATTTTATTTTCGTCTTTGGAAGAAACTATTTGATAATAATAAATTTTAACGTCGCTATTAGTATTAATTGGTTCTAAATTAGCAAGTGATGTAGTATTTTCGGTAGTTTTATCAGTATTTATAACAAATTTTATGTCATTATTAGTAGTAGTATTTTGGGAATTTTGGTTAACTTTTCCATATAGAACAACTTGACTAAATTCTTCTAAGTTATATAAGTCTAAAAAAGAAACAGGAATATTAACAGTGATATTGCTTGAAACATTGCCAACTAAAGAAATATTATCAGCGCTATTTTCTAGCTGATAGCCATCAACAGTTATATGGCTAATACTGATACTTAGATTGTTAGCACTACTATATAAAGCTTTTAATTTAACTGTATACCCATCTTTTTCATCATAGGTTATTGAATCAGGATCAATTGTCAAATCATTTCTTTTATATATTTGCTTGCTAGAAATTTTAACATTTTGACGTTTTATGATAGTTTTATCATCTGTTTTGGTGGTAGTAGTTTTATCATCTTTTTTTTCTTCATCCTTTTTTTGCCACGGCATAGTGAAATCAAAACTTATATTATCTTTATTTTGATAAACAAAATAGCCCCCTACTCCTAAAAGTCCTACAACAACAAGAAAAAGAATTAATAAACCAACTTTATTAGTGGCTTTTTTTTCTAAACGCATAAAATTATCTTCACTATTATTCACGATGACTCACCTCTATTTTAGATTATATCATGGAATTTTTTAAAATTATATAGCTTATTAAAGTTTTGTAGTTTATAATTAAAATGGTGAGATAATGAGAACAAGAAGATGTTATTTATTACCTTTGTGTATTCTATTGATGTTTTTTTTTACCAAAATAGTTATGGCACAAGAAATTACGTTAACTAATGAAATTATTCATTTTAATAAATATAAAGACTTTGATTTACAAGGTTTTACTGTGACAGATAAATACATAGTAGCTGTCTTAATTAGTGATGATGAAAATGAATCAATTATAAAGTTATTTGATAAAAAGACATTTATGGAAGTAAATTCAATTTATGGTGGAAGTTTAGGCCATGCTAATGATGTTGCTTATAATACTAATAATAATTTAATTTATGTAATAGATAATGGTAATAAGGATGTTCATTTATTTGATGCAAATACTTTAGAATATATTAAAACGATTGAAAGTGACATTGAACTTAGAAGTTTGACTTACATTAATGATAAAGGATACTTTTTAGCAAGAAATATTACAACTGGTTATATTTTAGATGATAATCTAAAATTACTAAAAGAAAAACCTTTTATTTGGGGATTAAATATTTCATCTAAGGTAGCTCGACAAGGCTGGGCCTACTGGCAAGATAAGTTATATTATGCTACTTGGTCATGGATTCGAATGGGTGGCGATGGAACTAATACTATTTATGTATATGATTTAAATGGAAGGAAAGAAAATGAGTTGGTAATAGATAAAGATGCTGGCGAATTAGAAGATGTAGCCTTTTTAGATGATAATATTTTATTAGGTTTCAATGGTTATGATAATTATGTAGCCTTTTATTTAGAAAAGATTGAGCCAGGTGAAAAAAAAACAATCTTAGAGATAAATGAAGAAGATGAAATATTAGAGACTGATAAGAAGAATAATTATAGTTATGGAATAATACTAGGAATAATTTTATTACTTATAATTATCATGAGTTTATTTTGTTTAAAAAAGAAGTCAAGATGAGGTATCTTGACTTTTACAATGTATAAAATTTAGTACGAATATTTAAGTTTTCGGCAGAAAACAGAATATTTTTCAAAGTACTTGGAGTTATTTCTAAATGGAACATACGATGATAATCTTTTTTACTATAAATAGTAATAGTTATTAAATTATCTTTAATAGTTATATCATTCGTATTTATTGCTTCTTTAAGATAATTTACTTTAGTAAGATTAGTATTATTATGATGATTATTTTCATCTTTAATAGTATTTAATTCTTGACGTAAATTGCTTACTTCACTAACAAGATGCTCTAATTCTTGACATAATGAACCAACTTTTCTACTATTTTCTTTAATTAAAGCATCATTTTCACGAGAAATATGGCGTCCTAATTCTAGATACTTGTTTATTTTGCGATTGGCTAAAATGATTTTTTTATTTAAGGTAGAAAGTTTGGCAATGAGTGTTTTATATTCATCTGTTTCGTAATCTATTACAGAAGGTTTAATACCATCTAGAGAAAGCCTTTCATAATAATAATTAGCTTTTAAGTTTTTTTCATCATACAAATAATTAATATAGAAACGAGCAATATTTAGAGCTAATTCAAGGTCTTTTTTTATTTTGTTAAGGTCAAATAACTTACGACATTCCTTTAAAGTATAATTATTTTTATAAGCATAAGCTAAGCTTCTTAAAATTTCATAGATATCAATTAAATCAGTTTTTACTTTTTTAGCTTGGCGATTATGAATAAGAAGATTATCTTTAATAAATTCTTTAATAGTATCATTTATTTCGTTTGTTTCATTGTATAAGTTATCAATAGTTTTTTTAGTTTTTGAAGTTAAACTTAAGTTAGCTTTAGTTACTGACAATGTATAATGTTCTTTTGTTAATTCGCTATTTAATTCTTTTAATGTTTTAAAGTCATAACTGCTTATTTTAGTTAATTTGTTGTATAAAAGAACCAATTCTTGATAAGTTATCTCTTTATTATCTTTTTTTACAACGTTATATTCATAAATTTTAGTATTTTTTAAGAAAAGTCGAAGGTTGGTTCCCAATTCAGAAGAAGAAGGAAATTCTAAAGTTTTCATGATAAATTTACGACGTTCAGGACTTATGTATTCACCTAGCATTAAGGAAGATATTAAAAAATTAAGAAATGATATTAACCAATCATCGTCAACAATCAGTTCATCATTTAAACGAATGGTGCTATTCATGTTACAAACGTATGAACCATGTGTTAAAGCATCTATTAAGTAATTTATAAGATCGATGTTGGTCTTAATATTTTTATTTTGATTTGTAAAATATTTTAAGCCATGCATTTTTTCTAAATAAAAGTTAATTTCAGTTTCATCAAGACGTTCATATTCTTTATATGTTATTTTAGAAGAAATATTTAAAAGCTTTAAAGTAGTAAAAAGAATATCTAAATTAGTTGCTTCAAAATCGATAATATATTTTAATTTTTTACTTTGATTATTAGCTATTTTTTCAATATAAACATTCAATAAATCTAGAGATTTATTAGTATTTACTAAGGTATAAAGTTTTAAAATGTCATTACTACTATTGGTATTATTCATATTATTCACCTATTATATAGTATAACATACTTTTTAATAATTGTTAGCTTATTAGAGAGATAAAATTTAAAAGTGCATCTTTTGTCTTTTTTTGTCGAACAACTTGTAAAAGATTTTTTCTATGTTATAATCTTTATGAGGTTAAGATGTGAAAATGAAAAATAGAAATGAAAAATTTATATTTATCGAAAATTATTTGAGTTCATTATTACACAAAATTGATAATAGTTCGTATTTAGCTTTAATTAATGACAATGAAGTTTTACAAAAGTATGATAATATTATAGGTAAAATTGATAATGGAGATTACCCTGAAAATTATATGGATCAGATAACAGATAATGATTTAGATATAATAATTAATTATTTAAAAGAAAAATAATTCACGTTGAATGAATTATTTTTTTATGGTTTAACAAAATGGCCTATTAATAAGACATCTTGCGTTTCATTATCAATAATTAAGAAATAAAAAGGGCAATTAAAAATTAATTCTTTATTTTGATTATCACTTGTATAACTTTTTAGTTCATTATCATTAATATTAGACGAAGCAGTTCCTTTATCTCCTATTTCAATATAATTTTTATTATAGATATCCGACAAATAAATATTTTCATTATTGGATAATTGATTTAAATTAGCTTTTTGGTCAAATAAGTCTTTAATATTATTAGAATTGTAATATTTTTTTAAACTTGTTTTGGATACAAAAGAAAATTTAGGTAAAGAAACATCAACTTTAGTATCTTGCTTAGCAGATGATAATAAGTTTTCTAAGTTTAATTCACTAGCTTTAGCAGAAGTTTGATTTGGTAAAATACCAACAAAACTATATTTATTATTTTCAAAGTTTTTGATAAAACCTTTAGCGTTAGTATTTTCTAAATAAATATCTTCAGTCGTATGCATCATATCAACTGTTGTACTCTTCTCTTCTTGGTAATAAAATTCTTCTAAAGTAGTCAGATTACTATCAATTTCTGTGGCCCATTTATAATTAAAATAAGTTGTTCCAATTGCAATAAGCGAATTATTATGAAGTTCATCTTCTTCTAAAAGATAATTTACTTTATTAGATGTAATCTGTTTAAAAGGCTCATTTATACTTTTTAATGAATCAATTCCTTTAAAAGGAAGACCTATTATATTAGTATAATTTTGTTCTTTGATAGCTGAAGAGATAGTTTCATCTAAAGAAGTTATTTCATCTGTATTATAGTAAATATTATTTAAACAAGTTACTTGGTTTTTAATATTATAAGTTTCATAATTTTTATTAATTTTTTGAAGATCAGAATTAATTGTTTGATAGGTACTATTTGTTTCTTCCTTCGTTAATTTTGCTTTAGTTATATTATCAATAGTTAAGGTATTTTGATTAGTTAATAATGCATAAGTTAAATTTATTTTTTTTATTAACAGGCGAAGATTATTTTTATTTTCGGTACTCAGTTTATTAAACTTACTTTGAGTTAAATTGGTATAGTTTTGAAGGTCTTCGATTAATTTTTCATAATAAGTTTCTTCTTTGCTTTGCGTTGGTTCACTATACTGACATTGTTTTAATAATTCGTTAGTTTTATTTTCGGTATCTTTTTCTAAAAAATTATCGATTTCTTTTTTAGTATTATTATCACTCATTTTAGAAAAAGCATTTAAAGGACTAATAACATTAAGTGGTGAAATAACAATGTTTTTATTAGACGATAATTGATCCAACATAAGAGCGCTATGATTTGCTTTTAAAATTGTTCCTTCATAAGTTTTGCTAGCATTTTGAATAGTATTTTCTTTGGGTTGAGATATGTAGTAAATAATAATTAAAGCGATAAAAAGGCTTAAGGCGAGCAAAGGCCAATTAATTTTTGTATTCTTCTGAATATTTTTTTTCATTTTTTTTGTAGTCTTCTTTTGTTTCATAGAAATTTCCCCTTTTGAAGAACGACTATATTATAACATGTTTTTACTTTTTTCAATAAAAATGTAAAAAAATATAGCCTAGCTATATTTATTTATTTTTCCAATCTTGATATTTCTTTTTTAAGGAAAGACTTAAATTACCAAGTTCATCACTGGCTTTTTTTGCATAATCAGATGCCGTATCTTTAAGACGATTTTTAATATCAGTTAAGGCTTCATAATTTTCAGCACCTAAGTAATCCTTGATACTATCTAAAGTATCTAAGTATTTTTCATTAATAAATGATTTAGCTACTTTATATTTTTCACCAATGCTATCAAATAAAGAAGGTTTTAAATTGTAGACATAATCGATTGTAGAATTTATTGTATTTAATGCACTTTCTTTACCTTCGGTAGTCAAATCATTAAAATAAATGCCATTTATTGGTTCATCAAAGAAAATAAAATCTACACCTGTAGTAATAATATCTTTACCTTTCTTTTGAAATTGTTGCCAATCCTCACTAGCAAAATATGAAGAAATATCTTCTTTAGCTGAAGAAAAATATTCAGAAATGCTACTAGAATCAACAGCATTTTGAGATATATCACTAATCTTAGTAGTAGCATTTTCAACAGAATTACCTTTAATATAGATTGTTTCTGCGTGAACTGGGGTGGTCAAGGTAAGACTTCCTAAAGCACTAATCATAAATATTTTTTTTAAGTTAAATTTAATTTTCATTTTTATCACTCCTTTATATATTATAGTTCTTTTATCAATGCTTCGTAAAGTAGATCAACAATGTAATTACTTGGTTCAAGATTATATTTATTAATAATTTTTTCGATGATATCATCTTGATATTCCTCATTTAAATACTTTAGAATTGACTCTTGTTGGTTACTTAGAGAAGCTAAGTATTTAGGAGTATATTGATTATCTAAAATTAGTAATGGGAGATCTTCGGCCCACTTGGTGAAATCATTTAAAATTTCTTCTTTTGTATCCTTGTATGTAAATGAATCTTTATCGTAACTAAACATTTCCAGCATTTGAGGATATGGATTTAGTTCTTCTTTTAAACGATAATCAAAACGATCAAGTAATTTCAAACCTTCTAATTTTAAGGCTGATAATTGAATTATTAAACCTTTTTCAGGATTAAGTGATGTAGGAATCAATTCTAAGACAATATATTTAGTATTATTTAAGTCCATAGTTTATCTTCTTTCTAATTTTTACTTCAATAGTTATTTTAGTCCAATTTATACGGAAAGTCAAAAAAAAATCCCAACAGGGATTAATTATAAAATGGTTGCCCTAGTAGGGTTCGAACCTACGGAATGTCAGGGTCAGAGCCTGATGCCTTACCGCTTGGCTATAGGGCAATTACATTTTATATTATATCACACTTTAACTATTTTGTTCTTTTTATTTTAGCAATGAAAAAACCTTCGTAAAGTTTTGTTGGACAAATAGTTAGAGTATTTGGAATGGATGATGGTAAAAGTGGAATGCTTTTTAAAAATGTTTCATCTAAGTTTAAAGAAACAATTTTAAAGTTATCATTTAAACAAGTTTTAAGAATTTCTTCATTCTCTTCTTTTAGAATACTACAAGTAGAATAGATTATTTCGCCTTTTACTTTAATTAATTGCATAGCTTTTTTTAAAAGAGACGTTTGAGTCTTAATACATCTAAGTAATAATTCTTCGTTGTATGATGAAACATTTTTCTCAGTTAAAGTTCCACTTCCACTACAAGGAGCATCTAAAAGAATTTTATCAAATTTAAACATTTCATCAAGCTCACGTGCATCAGTATTTAAAACTGTTACTTTTGTAGCTCCCTGTAAATTGACGTTATAACACAAACGTTGATAACGTATTTTATTTTTTTCTAAGGCAGTTATTAAACAAGTATTATTAGCTAAAGCGGCTATTTCAGTTGTTTTACCACCAGGAGCAGCAGCCATATCAAGAATCATTTCATTAGTTTGGGGATTAACAACATAAGGTGGTAATTGAGAGGAGATATTTTGAAAGTAAATTTTTCCTTCTTCATACAATGGAGATTTTTTTAGTAAAGCAACATTTTCAATTACAAAGGAATTGGGAATTTGACTTAATTCTACATAGTTTATATGGTGTTCTTCTAAATATTTTATTATTTCAGCTTTGTTTGATTTAAGCGTATTAATACGAAAAGTTGTTTCTTTGATAGTTAAATTATTAATAATCACTTCATAATAATCAGGATAAGTACTTTGTAATTTTTCTTTTAAGAATTCATTATTCATGTTTATCTCCTTTTTCGTAGCTATCTAGGAATGAAAAATATTGATTATCTTTGTGAGCACCGAGAATGCAATTCATATTAACATTATCCAAAGCCTTAAAAATATTATGATCAATATCTGGATTAATTTTTTTTAAATCATCGATGAGACTTTTCATCATTTGACGTTTACTTTTACTTTCATCTAAAGCTACTTTGGTTGTGAAATCACAGGCACAGTTTAAGAATGTAAGGTTATTGTATTGACACCAAGCTTTAATATCATTTTCTTTAACAAGATATAAAGGACGAATTAATTCTAAACCAGCAAAGTTGTCACTATGCAATTTGGGAAGCATGGTTTTAATTTCAGCACCATAAAATAAAGATAACAAAGTTGTTTCAATAACATCGTCAAAATGATGGCCCAAAGCAATTTTATTGCACCCTAATTCTTGAGCTTTATTATATAAATGACCGCGACGCATACGAGCACACATATAGCAAGGGTTTTCTGCATTTAGTTTACTAGCGACTTTAAAGATATCTGTATCAAATATTTCTATAGGAATATTCAAAAGTTCTGCGTTATTTTTTATTTTTTGTAAATTTTTTTTAGTATAGCCAGGATTCATAACAACAAAGACAATTTCAAAATGCATTTTTCTATGACGAAGAATTTCTTGAAAACATTTAGCCATCAAAAAAGAATCTTTACCACCACTAATACAAACCATAATACGATCATTTTCAGAAATTAGTTCATAATTTTTTATTGCTTTAACAAATTTAGACCAGATTTCTTTATGAAAATTTTTGGTAATACTTTTTTCTATTTCTTTATATCTTTCCATATTAATTCTTCTTTCTTTTATATAATATCATAAAATTTTAAATAAGAAAAAGGTCTTGTTAGACCTTTATTTTAATTTCATTGATAAACTTTGTTCATAAGCTGTTAGTGAAGATACTTGGCTATAAACGTCGTTTAAATCTTCTTCAAATAGTTCTTTCCAATCACGATAATCTTTATCACTTGATGGAATGACCATTTCTTGTAAATACATTTTTAAATCTTCTAACTCACTTGTAATATTTAATTTTTCAGCGTAGAATTTTAATTTATTATAAATTGTTAAGTATAAAGCAAAACTATTTTTAGCATTTTGCTTAGTATAACGTGCTTCTTTAATAATAAATTGCTCTATTCTAGATGGATTTTCATTTAAAGTGCATAAAATATTTAAACATCTTGTTATTTCGTCTTCACTTAGAACCATTATTGGTTGCATATTAGTAAAGTCAAAGTATGTATTTAATTCTTTTTCTAAATTATAGTACTCCTTTTTAGTTAATGTTGGTTCTTTAGATTCTACCTTGGGTTTTGAAGGAAAATTAACGATATTATAATTTTCTTGATCAGACTTATTTAAACGTTTTTGTAAAGAATAATTTAAATACGCAGATATTTCTTCATATAATTTTTGAGAAAGACCACTATTTAATAAGGTCTTCATAACAAGATCAATATCTTCTTTGGTATAAGAATCTTTTTTAGCTATATAATGTTCATAAATAATCTTATTTTGAAGTTGTATATCTGACATGTCTTGGCTGCTGAAAGATGTAAATTTTTGAATATCATCTAATAAAAGTTTGTCTTCTTCACTTAACTCTTCCTCTGGTTTAGTTTGAATTTCATAAAATCTCGGTGTTCTCATTTGATTGACTATATATTCAGCTGGAAAGTGCTCAAAATTATATTTAAGCATTTGTGTTTCACTTAGGCAACATTTTGCTGTTTCTAAGATATGGGCAGCAATATTTTTTTCATAAAGTCTAATAATTATTTTAAATTTATCACGAACATTTAGGCCAGATTTTTCTAATTTTCCAGATAAAATATCTAAATTATTAAAAATTTCGGTAAGACGAGGCCATTCTGATTCAGGTGTCTTTAAAATTCGTAATAAGTTTTCATCTTCTAAGATGGCATTTTTAAATGGTTTAAATTTTTCTTCGTTTAAATCAATAAAATTTATGTTTTTTTCTCTGTTAGTACTAATATTTACCATTTCTCTAATATTTTGTTCTTTGTCTGCTTCTAAAAAAGCAAAAAATTCTGTTAAGTAACGCATTTATATCCCCCGTTTGGTACTATATAGTATAATATTTTTTTAAAATTTGTCAACAAATCATAAAAAATACTACTTTAAAGAGGTAGTAAAATTATATAATTTTTTACAAAGTGGTTCTTCGCGTGTTGCCTTTTTTAAAGAAAATTTGCTTAGATCATCATAAATACTAGGTGTTTCAATTCCGAGGTTATTTAAAGTTGTAAGGTCAAACTCCTTAAAAGCTGGGCACGGCAAGATTGTTCCATCATATTTAATAACTAATTTGTCGTAGCCTGCAGTACAAAGATGTTGATTTTCATGAAGTAAAGGAATGCCAACACGAATTTGTCCTTTAAAAATTTTAATTTGTTCTTCATAAATTTTTTTGAATTCTATTAATTCATTAGGAGATAAAAGTAATTTATCTTTATTTAAAAAACCTCGTCCTTGAGGCACAAAATTTAATAAACTTAAACTTGGGACGTTAGCAACATTTAACATTTCTACGATATCAGGTAGTTCTCGGTAATTAGCTTTATTAGGAATGAAGTGCACATCAACATCTATGGAAGAGCAAGAAGCTTTAATAAGAGATTCTTGAGTGTGATTGAGATAATTTTTTGTTCCCATCAAATAATCATAAACATTTTGGTTCCAAGCTTGAAAATCAAAAACAATTTTACTTAACCCAACATTTTCGAGATGATTAACATCAGTGGTTGACAAAGAATCATATGGAAACGAATCATATTTTAAATAAATTTGCATGATTTTATTGATAAGCATTTGAAATTCATCTTCAGGCATTCCTTCTTTTTTATAAGAGGTATATTGTTTAATTATATTATTTTTTAAAATTAAAATATCATTTTCTTGCAAGTGATGACGAAGTTTAAGACCACTTGTAAAAAGAACCGTTTTAATACCTTTATTACTACAATAAGCTATCATTTTATATAAATCAGGATGTAAAAGTGGCTCTCCTCCTGATAAAGAGATTTCTTTGATGCCATATTTTTCATAGAAGTAGTCGATAGTCTTGGTAAAGTCTTCATATGAAATAATATTTTCTTTGGTTATATCGGCACATGATGAACAAAACAAGCAATTATTAGGACACTTTTGAATTATTTCAAAACATAAATCTTTAAGCATTGTAATCACCAGTTGTTATTATAACACTTATTATTTTTTTAGTTAATAATATAAAGATGTTCTAAAAGAATTTTAAAACCTATAAAAATAAGAATAATGCCCCCTGCTACTTTTGCTAAAGTTTGAAAGTGATTACCAAATTTATGACCAATAATAACACCGATTGCTGATAATATAAATGTTATTAGACCAATTATTACAATTGGCAAAATTATATCAACTTTTAAAAAAGCAAAAGTTATCCCAATTGCTAAAGCATCTATACTAGTAGCAATAGCTAGTAAAAACATGGAACGAAAATCTAATTTATCATCTCCCTCATCATAATTTTTAGCTTCTTTTAAAAGATTAAAGCCTAAAATAAATAGTAATATGAAAGCTAGCCAGTGATCAATATTAATAATTAAGTCTTTAAAAGTTAAACTAATAAAATAGCCAATAAGGGGCATAACACTTTGAAAAAGGCCAAAGTATAAGCCGATAATAAAAATATTAGATAGTGTAATTTTTTTTAGGCAGATACCTTTACAAATCGAAGCAGCAAAAGCATCTGTAGCTAAACTTAAGCTAATAAAGATAATTTTGGATAAACTCATATTTTCTCCTATCTATTACTATTACTATGAAATAAAGTTATTTTAATAACAAAAAAAGATAAAAATTACTTTTTATCTTCAGGAATAATACCTATTTTCTTCATTAAATATTTGGCATTAGTTGTTTTGCACATACCTTTTTTTATTTTATAATCAAATGTTATTCTGTCACCTTGATATTCTTCATTAAAATGATAATTATAGATTTTTTTATTATTTATTTCACATAGTTCAAAATCATGAGTCGTTATTAGAACAAGACAATTTAATTTACTAAGTTTTTTAATTACTTCTTTTGCACCTAGGATTCGATCGTTATAATTAGTTCCTTTAAATATTTCATCTATAAAGATAATAATAGGTTCATTGTTTTTTTCATAATCTAAAATAGCTTTGATACGTAGTAATTCACCATAAAAGGTTGAGATACCATGCAAAATATCATCTTCGACGTTAATAGAAGTAAATATTTTCATTAAGGAAGCCGAAAATTTTTCAGCTGTAACGTAAGAACCATTATACATGAGAATTAAATTAACAGCAATTGTTCGCATGAAAGATGTCTTACCGCTCATGTTAGAGCCTGTAATTATATTTATACTTTGATCACTATGAAAATCATTAGCAATACATTTTGTTTCATTTAATAAAGGATGCTTAATAGCTTCGAAGGTTATTTGGGTTTTTTCTGTAATACTAGGCAAACACTTAGTTTCATTTATTAAAGAAATAGTTGTAAAACTCATTAAAATTTCTAAAGATTCCAGACTATCTAAACAATTAAGTAAATGTTTTTTTTCTTCTTTAATTAATTTATTGTATTTAGATAAAACTAAAATATTTAAAGAGATAGTTGGATTTAAAATAATGTATGTTAAAAAATTGTGACGATAACCATCTAAGTTATTTATTTTTTTTAAGGAAATGATAGCATTAAAACCATTATCAATATTTTTGATTAATTTAGTTAAAAAATTTGATTTAAATTCCGTATCTCTTACATATTCTGTTAAATCTTTTAGAGATGAAAAAGTACGAGAAGTTTTGCTAATCATTTCTAAGTCCTCATCATAAAAATAGCTAAAGATATAAGAAATTATTAATTGAATTAAAATAGGGATTAAACAAATTTTAAAAGGAACTATTTTAAAGAGTGTTAAAATTAACATAAAGTCAGTTAAGCAGGAAAATACTATGCCAATAAGAGACCATTTATTTAAAGGGCGTGATTCTTTTTGTAATAGTTTAGCATCAATGGCAAAGTCTTTTTCGTTAATGTCAGGAATATCATTTAATAATTTTTGATAGTTTAAAATAAAGGAGAAATTGCTCGTTAATTCAGCAATAGCTTGTTGTTTAACAATAATTTCTTTAGATGATAAAGTCGGATTAGCTAAGTTCGTAGCCAATTTACGTTCCCCACTTATAGTTTTAGAAATGTTAATTAATTGAAATAAAGATGATGGACCAAGTAAATTTAGGTCTTTAGCTAAATCATTATTAATATAGTTAGAGCCATTAGAAGGAAAAGAACGCCAGTTGTCATCTAGACGACTAAAATATTCGGCAATAATACGTAAAAAACTTTCATAAGTTTTTATTTCTTTTTTTATTTTAGAGTGTTTGATAATTAAAATTAAAAAAGTTAAAAGAGTAATAAAAGTAAATAATAGCCACATAAAATGATGATTTTGCCAATAAATAATACCTGAAATAATAAAAATTATAAAGATAAGAAGACGAAAATCAGCAAAACGATCATTTTTTTTATTTAATTCGTTTAATAAATTTTGATAGTTAGTTTGTGCATCTTTAATTTGTTGATTCATATTTAGACTCCTTTACTTTGACTTTTTGATGTTCTTTTTTAAACTCAGCAATTTGATTAGAAACAGATTCAGGAATTTTTCTTTTTCCTTTTTGAGGAACAAAAGAGTCAATAATACTTTTTTTGGAATGATTTTTTAAGGTTATATAACCAAAGACACTAAAGACTAAGGCTCCAATAAAATTAACAAATAAATCTCCCATAGTATCAATTAGACCAAGATCAAGATAACCATTTGAAATAGTTAAAATTGGTTCATTCTCCTTATTATATAAAACAGTTTTATCAATATTATTATAAGTTAAAACTTTATTTTTCTTGTCAGGGTTTATGGCAACAGAAGAAATACTTGTAACAATTGTGTCCTTTTGCATGTCAAAATGAAATATGCGATCTGAACCATATTCATAAAATTCCCATAAGACTCCAATGGTCATGGAAAAACAAAAAGCAACAATACATAAATAGAAAGGACTTAAATTAAATTTAGAACTATTACGATTTAATAAATCGACTAGGGAGAATCCAATAGCAGCAGCTAAAAAACCATTTATTGTATGAAGAATAGAGTCCCAAAAGGGAATTATGCCATAAAAATTATTAATTTCACCTAAAATTTCAGCAGCAAAAATGAATAGATAAATGGATATTTCTAAGCCATCTGGTAATGTTATGGCAAATTTATTTTGAATAAACATAGGAGACATTAATAAAACAAGGGATAATAAACATAATAAGGCATTATTTAGATCTCCATGAATAATTTGAAGAATCATACAAATAATAACTAAAATTCTTAGAATGAGATAAACAAGTAAAGAACTTCGTTTAGTTTCTTTGTAAGCTGTTTTAATAATATCATTTATTTTTATCTTTTTCTTTTTTGTCATATTAATCATCCTTAATATTTGTATTATATCATAGATAAAAAATATCTACATACTTAGATGTAGATATTTTTTATAATTAATTTACTTGACTATAAGTAGATAACGTTACTTCGACAGTCTTTTCTTTATATTCCTTACCACTGGCGTACTTGATAGTTATTTTAACTTTGTCGCCAGCTTCTTTTTCATCTAAAACATTACTTATAGTGTCAAAATCTTTAACTTCTTTACCTTCGATTGAAGTTATAATATTACCTACTTCGATACCTGCTTTATCAGCACCACTACCGGTAACAACACTTGTAATATAAAAACCTGTAGGTATATCTTTTGAGGCGTTGGTTATGTTACTAGTCATGCTCCCCTGAACTCCTAAATATCCTTTTTGTGCTTCCTTTGGTGTTTCACCATTCATTAGTTGAGTTATTAGTTCTTTTACATCAGAGATTGGAATTGCAAATCCCATTCCTTCAATACTTGCTTGTGAACTTGTACCACTTGATGAATATTTAGCAGAATTTATACCAATTACTTCACCTTTACTATTTAATAAGGCTCCCCCACTGTTTCCACCATTAATAGCAGCATCTATTTGAATCATTTTATTACTGCTATTTTCAATACTTACTTTTCTATTTAAGGCACTAATAACACCAGTTGTAACTGATTGACCATAGCCTAAAGCGTTTCCAATAGCAATAACACCATTTCCTACTTTCATTTTACTACTATCACCAATGGTAGCTAATTTAATTTGACTTAATGTTTCGTCATCTAATGATTTTAAAGGAATTGAAATGATAGCAATATCACGAGCTTCAGAACTTCCTTTAACTGTGGCATCAGCGGTTTTATCATTAATAAATTGAACGCTTAATTCAGTTGCATCTTCAACAACATGGTAATTAGTTAGGACCATTAATTCAGTATCAGTTTTACTGACAATTATTCCTGAGCCAGCTCCGGTAGCATATTGTTGACCTCCGTAATAAAACGGACCATATTGTCCTGTACTAACAAGAGTTTTACTAGTTATAGCAACAATAGACGGCATAACATTTTCGACAACTTCAGAAACATCTACGATATATGTTCCTTCACTAGCTACTTTATTAGTGTCAGTATATTGTAACTGTACTTTACTATAATCTTTTTCAGTATTTTCAATTTTAAAAACTTTGTACATTGCAAAGCAAGCACCAATAATAAAGATGACAACTAATAAGATAAGACCTACTATTAATTTAGTATTTTTTTTCTGCTTTTTTTGAATAGTAGAATCAAAATTTATTTCTGTAGGCTTTTCTTTTTTTCTTTCTTTTTCTGCATTTATTGTCGCATCTTTGACTTTACGTCGCGTTATATTTTTATTTTCTTCCTTTTGTTCCATATTTTTCCTCTCCTTTTAACGATTTAAGTATATATTCACTTTATGGAGTTTTTGTGAAGATATTATAAAAAAATAATAAACAAATTATCCATATCTTTAGTTATTATAGCACAATTTTTTTTATTTAATCACTTATTATGTCTTTTCTAAAAAAACTGGCAAAGCCAGTTTATACAAAGTAAAGGAAGTCTCCAACATATCTTTCTCCACTTGAGTCGGATGGATTATTAATTACTTCTGAGTTTCGCGTTAATGTAACACTACCACCTTGATCAAGGCTATTAGCATTAACACACCCTAAAGATTTTAAATATTCGGCTGTACTAGATAATTTATTGCCATATCCTAAGTCAGTTGTTATATAGTAATCACCATTAGCAGTTTGACCAATACAGGTTCTTTTATATGACTTTGGTTCACGATAACTTGGAGATGTATCTCCATTTTGAATCATTTGTGTACTATGACAAGAGAAGGTGTATTTAACACCTCTATTAACTAATTCAGAGGCACTTACACCAGCTGCAGTTCCAATGGTACCATCCTTATATAATAGTAATTCTTGACCTCCAGAGACGCCATCGACTTTTACTTGACCATCAACAATAACTATTCCATTAGCTCCACGAAGATCTTCTTGGCCACTTGATAAGAAGTGACTGCCATTTATAGCATATTTAGCATTTAAACGAGATGAAGCACTAGAAGTTTTTTCAAGACCTGAGCCATATGAGCCATTAGCGGGAGCTCCATTTACTTGGCTGCCGCTATTAACTACAATATGAGTTACTAGAACTTCTTGACCGTCTATTACTTTCTTGTATGTGATACTAAAGAAATCTTTTGTGATAGTGGCATATTCAGCTGCTTTTATTTCATCTTTATATTTTTTTATTGCTTGACCAACTTTTGAATTAGGATCTACACCAGTAGTATCAATAGAGATTTTATCAGTTTTTTTATTTTCAAGCATAACACTTTTACGTCTTTTTTCTAAGATTTTTGCAAAGTCCTTAGAGAATTTAGAATTTTTAGGATCATGGTAACCTTCTAGAGTGGCCCCAGTGTCTTTATATTTGGCAATAGTTTCTTTAGTAAAGTTACAATTATTAGCCGAAATTATGGATACAACCGCTGACCAGTTTTCAAAGTTAGCGTAAAAGTCACCAAATGTTGAAGCATTTTGATTCCAAGTATTTAGTAATTTACTACCTAATTCACCATAAACAGCACTGTCTGGACTTTGATTTACTTGTTCATTAATATATTTATTTATTTCATCAAGTTTTTTGGCAAAATCACTAAAGAGAGTATTTAATTTATTCATTGATTTTTGTACACCATCAACATTAAAACTTTCAGTCATAAAACCACTTCCTTATAAATTAATCTTGATTTATTATTTCTTTAACACCATTAATTTCAATTAAATTACTAATAATAGTATTTCTTTTTATATTACATGAGTCGTAACAAATTGTTATTTCTATTATTTCAGATTCTTTTTGATTATCATTTGTACTACTTCTTTTTATTCCTTTAATATCAATATTCTTTTTAGAAAAGTAATTAGTTATTTTGATGATTGTTTCATCAGGTTCTTGATCGATCGCTATTTCTAAATTCATATTCACAAAACGTTCTACTTTTGAAGAAAGATCATGAGCATATGAAAGGATTAAATAGACTATAATAGTAGCAACAATTGCACCAATGTAGAAGCCTGCTCCAACAGCAAGACCAATACAGGTTACTGCTAAGATGGCTGAGGCAGTTGTTACCCCTTTTACGTTTAAACCATTTCTTAAAATAGTACCAGCGCCAATAAAACCAATACCAGGTAAGAGTTGAGATGGAATACGCGACATATCAATATTATATGATAAAGTTAGGTATTCACTAATTAAAACAATTAAAACGGCACTTACCCCAAGGATGGCATGAGTTCCAAATCCAGCAGGTTTATTTAAAGCTGATCGTTCTAGACCAATTATACCAGTCAGTAAGGCTCCTAAGCCCAATTTGAAAAGAGCTTGAAATTCAAAAGTGTTCCAAATTTCAATGACAGTTTGCAGCATATTCATTATTATACCCCCATTGTCATTGTTTCAGGTAAAGTACTTCCACCATCAATAATAATACCTTGAGCAGTAATGTAACTTGATTCTTGGCTTCCTAAAAAAGCTGCTAGTTCCCCTAATTCTTCGATTGTTCCAAGCCTTTTCATAGGAATAGCATTAGCAATACCAGAAATCACAGATTCTGGATCTTGACTATTCGATGTTTGAGCCATATTATCAACCATTGGTGTTCTAATATAACCAGGCATGATAGCATTTACTCTAATACCATCAGTAACTAATTCAGCTGCTAATGATTTAGTAAAGCCTAAAATAGCTGCTTTAGTTGTAGCATAAGCGACTTCGCCGGCATCTGCTACACAAGGTCCGGTAACACTAGAAAGATTAATTATTGAAGCATTAATATTTTTCATATATGGTAAAGCATTTTTGGTAACATTCCAAGTACCTTTAATATTGATATCAAAATGTGTATCTCTAAGGTCATCATCCATATCAGAGAATTTTTCTAAATAACAAACACCAGCATTATTTACTAAGACATCAATATGACCATATTTTTGACCTATTTCGTCTATAATATTTTGAACTTGTTCTTTAGAGCGGATATCACAAATATAGCCAGTTACTTCGTTATTAGCATTTTTTAATTTGTTTACAACATCTAAAGTTTCTTTAGCATAATCAATAATAATTACTTTAGCGCCATATTTTAAAAAGACTTTAACAATTCCTAAGCCATTTCCCATAGCTCCACCAGTAATGACGCATATTTTATCTTGTAGTTTCATATTATCACCTATTATAATTATATCAATAAATTGCTATAAAAAAAAGAATATTTGGTTATGAAATATTCTTTTTTAGTTAATTTTATTTAAATGAAACTGTAATGTTTCCTATTCCACCTTCTAGTTCTAGATAATTTTGACCTTTACCAATACTTTCATCATCTTTGATAGAAGAGTCAGCAATGGTTATTTTGCCAATGCCTTTGGACGCTTTAATTTGATAATCTTGTTTTTTAGCTAGAAGTTTAATATTTAAATTGCCAATTCCAGCTTCGATTTTATTTTTTCCTAAAATTTTAGCTTCAAGGGTCACATTACCAACGCCGATATCTAAATCTAAATTGTTAAGGGTACTATTTTTAATATTTAAATTACCTGCTCCACCTTCAATAGATGAATTACTTTTGACATCTAAATTAGTAATTTTTGTATTACCAGCACCTAATTCTAATTTTAATTTTTCAGTGGTAATATCGTTTAAAGAAACCTGACCTGCTCCACCAACAATATCTAACTTTTTTAAAGTATATTTAGAAGGTAAATAAAGTATTAATTTAGAAGTTTTAGCAAAGTTTTTATTTATTTCTTTTATATATAAATTATTATTTTCTTCAGTTATTTTAACTTTTTTATTATTAGTTGAAACTAAAAATTCTTCACCTTCTTTAATTTCTAAAGTAGTTGTTTTAAGATCTATTTCTATTTTGTTTATAGAACCATTTATACTTGTTTCCTGCATATTTTGACTAACAGAATCATTGTCATTAAAGAAGAAAGTTAAACCAAATATAGCAGAAATTAAAGCATTAACTATAGTAAGTATTAAAGCTATCGCAAAAGCGAAAGCAGTGTATTTTATTATTTTTTGGGTACTAGTCATCGTATTTCAAGACCTCCAAAAAGACAAGTTGCTTTAATATAAATAGTTTTAGTGGCATTTTCTTTTGGCTGAGTCTTATCTGAAACTCCACCAAAGATAGGAACTGAAGTTACTTTAATGTTAACATCATCTGGAACAAGTAAATCAATTCCACCAAAAATGCTGGTAGCCTTTATTACAACATCTTTTTTTATTTTAGCTTTGCGAAGATCACATTTTAAGCCACCAAAAATTGCATTCATTTCACAACCAGTAAATTCTTCATTGTTATAATTTAAGTTTTCACCACTAAAAGCAACAAAATGAGAAGGAGTATTTTCGGTATTAATATTAGAAATCGCCTCCTTAATACTGGATTGGAAGACATCTTTAAAAATTAAAGATAAACCAATAATAACTAGTATTGTTGGTAACAATAACTTGGCAATTAATTCATATGATATTATATCTTGAGCTGCTAACAATAAAGTTACACCAATTATTAAACAAATTATAGACCATGTTTTATCATTTTTCTTAAATAAGTCAATAAAACTAGGTACTATAATAAATAAGGTCCACCAACCACTAAAAAAGATATTAATATTAGTTATTTCTAAGGCATTAAGACCAAAAATAACACCTAGAATAATGAAGACTAATCCCCATAAAATATTTGTTTTTTTCATATAAACTCTCCTTTGATATTTTTATTATACTATATGTTAGGGTGAGATTGTTATTTTTTAAGAAAATCAAAAAAAAGAATTGTCAGCAACAAAGACAATTCCTCTTATTTTATCCTTCTATTTCGATATATTTTTTCTCTGGTAGTTCTTTAGTTTCTTCTTTTTTAGGAACAACTAATTTCAATGTTCCATTTTTAAAGCTGGCTTTAATATCTTCTGTTTGAACATCTTCACCAACATAGAAGCTTCTTGAGCATTCGCCAAAATATCTTTCACGACGAACGAATTTACCTTTTTCTTCTTTTTCTTCATTCTTGCTATCTGTTGTAGCAGTAATTGTCAAATATCCATCATCTACTTCAGCTTTGATATTTTCTTTTTCATAGCCTGGTAAATCAATGGTTATTGAATAATTATCATCATGCTCTTTTATATCAGTTTTCATAATCTTACTTTCATTGTTGTGAAAGAATGGATCTCTAAACATATCATCAAATAAATCAAAATCATTTCTTCTTGGTATCATCATCATATTAATCTACTTCCTTTCATTATGTGTTGAGCCATATAGGTAGCACATATATATAATTCCAATACCTGTAAGAATACTCTTTTTTTCTTACAATTTAATAGTAGCACCATTTGTTAGCAGAGTCAATGTCAGAGTGCTAATTTTTATTTTTGGGGTGTAAACTTATGTAAAAGTCTTTGAGCATCTTGAATAGTAGTTACTTTAGATTGATGATTAGGTAATTTACTTATGACTTCTTGACGAATATTTTCAAGATCTTTCTTAGGTATACCACAACATTCTAAAACTGATAAATTATTTAATAAGGAATAAATGGTAAAATTATAATTTTTGTTAACCAAAGTAGCAGAAAGTGAATAACGAATTAATTGACTTAAAAGATCATAATATTTGCTTTCTATTTCAATATCTTTTAAAAAGTCATAAAAAGTATCAAAAAAGCAATCCCATTCTTCATTAGAAATTTTGAATGGAGGTATTTTATAAGCATCTGTATAGGCATCTATTTCGTATGATATTCTTTCGATAGTTTCCTCTTTATTATAAATTAACATAGGTCCCTGATTAATTTTAACATCTTCCTTAGAAACATTGGCAACTGCTTCTTTATATTCGGGAGTATAAAAGTCTGATTCATGAACTTGGATAATTTTTTTATTAGCAGCATTTAATAAAGTATCATCGTCTTTTTTAGGAAATGGACTATTTGATGGTAAACTAATCTTTTTTAAAGCTTCGACATCTCTTTTGGTATCTATAGTTAATTTAACAATTGTCCCTATTCCAGTGTAGGCAATTCCAATTATAAAAGGAAGAGTACTAGATGTGATAAGACTTGATGCTATTAATAAAGCAAAAGGAATATAAATTATAGCGGCTTGTTTTAAGTTACGATGATTTTCACGTTTTACTGTTTCATCGATATTACGACAATAATTATCAAATTGAACCATAAATATTTCGTCTGATAAACTTTTTATTGGTCTTTGGTATTTCTTTTTCATAATAAACACACCCTTTTCATTGGATTTTAAAATAACATACTTTAGTTGGATTGACAAATTTTTATAAAAAAAATGATAAGTTTTAACTTATCATTAATCAAGATTTATAAGTTCATATTCTTTAGAACCAATATTTAACTTAGCGGCACTATCAATAGTATGAAGACCATTACGAGATTCTATTCGTTCAACTAAATGATCACGACCTGGATCTTCTGAGTTATATACTAAATCGATACAAGCTTGGTCAATAGCAACTGGATCTGTACTAGCTAAGATACCAATATCTTTCATACAAGGATCTTCAGCTTTAGCACAACAATCACAATCAACAGACATATTGCACATAACATTTATATAAACTATTTTATCCTTGTAATAATCAGTAATTGATGAAGCGGCATCAGCCATGGCTTCTAAGAATTTATCATGATCTGCTTTAAACATATCATTATAGCTTCCATTTTCTTTACCAGCGCAATGAATGTATCTTTTGCCACTTCCTGAAGCTAAACCGATTGACAATTGTTTTAAAGCTCCACCGTATCCACCCATTGGATGTCCTTTAAAGTGAGATAATACTAACATAGAATCATAGTTTTTCATATGAGAACCAATGATGTTTTTCTTAATAACTTGGCCATTAGGTACTTCTAATGTATCTTCCCCTTCACTATCTAGGATGTCAACATCAAAGTAATTACTCCAACCATGTTCTTCCATTAATTTCATGTGTTTTTCTGTTGTATTTCTAGCACCATCATAAGCTGTATTACATTCAACAACTATTCCATTAACTTTTTTTACAATAGCTTTTACAAATTCTGGTTTGATATAATTTTGATTACCTTTTTCGCCTGAATGTAATTTTACTGCTACTTTACCAGGAAGTTCAACATTTAATACATCATACATTTTAATTAGATTTTCTGGAGTTATTTCTTTACTAAAATATACTTTTGATACCATAATATCACCTTTCTCTATTGTTACCTTTTGATAACTCATTTTTATTTTAACACATTAACTATTTATTTTTAAAGCATTAACTATAGATTTATTTTTGCTTTCAGGATTAGTAATAGAATTAATATAATTTATATAAAATGGTAAATTTTCATGAATGTCATAAGCCAGATATTCAAGTGTATCATAAGAAGCCAATTTAAAATCAATTATATCAACATCTTTTAAAGCTTTATTCTTTTTAATTTTTATTTGTTGTTTTATTTTTGCTAATTCTTTGTCATAGATAGGGAAAAGTTCAGATGAAGCAATTGATTTTAAATATTTTTTAATAACATCGATTTCTAAAATAGTAAATTCTTCATTGCTTTGGCCAATAACATGTTCACTTTTTTCTTGGACATTAAAATCTTCTAATTCTGTTTCTTTATATGTAATGTTTAGGAAATAACCTTGTTTTACTATTGATATTTCAAACAAAGTCTCACTATTATTTATGGAAGTTACACCAACTATTAAAATATTAGGACCTATTATATTGATTGATTTCTGTAGTAATTCATTAGAATTTCTAACACGTCCAGTAAACGATACATAAGGTTGTTTTAGAGACATTGAAGTTTCAGTGTAATTATCTAAAAATTGATTTTCTTTGTTAGTAGAATAACGATGATATGAGTAATAGTAGAGTCCTCTAGCAAAATCAACTACTTTAGTAACTTTTTGATCAGATGGTGTTTCTTCATGGTAAGTATAATTTTCGGTTAAAGGAAAGTTAGTAAGATGCAATTTTTCTTTTTCAAAGGTACCTTTGATACCTAAAGAATCTTCAGGAGATGTTTTGAGTAAACGAGTTGATTTTATATTTTGTTCATTAATTTCTTCAACGATTAACTCTTCATTATTTTCTAATGGAAAAGTAAAACTTTTTTTAAATTCACGTTTGTCTTTAGAATAAAAATGCATAGTTTTATAATCCGAAAAATATTTAGTTACGTGATAAGATTCATCTATAAAATCAATAGTAATTGGGTTTTCTGTATTTATTAAAATTCTATCTTGGCTAAAAGTTACCGGTACTTTAGAATCTTTTATTTCTAAGTGAATATTTAAAATTTTGGCTAGTCTTTGAAGAAAGATTTTCGGGCCATATTCCTTATATACTGATTCGAGAATACTAATGTAATAATTTCGTTGCATATTTCACCTCTTGTTAACGTTTTAAATATTTTAAAATATTTTGATAGTCTGGATTTTTATAGCTGATACCATAAGCTTCTAAAAATTTTTCAACACATATTTGACCGTCAAATACTTTCTGAATATCATTGATTATTTCATATTTTTCGACATCACTGGCATAATAAAAATAAGAAAATAGTTGAAGAGCTTTTAAACCAGATGACATATATTTACTATCTTCTAAGAGATTGTCACGATTAATCTTTATTTGATGTGGTGTTGCTTGCTGAAGATTTTCAGCTAAAGCACTTATTTCATTCATAAGACGGGAGTCTTGTAAAGAAAGAATTTTTTCATCAGTATCTAGGACATAGGCATGAAATAGTCCCATAAAAATACTAAGGGCTTCAACATTATAAAAATGTCTAATGCTTCCACGCATAGCTTCTAACTGGCTATGAGTTATTTCATGGCAATATGAACAGGAGGTCAATTCACTAACATTTTTTTCAAGGTGAATATCTTGAAATGCTATTGGATGGAATTTATTAGCAGTTATCATTTTATTGATATAGCCCCCGCTGACTTCGCCCATGTCTTCTAATTTTATTGGTAAATTGTAAGGACTAACCATTTTAACATGATACATATCTTTATGACCTATTTTAATAATCTTACCAATAAAAGGAACCTTGTGGAGTTTGAAGTATTTATTAAAAAAAATTTGGCTATCTAAGATAGCATCTGATAATTGCATACGATCAATATAAGTAATTTTTTTCGCATCATTTATTTTTTTTATTTCTTGACTAAAATTTGCCAAAGTATCGGAAACTCGCAAAACAGATACATCTTTTTTGTAACCAAAAAGATTAATTTCTTGATCTTTTGTTAACATGACAATCCCCTCTTTTTACTTTATTAAAAGCACACATTTTATATTTTTATCGATTATTTTAGCAAATTCTTCGCCATCTGTAAGATTGCCAACGACTGAACCATAATGAGTTGGAATTACAACTCGAGGTTTTATTTTATTAATTAAGTTGGCAGCTTCTTGATAAGTCATAGTGTATGTTCCACCGATAGGAACTAAGGCTATATTACAATTAATGTTATTTAGTTCAGGAATATTATCAGTATCTCCTGCTACATAAATTGTTTCATTTTCAATTGTAAGGAGATAACCAACCCAATTTTTAGTTTGAGGATGGTATTTTGTGTTTAAATTATAACTAGGTACAGTTTTTACTTTTAAATCATCTATTTGATATGTTGTATTAGGAACCACTAAAAAATTATTTTTTATATTAGGATATATTTCCGTAAAATCTCTTTCCATTGTTAAAGGAAAAATAAATTTTGTCGAAGTTTTTTTAATTTTATCAATAGATTGTGGATCAAAATGATCATAATGATTATGGGTTAGAAAGATATAATCAGCATCATTTGGTTTATTTTCAATACTGTAAGGATCAAAATAAATTATAATGCCTTTAGATGTAGTAATTTTAATACTACTATGACAATTAATTGAGATATTATTTAACAATTTCATCACTCCAATCTTCTTTTGGATCAAAACCTTGAGTGGTTTCCCATTTTTCATGATTATGGCGAGCATTTCTAATGGCTTCATTATTTTTGATATGACAGCAACTGGCGCCTTCAGTTACAAAAAAATATTCTAAATTATATTTTTGACATAATTTTGAAACTTCTTGACACAATAAACGAGCTTTTTGTAAGTCATCATCAACTTCTTTATTAATTTTATTCATTATTCTATCTCCTTTTTAGAAATTCAAACTTTTCATTACTAGTCAACTGCTGACGATTTTCATATTCAAACCAAGCTTGGGGATGAGTTTGCTTTGTTTGTTCTGTTTCATATAACATTTCTTTTAAAGAAGGACTATCAGTCAATAAGTGTAAAATATCATATGAACAAATTAAGAATGTTGCCAGTTCATCATTTTCTTCTGTTTGTTCTTCATAAATTTCTTCTTGATCTTTGTTAAAATCTAATTTAGAAAATGAAGAGTTAGCATGAAAGTTATATCTTTTTTTAAATTCTTCACTTTTATAAATTCTTTTATTTAAAGTATCAACTAAATATAAATAGCCATCAATAGATATTTCAACAAAGGGACGACTGTCAACGCGGATGCCTTTTCTAGTTGGAGAGTCATAAGAAGCATTATAAAATGTCGCTTCAGGAAAAAAAGCACTTATTGCAGTATTAGGGTCATATACGCAATAGTGAGTAGTTTTACTTGGTGGCTTGGCAAGAAAGATTGACGCTGGAACCCCACCAGTTATTCGTAATGATTTGGTACGTAATTTTTCTTTTAACCATAGTGGAAAACCGGAAACAAAAGGATATTTTTCATAATGATAATCTTCTTTATTATGAGTGATAGTTAAGTTATTTAAATTTAAAAAGTCTGTTTCAGGATTAATCATTTTTTTATATACTAGGGCATCCATGATAGTTGCTGATATAGTTTGTTTATCTAAAGGTGTTAGTTCATTATTAGCTATATATTCTAAAATATTCCATCCTTTATAAAAAACCTCTTTTTTAAGAAGCTCATAAGTAGATAATTCAGTCATATAAGTCCCCCATTCAAATTAAAAGTATTATAGCACAAAGGATTAGATAGTTAAAATTTTTATTTGTTTGAAAAGTACTTTTTCATAAAAAAAGGATTCTATTAATTTAGAATCCTTAAATGATTTTAATAATTTTCACTTTTTAATTCAAAGAAACTTTGTGGATGAGCACATACTGGGCAGACAGCTGGAGCTTTTTTACCAACTACAACATGTCCACAGTTACGGCAAATCCAAATAGCATCTTCATCTTTACTGAATACTACTTCATCGTCAATATTTTTTAATAATTTACGATATCTTTCTTCGTGATGACGTTCTATTTCACCAACCATTCTGAATTTAGCAGCAATTTGGGTAAAACCTTCTTCTTCAGCAACACGAGCGAATTCATCATACATGTCTGTCCATTCATAGTTTTCTCCATCAGCTGCGGCAGCTAAATTTTCAGGAGTTGATGGAATAGTTCCTCCATTTAATTCTTTGAACCACATTTTAGCATGCTCTTTTTCATTATTAGCAGTTTCTTCAAAGATAGCAGCAATTTGTTCATAGCCATCTTTTTTAGCTTTTGATGCAAAATATGTATATTTATTTCTAGCTTGTGATTCACCAGCAAAAGCAGTCATTAAATTTTGCTCGGTTTTTGATCCTTTTAATTCCATTTTATTACCTCTTTCCTTTCCCAAAAGCACTACAACATCATGCTTTTGAACTATATTATATCGGTAATAAATTAGCAAGTCAATGATAATGAATTAGTTATTTATTTAGCTTATTTACTTCTTTTCTAAATTAGTTAAGTAAACAAGTGTTATTTGAAAAAAGGTATAGCTTAACCATTCACTAAGAAAAAAATAATTTAAGTTTATGCTATTTATATTGTATTTTTCTAGGAATGTTAGAAAAAACAAATTAAAATCACAGATAAAAAGAAAAAGAAAAGCTAATAAGTATAATTTAGCAATTTTATTTAAAGCAAAATAATAAATAGTTTTAATGATATTATTTAAAGATACTAAGGCATATAAGGCTCCTTCAATAATTAATATTTTTTCTCGATAAAAAAGAATGAAGAGAAAGTTTATTAGAAGAAATAAGAGAACAAATTTATTATTGGTAGTTTTAGTTAAGAAGTTGTAGTAAGCAATTTGTAATAATAAAAATAAATAAATTCCAAATGGTTTAAGAGAATATATTAAAAAGAAATCACCACAGAAAGCTAAAAGAAGAACTTTTATAGGAAAGCTTTGTTTTATTTTTATAATATTATTAGATTTTAAAAGATATATTATAGTTAATATACTTGGCAGAAGAGTAAAAAAGTCAAGTAAACTTTTATTAAAAGAATTAGTTATTTTTATTATAGTTATAGATAAAAAGCAAAAAAATTCCATAATAATATAGTAAGTCATTGGCATTACCTCTATAATATTATGGATTTTATTTATAATACTATTTATTTTTTTTAATAACTTCAACTATTATTTTTTCTTCTTTTAAAGTGAAGAAAGAAAGACGTTTGTGGCAATTAGGACAATTAGCATGTTTAAAACCTCTTTTACTAGGAAG
>ERZ779835.15-NODE-15-length-53016-cov-9.894016_pt1 | contig 53016 bp, 92 predicted proteins | sample MGYA00511382_ERZ779835 | MGnify/ENA primary metagenome ERZ779835 (study PRJEB29588, sample SAMEA2150814) | human gut metagenome | biome: human gut; feature: human-associated habitat; material: faeces | place: Denmark | collected 2008/2010 ... | reverse complement strand
CTCTTCCGATTGCTCTTCTTCTATCAATTCAGGAATTGGCTTTTTATAATATTTGTTTTTTGAATTTAATGCACAAGCTATTGCCGACATCATATAGTGTCCATTTAACCAATCTCTGTAATCTTCTTCTTTTTTCTTTTCTAAGTATCCTTTGGCTATCGAATTAAATTCTGCACAAGTAAGATTCCAAAATGTTTCCCATGAAATTCCCATCTTGTATGCCCTTGGATACAGTTCTTCATGAATCCATTGTCTTAAGCTTTTGTATTTCTTTTCTTCTCTGCAACTTTCTCCGTATTCTCTGCTGCATTCTCTTCCGTTGTCTCGTTGTTGAGTGCGCGAAAAAAACCAGAATCTTCCATTTCTGCGTTCATTACGTCAATGAGATCTTCAAACGTACCGCTCGCAATAATATGATTTTCGATTTCTTCACCTGCTAATTCCTGATCATTGCCAAGATGCAATGCAAAATATGCTCTTACTGCTGACATAGGCTTTTGAACCATCTTTTCAAGTGATACTCCCATATCCTCTAAGTCGCATAATGTATTGTATCCAAATTTCTTAGCAGTGTATGTTTTCCCATTAATCTTAAATGTTCTCATGTTTATACCTTTTACCTTTCCTCCTATACAAGATGTATAGGAAAGGGGCAGTCCGAAGACCGCCCTTTCTTACTTAGTTAATAAAGTTCTGGCTCGGCTGTTTCTTTATCATAGCCAGTCGCAACAGCCTTGCTATTGTCCTTAACGGACTGGCTATTTATTCCCCCGGTGTCAGTGCAATCTTTGTATCAGTTCCCTTGTACTCTTCAATAGTCAAGTTCATTTCGATAGTCAAAAGCTCATTCTGACCGACTTCCGGCATAGGAATACTTTCCGGCGGTTGTGCAATAACAAAGAATCCTTTTGTAAGGTCTTTTGAAACAACCTCAAACCACATTCTCTTTCCGCCAGTCAATGCCTTATATGCAGTAATAAGGTCTTCCCACTCCTTGGCTGTTTCATCAGTGTAGTTCACTGTTACTGTCCATGTTCCACCTGTATCTGCACGTCCCTTAACGTAACGTGTAACATCGTCTTCCAATGCAGATGCATCAATCTGTTCCGGGTCAATTGTAATTCCACCAATTGCATTAATACGATTTAACTGGTTAAAAGTTGTTGGCTTTGTTCCGGCCGTTTCTTCTACTCCATATCCTAAAGTGATACCGAGTGTACTAATACCTGCTACCATGTTTTCTACCTCCTATTTGTAAAAAAATAAGAGCCTTTTGGCTCTCTTAAACTTTTATTTACACTAACTTTTCATTCGCACCTATAATTCTTTGAAACCTTGCGGTGCTTTTGTTTGTATCTCCAAATTCCAGTGATGGAAATCCTTTAATTCCAAACCGTAATTTCTTGAATACTTCTGAAACTACGGACATTACATATCTTGCTTCTGATTCGTCTTTGTTAGTTATTACATCTACTTGAAACGTTACCGACAATGCGTTTATTGATTGACCGTCAATCGTTTTCCCCTCTTCCGTTGCCGAAAGAAGATGAATATATACCGTTGGAAACGTTGGTGTTTTTGTTGACTTGCTTTTTGGTGTAAAGTATATCTTTGGGTATTTCCCAATCAGCTTCGGTTGTGCTGTTGCTTTAACAATTGAATAAACTGACATTTCAATGTCATACGCCCACATATTATCCATACTTAAACACCTCTTCTGCTGTCTCAACAATCAGCTCTTTTAATTCATTGGCGGTGTTATACATAAAAGGTCTTGATGGCATTCCTTCCGTAAAATACCATTTCCCATCATCACCCGGATAAAACCATCCATATCTGCCATCCTTTGTTTTGAATATTGTGTTTCCGCTTGCGTAATCCCAAGACACATCAGCCGGGAAGTCTCCGATATATGGTGATTCTTTTCCAACAATTCCAGTTCCTAATTCAACAAATATTGCGTGTTCGGAATCTGCTATTACCGCCCATACTCCACCGCCTTCAACGGAACCTTCATATTCTGAATGAATGCTTTCTATTAGTTCACCCTTAAATATTGCATCCAAATCCGCAACTTGTATTCTCGCTATTTCTACGCCCTTTTCTGCAAGGTTTTCCGCAAGTTTCTGACATTTATACGTTAATTCGCTTTTGTATGCCTTTAATTGCCTTATGGCACGTTTTACACTGCTTTTAGATAGGCAATCAAGATTAATTGTTTCTGGCATTTTAACTCACCTGCTCCGAATCAATAACATTTCTCTTGAGTAAAAATAAGTCCACCGTTAATCCTTCATCTGCAACACCCATGACTGTATAATCGGCAGACGTTGAATCAACAATGCCGTCTTCATCATACTTAACATCCGATTTTTTCCATATCAGATCACCGGCTTTAATCGGCAAAGCTCCTTTGTCGGTAATGATCTGTGCATAGTTTGTTGAATCGTCTATGCCAAACTGTTTTGCCAGAACCTCTGACAATTTATTGCTTATGTTGGCATAAAAAATTGTTGGCTCGCTAAAACCAACAACTTCCTTTTTTATAAGCGGTATTTTTTCTCCACTATCAGATTCATAAAACTTAATATTCCCATCCTGATCTCTTTCGTATACTTCTATTCTTTTACCCTGCAATGAATACTTTATTTTTTGCTTATTAATGCGAAGCATATTACTTCACATCCTTGCCAAAACGTTTCCATAACTCAGATAACTTTTCCCATCCATACATTGCAACAAACGCAACAACAAATCCTGCAATAACGGAAGCAAGAATCATATACCACAATATGGCCATCTGGATATACTGCATATATGCGATAAATGCAATAACAGTAATTCCGATTGAAAGTACGAATACCAAAATGTCCGTAGGCACTTTGTTGAATATTCCAATTCCTTTAATCACCTGTGTAATAACAGATACTATAAAGGCTAATGCTCCGATAACCGCCAATATAATCGTCATGTTTGCGATTAATGTCTGCATAATCTCCATTTGCTACACCTCCTTATCTTCATTAAGTCGCGCTTCCAATCCGTCTATACGGTGGTGTACTGACTTTACACTCTCTTCAACTTTTACAATACGATTGTCATGAGAATTAAGCTCTTTTCTCATTTCTGTTACTTCGTTCTTAATCTCTGTTGTATTGCTAGATATTGCATCAAGTTTCATATTTATTCGTGTATTTTCTCGTACACGTTCTGCAAGTTCTGAATTGTCGGACTTCTTATTGTTCTTTAAGTTAAAGAACAAATTAAACAGTCCGAAAAAGACGGAAAAAGCGACTGAAAAAATGCTTATAACTACTGCTATTGACATTTATATACCGCCTTTCAAGTTTAATAATGGCACACCGCCCACCACCCTTAAAGTGTGCCGCCTGCTACCATAATGGCAACGCACAATCTTCTATAACATCTTTACAAATGGATATACCCCAACAAACAAATCGTCACGGTCTTTCCAGTTTCGGCTTATTCCGTTTTCTGAATACGATTTCATATAAGATTCTCCTGCCTGTGAATAGTCATACACTGCAAGGTTGACAACGACGCTATTCAGCTTTTTCAAATCATTATCTATTTGCTCCTGTGTATAACTTTCCGGGTATATCCGTTTGCTTATTACATCTTGCGTGGCTTGTTCTATTAATTGTTCAATCAGTGGATTTTCTTCCGGATGGTCAAATACAACCTTGTCCGAACCATCTTCTGACTGTTCAATATGAAATTGACCTAATCTAATCTTAACTTGTTCTAAGGTTGTATACATACGGTCTCCTATAATCCAAACTTCTCAATCAATAACTTCTTTAACTCTGCTCCTGTAAGCTCTTCTGCGTTGTCTATACCCTGTTCTGTGGCAAAAGCCTGCAAATCAGATGTAGACATACGATTAATGGTTGTCTTGCTATAATCAAAAGAAACCCCAGAATTGTTGTTTTCTGGAACTTCTTCTCCTGCGTTATACCATTTGCCATTATGAATCACTATATATGGATATTTCATAGTTGCGCCCCCTACTCTTCGCTATGAACCTCATATACGAATGTGCTATCCATATTCTCATATGATGGAAGAACAACCTCAGAAGCAAATGTTGACATCTTCATAGGTGGTCCGTACTCTGTCTTTGTGGCAACTGTAATACCTACACCATATGTTGTTACATCAACATCAGCTACCTGCCTTGCAGTTCTTTCCTCTGGTGTAGTGCCAAACCAAGTGCCACCAAGGATGCCTTCTGGAAGAAGTGTAACCTTGTTATCCGGGTAGAAGTAATGGTCTTTGCCATCATCACCAGTGTACATCTTGTCATACAACACGATAGTGAGCTTTGTTCTCTTCTGCACTACTGAAACAACAGTATCATCATCAACCTCAATGGTTGCTGTAAGGTTCTGTGCAAGGATCGAGTTTCTTATCTGTGCATTATCAAGCAAATACTGGAATGTATTGCTGTTCATAAGTGCATATCTAGCAATCTTTCCCTGCTTCTGTAACTTCTTTCTCCCATTATTAAGGTCTGTAAGTGGCTTTGAATTAGCTGTATCACTCCACATACTTGTGCCAGAAAGTTTTGCGTAATGGTCTTTTGCGTATGAGCCGTCTTTGTCGTAATCATAAGCATACTGAACGCCGTCACTCACGATAGCAATTACTGGATGTCCTGCATTTGTTGCAAGAAGTGACATTCTCATTCTTTCTGGTACAACTTCTGCACCGCTTACAAGGTCATTTGTATCGTCATATACGCTTGATAAAGCACTTGCAAGGTAAGGATCGTCCGCTGATTGAATACGCTCGATTTCAAGCATTTCCTCTTCACCAACTGTCATTCCCTCACGGAAAAATGCCATCTGTGTTTTTTCCTTGCTTAATCCCCCTCTAGCTCTAATTGTTGGGATTGTGTCAAAGTTGGATGGTGCAAGTGATACCGGAAGCCCTTTATGCGTCTTAATCCAACTTAAATCAAGTCCCTGTTTCTTTCTCTCCGGAAACCACTGTAAACCAAGATAAGGTATCTGATTACTAGCGTTTTCTGTTGCTGATAATGCGATAGACTTGCTGTCTAATACTTCATTAATTAACATCTGTTTACCTCCTGTTATTATTCAAATACAATCATTGGGAGAGCTGTCTTAACTGCTGTCTCGTATGTAACGCCTGAGTGAGCTTCCGCTACCTTTGTGTTAAGATATGCTTTCTTGAGCAGTACGCCCTGTGGTCTGTCTTCTGTTACATCAAACCTCAAAATGCCTACTACTGTAGCTGTATTGTCAGCCTTGCCGTTTGCTCCGATTGGCGTACCTGCTTTGACAATCTTCTTGCCCTGTGCGTTTGTAGTTGTTACACCATCAAAATCAAGTGTTAATGGGATTGCTTCGTTAGGCTCTCTCTTTAAAATCTGAACATCTCCTGCATATGAAGTCTCTTCATACTGCATATTCATTTCCTTTGCCATTTCTTACCTCCTGTTATTGCTGAATGTAATGTGATAAAACGTCATTGTTCTTAGGTGCATTAGATATAAGGCTTTCTGCTATTTTTTCAGCATTTGTCTTGTTATCTGCACCGCCTTTATTGCTGCCGCCGCCTGGAATATCCTGATGTTTTGCAATCTCCTGTTCCTTAGCCTGTGCCGCAGCTATCTCTTTTTCGGACATAATTTTGCCAAGCTCTGTATAATCAAGGCTTCCATCGTCCTTAACAATTGCTTTTGCCTGATCTGCTGTAATCTTAAAATTAGTCATTGCTGATTCTCTCTGATCTCTTACTGCATTTTCCTTCTGTAACTTTGCAATCTGACTATTTGCAGCTTCTAAAGCCTTATTGGCTTTTTCAATTTCAGAAAGATTACCTGCTTCTAACTCATCCAGTTTTTTCTGCAGTTCATCTGCATTTTCGGCTTTTTCCTTGTATGCCTTGTTCTTTTCCTTTTCCCTTGCAACTTCTGAATTTGTCTGATTTAACAATCCTGTGATCTGCTCATCTGTTGCATCTGGAAACAACTTCAATACCTGTTCTCTTGTCATAATTACCTCCGTTTAACTCACGCTTTTGATTTCGCAGGTTGCTCCTGCCGAGTTATCTGCTATTTTTCGCATAGCTGCTTTTTTATATAGAAAAAGGCAACCATAAATGGCTGCCTTAATTCTTCGTGTATATAATTGAGCATCTGCAATTCACTATCTCATTTGCACTTGCTCCTAGCGACATATCTTTTGGAAACATTAATTCTGAATTTCCGACTTTGAACGGTTCAAAAATGTTAATTTTCTTATCGTCAACTTCAACATGTGTATGCCTAACATATTTATCTTTCATTGTCTTCCAAGTTTTGAATTTATACCCTTTACTTATCATCTTTGTTTGAAGCCTGTAATTTCCTATCGTGTTTGCTTCATTTGCTGATATATTTAGCAATCGTGCAATAGAGGTATAGTATTCATATTGGACATTTTCCAAGGTTGTATCTATTATTTCCATTGTTATGTATGCGGCATAAGAAACTATATAGGCGGGTGTTATTTTCTTACCCATATAATCTGTTGCAATTTTGCAATACGCATTATCTATGTACTCATAACATTCTTCCCTTGTGCTGTCCTTAATCATTTCAAACAGTCTCGCAAAAACTCTTTCGAATTTTCTAGCAAGGTTTATTCTATCTTTCTTCTCTTGATCTGATATTTCCATTTCACCGAAATAATCTTCATATTCAATTATGTTCAGTTCATCTATTTTATTCATATCAATTAAATAAGCGGTAGCATTATTTAACTACCGCTTTGTTACTGTTTATGTTTTTTACTATTTCTTTTGCCTTAGATTCTTGTTCTTCTGCATCATCAATAGTTTTGTATATATTGTCAATGTATGGTTTTGATAACAAAAATGTCTTTTCCGCATCTCCCCATAATCCTACTGTTTTTATTGCTACAAGAGGATGTATTCCACTTTGTAACAATACTGTAAGTGTCTGTGCTTTGGTGTACATGTTATCCTGCGGACTGTGATTAATCTGCACATCAAAATCCCTAATTGACAGTTTCAAGTCTTTGCCAGCAAGCCTTAACACATTAAGAACCACCATTGCAAGTCTTTTTTCCGCCGTTTTAACAACTGGGTCTTTTAACTTCGCTCTTGTTTTAGAGAAGTCCCATCCGTTTCTAAGCTCAACCGCGCCTTGTGTATCTCCACCTGTGTTTCCTTGCTTATTAGGTATAGCCAGTATGGATAATGTATTATCCCACAAATCTTCTTTAGCAACCTGGCACTGCGTCTGGTTAAGCTCCTGCGTCATGATTTCAACATCAGCTTTGTTGTCTTTGTTGTTCGACTTAACTGCTAATGCATGGCTCATCTTCATCTGCTCGAATGTTTCTTTGTCAATATCGCAATTAATAAACTTAACCCAATACTGTACAAACTGTTCAACACCATCCATACGGTTAGATTGCATATTATTGATTGCATCAAGCATTCCAATAACAAGTTCAATATCTGATATTCTTTCGTGATTGTTCGGAAACTCAACAATTGGTATCTGCCCATATGTGTGAAGTTTTGTCTCAACAACATTGCTATTTTCTATTCTGAATGACATTGTTTCAGAAAACGCCATTTTATAATGATTGCCGTCAATATCTTTAAGCTCCTGCACTGCAAGGATTGGTTCTTCTGTATTTTCGTTGTATATCACAAAGGTATTCATTGGTGTCGGTGCTACAATCCTAAATGGAATATCACCATTATTTTTAGGCTGAATTGCCTTAAACGAAGTCCCTGTTGCTGATTGCCACTCTCCAGCTTTAATATCTTTTTCCTGCTTATTTGCATCAGACATAAAATCATTAAGCATATCAACGGCTTTGTTGATAGTTTCATCGTCTTTTCTGCTTATGAATTGAATAGGCTCTCCATATGTCTGTCCAACCTTAAATTGAACAATTTCATATGCATGATTTTCAACAACCTTGTTTAATATGTCCTCATTTGAAAGTTTTGTACGATACAAAACAGGTTGGTCACCTTTGTAATAATCCCAAAGATACTTAATAGCCGTTTTATTCCAGTAAAACGCACCAATACAACTGCCAATTACTTTCACAACATTTTTAGCAGTTATCATTTCGACATTTGTGTATGCAATTTTTCTGCCATAACAACCTCTGACAAGATCGTTAAAACTTCTCTTATTCATATAAATGTCACTCCACTGCTTGTAGCTCTAATTGGTAATGATTTTGCTTTTATTTCTCCTGTATCAGTGTAATAAACAATTTTCTTATTACACTTCTTGCATCTGTACATCTGATTTATTGTTGCTTTCCCATCATAATCGCCAACTTTTCGTTTACAAATAGGACAGTATATTGTTTTTTCCATCTTCATTTTCCTTTAAAATATCAAAAGCACCATATTTGATATGGTGCCTTGATGAGAGGGTTTGTTAACTTATTGTTTTGGATTAGAATGAAGTTCATTTCTGATACTTCTTCTGATTGTCAGTTTATCATGTCAACTTTTTAACATCAATGTGAAATTTTATGAATTTTTATGCAAATATGTATCTCCATACATTTTTTCAAATTCCTGTAATGCTCTTCCGTGAATGTTAAAAACCTGTCGTATACTCCAGTTTTCGGAATCTGCTATGTCTTGGAACGTTCTTCTTTCGACATAATGTTTATGTAACACATCATAGTGGTCTATATTTTTCATGTTGTCAATTTGGCTTAATATTTCTTTTCTTTTATCAACCAATGAATCAACTAATTCATCTGTTTCTCTTTCCAAGTCTACAATTTTTGCAATTGTTGATCCAAGTTTATCCTGATTACCGGAAGTCTGCACCCTTTCACTGTCTCCGGAAACAGTTATACTACAAGCCATTATTTTAAGCTGATAGATTTCAGAAAGTTTATTTGTAATCATTTTATCCAGACGTTCAATCTGATTCAGATATTCCTTTGTTGTCATAGCTTAATACTTCCTAAACGGATTAACCGCTGCTTCCACTCTTGCAACTCTATTCCCTTGTGTTACTCGTAATGCAAAGTTTGAAAAAACGTCCGGAACATCATCAAGTTGTTTTTTCCCGGAAACAGAATATTGCTTTAATAACGCCATCATAACACCGTATGGTTCGTTTGGTTTGTAAAGTGACCGGTCCTTAAATATAACATGTTGCAAAATCCAGCTAGAGCATTGAAATATACGTGCTTCTTTATTTGTTTCCGTTGGAACATCTGTAATATTGCATATCCATCCGACAGATTCAACACGTTTATTAACTTCCATTGCAACTCTATCTCCTCCTGCATTACGTTCAAACTCGCATTCTTGCACTTTGTTGTTTACAATAACGCCTGCTGCATTTCTGTACTGTTCCTCATAATCTGCGGTATTATCGCAAACACAATCAACACAATAATAATCATCGCCATATTTTTGAAGCACCGGCAATACAAAATAATCTGTTCCTTTGCCTTTTGTATCACATTGTGCAGTAACAATTTCCGGTTCACCATGTGGAAGATTGAGATACCTTCGAATTTTATCATCCGGAAACAATAATCCCTCACGCTCAATTGGCTCCTGTTTGTACAAGCACTTGTAGGAAATTTCATCCATGAGCAATTGCTGGTCTTCAAAAAACTCTTTCGTAAATCCACTATACTCATAATCAAAATTGCTTTCTCCGGTTTTAGGATCTATGTCAGGAACAGCAATTACTTTAACTCTTGGATTCCCTACATACATATTCTGTATTCTGCCTATAACATCATGTACAGACCATCTTGTAGCAATATGTATTTCTTTACAATTATTTCCGTCAGTATCCTGAATCTTTCTTTGTCTGGCATCTACCGCATATTTTGACCAAAGTTTATCAAGAATTACAGGATTCAGTGCTTCTTCGATACCGCCTATCATATCATCAACCAGAAGAAACTTTGATGCACGAACCTTACCTGCATTCTTGCTTCCGACAGATGTGCATTGCATGGATGCAAAAGGCTTGTACTTCCCAACATTAAACTGTTCCATTTTTGCATCCGTTCTGGTTACTAAAAGCTTTGGAAATATTTCATGCCACGTATAATCGTCAGGATTTGTAACAATATCCAATGTTCCGTCATAGAACATCCTTGTAATATCTCCGCTATGAGAATAAAACAAATTGAAATCCTTTGGATACCAACCTATTACTGCCGTAGCAAAGAATTTCTCTATCGTTGTCTTCCCGGCTCCAGGTATGAGACTTATGCAAAGTATGTCATACTTGTTATCAATCATTCCCTGTAACGCATCTACAAGTCCAATTTTTAATAACTGTTTTCTTCTCGGCATATAGAACCTGTCTTTTGGCTCTCTTTTTCTTTCAATGTACTGAAAGTAGCTGTCAACTATTTTATTTTGTGCTTCCAGTAACAAAATCTCATAGTATTTATCCAAAAGATCAAAAGAACCGTTATTTGCAAAAACAACCTTTTCTATCTCCCACATAGATAGGCCTGTATCGCGTTTACAAGCCGTTTCTATGAGTTCTTTTGCTCTAGTCGTACATTTTAACATTGTTTCTGTTTCTTTGTCTTTACAAGCCAATTGGCACACATCACAGTATGCATTTATAACATTTTCGTCTATTCCTTTTTGGGATATATATTTTTCACATTCTGAAATCAATTGATCTAATTCAGATTTCAAGAAAAGCACCTCGCTTTCACAGCAAAGGTGCCTGTAAGACCTCTGCCTATAATTTTTCTAGGGTAGCGACTAACTCCATTTGTTAGCCGGTAATATTTTTATTAAAATTCTGGCATTGTGTCATTGCAAGCCGAATATAATTTCTTCATGATACTTTCCGCAGTTTGAACACTTAAAGTCAACACTGTAAAGTCCGTTTTTTGCTGACATATATCCCATGCAGCCAAGTGCTTCTGCTACTATCGTTTCTTTCATTCTTCCGCCAACTTCCTACCGCAGATAGGACAATAGTTAATGTCCATATTCATGTAATGTGCATCATCCTCATAAGAATATTTATTAAAGCCATAAAAGCAAAGTTTGTTATCAATATAACAGAGAATTAATTTTTCTCTTGAAAATTCTTTGTTTTCAGTTTCTATTTTATCTTCGTACGATATTCTTTTTATATTTTCGCAAAATTCACACATATTCATCATTCCTCTTTGTTGTGCTTACAATACACAAGCAAATGCTCCGCAATCTGCTCCAAATCTTCGATATCGTAAACATTTCTATCAACTTGTTTTTCCAAAAACGGAATTTCAGCCTTATATGCCGCATTTATAAGCATATTCGCTGTTTCAAGTGGGTCAAATGGTAATTTTACAAGCCTGTCGATTTCAAAACTGCATTTTTCTTCTAATTCGTGTTTAATCTGCTTAGTATAGTCTTTAGATTCTCTTAACTCTTTTCTTAAATCAGCTATTTCATCATTTTTCTTTTGCATTTCAATTTCAAAATCATCAAGTGAAACATATTCTCCATTCGCATAGGTAATCCTATCTTCATACATTACCTTACCATCTTTGAATATATGTCTTTTAACTATATATCCCATAATCACACCTCGCTTAACTTTCTGCCACACATAGGGCAGTAATTGATTTTCTTTATTCCGTCTTTGCAGTAATCTCCAGTTCTGATGTAAAGCAGAAAATCACCATCTTCTTCAATGATGAAATCATTTCCAGTACACAATGCGTCTAAAAATTCGGTCTTCTCTTCAAATATTTTTTTACAAAAATCGCACATGCTTCTCACCCTTCCTTTGCCCTAAGACACATCTCCTTATTTTCTAATAATCGAATAGACAGGAATCGAACCTGTGACTTCCTCAATTACTGCAGTGAGTGTTCTTCCAACTGAAACTACTATCCGTTATGCGGTTGCTAATTAAATTAGCGTTATTTTTAATTCAACAGGGCAGTGACCGCTTGCTCCTGTCTATCGTAGAGCGACTACGACACGCGCAGATACAAGGATTCGAACCTTGATAACGATTTTACTCGTTAGAGAGATTAGCAATCTCCTGTGATACCATTACACCATATCTGCAATTTTATTTGCCATACCCATGATTCTTTAAGTTTTGTGGTTTCTAGATAATCAAATATTATCCTCATGGATATGGCTTAATCGAGACTTCATGCCTAGCTAATATTGCACAGTATGGAAACCTTAGCATACTTCCGCAATACTTTCTTTTCACCGATTCACTGGATTTTGGAAATACAATAATCCGCTCAGCAAGTTGAAAAACAATTATTCTTTTAATCCCCATAAGGGCATCCCATACAACAATCATCAAAACTCCCTCGCTTTGCGTAATTATTTGTTCTAGGTTTTAACCTATAGCTGGCAAGATGGGAATCGAAACCACGGCAAATTGGTTAATAGCCGACTGTTCCGCCACGCGTCAAATAAAAGTGTGCCTTATAAACCACTCATATACTTCCGGCACACGATAGCCTACCACACGGATACTGCTTCACGTGTTGTCTTCATCTCCGGCTAACAAGTTTTCCGCTGATATTTTCGCAGATTGTGTAATCAGCGTGGAAACTGGGATAGCTGGATTCGAACCAGCAAATGCAATAGTCGAAGCCATGCACTTTACCTTTTTTCAATATCCCATTAATTTTTCTTTCTTATTCTCTTCTTTTTCTCAAACAATGTGTCTGGCATAGGTTCTTGATTTACAAACTTAAAAATATATTTTTGAAATGTTGGTGTACTCATTCCTGCAATTTTTGCTGCCTTTGTCAAGCTACAGTTACCGTTCAAAAATTCTGCGCAAGCTTCTGAAAACTTATCAATATCGCGTGTCTTTACTCCTTTTGCCATAAAATTCACCACCCTTATTTTTTAGTTGGAATGGTTGGAATCGAACCAACTACACACGGCTTATAAGGCCACCGCTCTACCAGTGAGCTACATTCCAATAATACTTTAACGCATCCAGAATATGTGGGAGGTCATTTCTGAATGCGTCCCTTTTGAAAATGCAGTCTCTCCGACTGCAATCCCCACCGAACCTTGTGACGGTTCTTTAACAGCATTCCGCTAGTGGGCCAGAAAGGAGATGCGTAAAAGAGGACATTACGCACGCCACAAACCATTGTGGCAAAGACCTATCCCGGATTCGAACCGGGTCAACCATTAGGTCTGGCTTAAAGCAATGTATTTATCAATATACCATTTTGCCTTTTCTATATCTTCTAAACCATTTTTCCCATTGTGCCTGTAAAGATACTTAAATGCGTTGCACAAGCAAAAATTCTTTGTTGCTTCAATCCCCTGTGTTTCCACCATTACATCTATACATTCATATTTCCCGGTGCAGTAATGGCTTGGGTGATTTACAACATCACTGAATAATTCTGTTTCTCCTGTACCCATTAAATATCGCCTTCTTTTCTATGATTTGCTAAATAAGTATCAAACCCTTCCGGATACCTTGATTTCAGTTTATCAACATTCGTCTGCATTACATCATCAAGATCAAACCCAGCAGATTCACAAATCATAGCGACATACCACATAACATCACCAATTTCTTTTTTCAGATGCTCCTTATCAAGTTCCTTTTCGTGAAATACCCACTTCTTAATCATGTCTAAGGTTTCACCTGATTCACCTGCAAGTCCTAAACATCCGTTTATTAATCCACCGAAATCAACCACAGTATTTTCTTCTCTACTTGTCAAAAATCCTAATCTTTCAGTAGCTTCTCCATCATTAGTTCTCATTGCAAATTTCTGATATTCGTTTCCTGTCATTTCTAATCTCCTTGATCTTTGTTTGAATTACTTATAACCAAATCATTCATACCTGACCGGTATAAACAAAAATGTTAGCGGATACATAATCAAATTTCTAAATGTTATATCCGGTTTCCTGCCATACACATTTTTACTAGCCACAGATACAAGATATATCCCACTAAAAAGTTTAATTACTCTGAAATCCCTATGTAATTCCATCATTTGTCTGGTATTAACTCTTTTAAGCATTATATGGCTCCTTTATTTATCTATTGTGTATGGTTTATAATTATATTTATATATAATATATAGGGCCTTTTTGTTTTTGCGGTTATTTGAGGGACTTAGTTGCCGGGTTCTTCCCTGCGGGTCCAACCCCCACCCCATCCCGGATGATCTAGTGGCGCTTGCCATTAGCCAAAAGTAAGGTTTCTGAATTTTCAAACAATTCACTGAATTGTGTACGAGTATTTCTAAACTAGCGGTTAAATACAGGTTTATCCGCATCTAACACCATTCAAAGACGTGCAAAGCCTTATAAAATAAGGGTTTAGAATTGTATATAAATCCCATACAATTCTAGCCGTCTTTTTCCGCCTGATCTATGGCGAATTGTTCGCCTGTTTGGCTCAATTTCTCGCGTATATCCGCAGCAGTTAGGGTCGTTCTGGTCACATGTTCCCGGCTCACACCCGGCATGTTCCAACTGTACCACCGGTTGAGGATTGCCAGAACGCCAACCGGGTTTCCTTTGCCTGATGTCAATTTATTACTTAGGCTTTCTTCTCTATATTGCTGTAATTTTTGCGAAATGCCGAAACCGCGTGCACTTAGCTTCCCTGCCGAATCTCTCCAGTTAAGAAGCGTTTGACTGTCCACGCCTGTCAAAAGTGAAAATCCCATTGCGCTACATTCTTTATCATATTTATTGCAAAGATAATAATATATATATAATATATCCTCTAATCTATCATAATCATATAAATTATAATTAGATTTAGGTGCGTTAGGTATATTAATTATATCTTTACTTCTTAACTGATTGTTAGAAAACATATGCTTATATATATACATTAGGCAAGCATTCCACCGCCCCTGGCTTTCTTTGTTCATGTCCTGGATTGGCGGCTTGCACTCGTCACAGAACATTTCTATGTACATCTCTATTTCGTTCGAGTATACCTCTGTATCCGGGATCTGCTCAACTTCTGCTTTCTGTTCCTGTTTCATCTTTGCCACCTCCAGACATTCTACTTTTAAACAAAAAAATAGAGAAAGTCAAAGATACTATACATCTATATCTTTTTCTTTCTCTCAATGTAATATAAGATATATATATCACATGTTTATAGATCTGTCCATAATAAATTTATATTTTTATTCTCTTATACTCTATGTCTATATATTATAATATTATATATTTATATAAATACTTAGTAGGTTTTAAAATCTTAATAATATCAGAGATAATAAACAGATACAGTATCAGTATCAGAAAACAGATGCTTACATGGGGTATATATGCCCCTTGTATGGGGCATAATTATTTTACACTTTTACATTTAATCAATTAAAACCCGGACAGATAAACTATTGCTTTTATTTACTAACTGTGATATATTAATAATCACAATCTAACCAGATTGGACAAATTTGCAAAAATAAAAAAGGAGCTTTTCGGCTCCTTTTTCTATATATTGTCAAAGTACCCGGAATTAATTTGCTCCACAGCTTCCGCTTGCGTTCTAAATCTTCCAAGGACTTTCCCTTGCGTTCCCACCGGCATGTATTCATTGTCTTTTTTTACTGCACATAACCATAGTGCATATTTATTTCCCTCTGATATACTTTGTACTCCGCCCTGAATATCGTCATAGTCACAAAAACGCATCTTTGTATTTGTCCGTTGCTCCAGTTCGGATACAGCCTTTTCCAGTTTCTTAATCATATATATCACTCCTCCTCGTTCTCCGGCATATATTGCCCCATGTCAATGCTTTTTTCTTCTCTTGACATGATGTCTTTTATTGCTTCATCGTCAAGCCTGAAAAGCTCATCTAATGACTTAATCTTTACATGCTTTTCGCCGACGTCAAGTACAATGTGATTCAAATCAGGCCGGGCGCTGGATACCATGTGTCGGCAAAATGGATCAGCTAGCAATCTTTGAAGCATTATCAGCTTTTCTATATCAGAATAAAAGCTGAAGTCATAAACGTGCTTTTTTGCTGCTGCAAAATCCGTTTCCGTCTTGCTTACCCCTGAGGCCTGCGCTAGTGCATCCTTGTTAACATGTACTTCTATGTTATCCAAATATATCCTAGCCAATTCTTGGCGATCTGATACTTTGCTGGAATACGTCTTTCCGTTCCAGTTCCCGGACCTTTCCGCCCCGGTGTAATCTGTGATAGTGATTTTCATGTTATTCCCCTTTCTGCCCTCGTCACCTCCGGGGCGGGTTCTTAATTGCACCGTTTCCGGTGCCCCTTTCTTTATGATGTAATCATCATATCATATGTGCATTATATTGTCAAACATATATTGCACATATTTTTATTTTTTTTGGTACTTCTCCATTTTTTCAAGCTTCGCTGCAATCACTTCTTTAATAAATGTGCCCGGCTTTTCAATTCCGAGCCGATCCATGCGTTCCCTCGTTCCAGCCGGAAAGACAATATTGATCCTGTCATTTCTTTTCTCGTACGCTCTTGACGCTCTAAGCTGCGCCGCGCTTGTTTTGTTTTCGCTCATTTTTCAAAACCTCCGTTTTTTCTTTATATAATAACATATGTGCATTATATTGTCAATATTATATGTGCATTATACATATTATACAATAAACCCTTGTTTATATGTGCAATATTTGGTTATTTTTACATCTTGTATATGTGCATTATAAATGATATTATAAATACAAGTTAAGAAAAGAAAAAACATGGAAAAATATATAATTGTTGAAACAAATGAACAGATAGAAAGAAGCAAGGCACGCAGAAAAGCTATTGAAGCATTGGAGTATAACCCGATGTGCTACAACTGTAAGAGTTTTGGCAAGTCCTGCAAAGGGTCAACAAATAAAGTATATAGCGGATGCGTCTATAAAGAGGTTGACGAATCGAAACCGTCTATATATACACAAATTTTACAACAAGTGAAATAGTCGAAACCGCCGCCCGGCGGTCTGCAGGAAGTGCCCCACCTGCACCGATGAGACAGGGCACACAATGAAAGGATGGTTACAATGATTGAAAAAATTATGATACTTCATGAATTAAAACTTGCCGGTTTTGACATTTCTGCAAACCTTGAAAAAATGTATCAGAAATACGGAAAAGAAGAATTTCAGAAAGCAGCACGGGCTAGCGGCTACGGTTTTATTTTAAAATAATTAGCAAGGCTGGCATTTTCCGGGGCTCGATTCCCCGGCTTGCTTTTTCCCGGTGATCCGGGAAAAATTGAAAATATGGAGGTTTTGAAAATGGGAAAAATCAATATTGATATGTGGTATGGAGACAAGCCGGAACAGGTGACAGGATTAGACATATATTTTAATGACTTATACGGTGGTTATTCCGGCAATCTTCGCATTTTTGGGAAAATTGTAGGCGATTATTACGCCGACAGCGTGCAAGACATAGAAAAAGCCTTTCCGCACCTTGCTGAAAGTATTGAAAAATGTTTGAACTAGCCGCCGCAGAGGATGCCCGCCGGATCACTACCGGCGGCGGTTCTTTCTTCCGTAATGGATGATATAAAAAAAGGAGGGTTTAAATTATGAAAAATAGTAATATAAAAAAGATCTTGGACGCTCACAGCGTCCCAAATTTTGAAAAAGAAGGGCGGATATATGCGGATTCTATGCTTGCCGGGTCTGATCTTTTTGAAGAAGTAGAAGACTTGACCGGCTGGAGCATGGAAAGGCTCCGGGAATGGCTTGGATATTAGGGCGCAAATGCGCCCTTTTTCCAGTTGAAAAAAAATAAAATCCGGGGTATAATTTGAGTTAATTATATCCGGTTTTTTTGATATGCAATTTTTGAAAAGCTTAAAAATTGGGATTCTATGCCCTTTTTGCGCGATTTTTCGGAGGTGGTAAGCTATGCCAAAAAACGAAAGAAGAAATATAGACAAGATCAAGGCGGAACTGTGCCGGCAGATTAACGATCTGGACCCGTCCGGGTTATATTTACTATGTTCTTTTTTAGATGATCCGGGTGCAGTTCTTCCACTTGTTAATCCTGTGAGCTGCGAAGCCTGCCGGGATACGTTTGCCGGATGTGATCCGGAGGCGTGCCGGGTTCGTTTTGCCGAATTTTGCGACCAGATCACACCGGGTGATGGTCTGTACTTTTCGAGAAATGCAATCAATAGAGATTATAAGGTATTAGAGAATTGAGAGTAGCCGAGGGGGCAGTGAGGGGTAATTTTTTTTCGCAGGAGATTTTACCCTGGCATCTTTTTTTGAGATTTTTTCTGGGATTTTTGAAAAAATTCAGATTTTTTTATTTTTCTCAAAAAAGTAAGGTTTTTGTATTTCAAAAATTTTTTTATTTATTTTTATAAAATGGGAGGGAATATATATGGCATGTTTACCGCTTGAAATAACGAACAAAATAGCAAGCAAATATCCGGGATGTTGGGATGATCTGGATATGATTGTTGATGGTGTTCCGATAGACGAACACTGTATGTATCCGATAGCTGCAGGAATATCTGTCGTTACCAGAGGTGTCAGTGTTTCAGAAGCAAAAATAAAATTAAGAAACAACATGGATTTAATTGCCGATGCTACAACAATGGTTACTGTTGCATCATGGAGAAAGCATAAGCAGATATACAAATTTGAAGAGGAAATGCAGAATCTATTGTTAGAGCAGGGTGATTCTGATTTAGTGTTGCCGATTGAAGTGCTATATGAAATACCTTATAACTGCATATACGTTCAGCTAAATAATATAGAATCTATGCAGAACGATACAATAGATGGATTCTTTGTATCATTTGAGTATGACATGAATACATCGGAAATGGAATTGCGATTGCTTGTGGCATATTCTAATGGAATCACATCACCTATTCCAATACATCTTATTAAAGGTGCAACAATTGCCGAGGGTTTCAAAAAGACTTTGCAGATTGCAGACATGAATTCAGATTTTGCAGATAAGTACAATATAAACACAGAAGATATTCATAGATGGGATAAGGCAGCACTTGATACTGCTTCCAGACTGATTCAACTTGTTTTATATATATGTTCACAGAACAAAGAAATTGAAGAGAATCCAGTTCAGAAAAAGATTACAAGAAAGCCAAGCCAAAATAATATAAAGGACAAATTTAGAGAAGTACAGATGTGGGACTGTGGCAAGGAAACATCCGAAAAGATAAGAAAGATTAATCTTAACAGAAGCAATGTTCAATATGTATATGATGGTCATACCTCTACCGGTCATGGATCACCAAAATCTCCGCATAGCAGACGTGGACACTGGCATCATTTCTGGACTGGGAAGAAAAATTCTGATGAAAGAAAACTTGTTCTTAAATGGTTGGCACCTACGTTTATAAATGGTGGAAATGAAAACGAAGTAAACATAAACGTAATTGGGGACAGGAATTAAATATCCTGTCCTCTTATGTTTTTAGAAGATAATGACAATGCAATTATGCCATATGAATTACTTGCTTTTAATTTTTCTACAAGAATTTCTCTAGTCATATATTTATTAGTTCTTCTCACATATTCCAAAACTTTATCTATACTATCCATATCGTTTCCTTTCCATAAATCCACTCATAATATCGTCAGCAAGGTAAATAATATCTCTACCATACAATGATAAAAAATCCGCCACAATTTCTTCCGTCTCGATAGGAATAGTATAATTATATTCCATTGCATGAACGTGTGTTAATTCGTGGCACAACACTTTATCAGTCATATCTTTTGATAAGCAGTTTGCTATCGTTACAGTTTTTGTATTTCTGTCTGTAACTCCCAATGTATATGTGCCGTCTGAACGCATTAATTCGCTTGTATTTGGATTTTTATATTCTATGTGCCAGATTGTACCATTAATACTAAAAACCATTTTGTATGCCCCTTTCTGAACTGTTTCCATTTTGGAAATGGTTAATCAAAAACAGGCTATGAATATTTCTACTCATAGCCTATGTCCTACATTTTAGAGACAAGTGTACTTAACTTTGATTTTGCTAAGTTTTTTTCTTCCGGAATCATATCTGCAATTAACTCTGTCAGATCGTCTGACAATTCACGCATATAAGCTTCCAGATCATGCATTTTTGCTTCCTTGTCCTGCTGTGTATTAGCCTTGTGTGCATCTCTTGTATTCATGTACGTTCTTCTGCTCATTCCACTCTTTCCTTCTCTGGAATCATGCATATGAGTAGGCTCTGTATAATACATACGTCCATATGGTTCTCTGTCCATATCCCTGTACATTTCAGGTGTCATATGCCACATAGGTTCATCGTAATTTCTACGATACGTTCCTCTTCCCTTTGGTGCAAATCTTCCATCTTCGTACCGGTAATGATCGTAAAATCTCTTATCTCGTCCATATCTGTCAAACATCTTTAAGATTTCTTCATCTTCTGATTCATCCATAGTCTTGGCCAACGTCCGATAATACATAGCTTCTGCAAGGTCTTTTATCATGTCTATAACTTTTCCCATCTCGCAAGTATCAACACTTTCAAGTCCCTTATCAAACTGTGATTTCGTACATTCAGTAAGTTTTTCAATCATATCATGCATTCTTTTAATATCCATGTTATTTTGCCCCCTTTACTGTCGAAGATTGCGTAACAGGTGTACTATCACCATTAATCGCAGTTAAACGATTGTCTGGAGAACAGCATGGATTTCCAAGCATTCTAAACAATCCGGAATTGTTAGTTGTTTCAACGATTGTTGAATATCTTGTGCGTGTTCTAAGTCCACATGCCGTAACCTGTCTACAATTTCTCTTTACTAACGGATAAAGTACCGCTCCACCGCCAATTGTAATATAAACAGGAGCATTGATTGTTGTTGTATCTGGTATTGACTGTGCTACAACGATACATACTTTTCTATTATTTGCGTAACTTCCGGCAGGTAAGTCAATAACAAGGTTCCCGCCTGTAAAAGTTACAGAATTTGAAATTATAAAATTGTCACATAAATGACATACATTTTTACAACTCATATATATACCTCCTAAAAGTAAAGGGCAGATTTTCACCTGCCCTTAAAAATCAAACCTTTTGGCGAAAATCGGATAAAATATTAAGTATTTCATTCTGATTCTGAATTATCTTATCAAGGTATTCCCTGTCTTGCTTCTGCAACTCTCTCAACAAATCATCGTTAGATGTCTGCATCTGGTCATTCTGATAACCGATCATTTGCAGGATTACAGAAAATACATTAAGTGCATCAAGGTAAGATAATCCGTTTGTGCTTTGATTGTTATTCATTAACAACCACATCCGTTGTTATATCCACACCCATATGCATATGCATTTGGATTAGGTACAACGTATGCCGGGATTGCAGTAGGATTTACTGCATTAATAATCTGATTTGTCTGTGCTGCCATTGTAGTAGTCAGAAGTGCGTTCTGCCTATCCTGTGAAGCAGCTCTTCTCAAATCGTTATTCTCTGCCTGTAAGGTTGCAATCTTGTCATTTGTCAGGAAGTCAAGGATAGCCCTCGTTCCTGCCTGCTGGCTGTCAATAATATCTCTTGTATTATTGTTCATTGTGTTCTGTAAAGCACAAGTGTTAGTTGCCATGTTGTAGTTTACACCCTGGATAGCTTCTCTCGTCTCGCAGCAGCAGTTAGCAAGCTGTGACTGTAAAGCGTTGGTGTTCTGCATATTAGCGACTGTATCAGCATTAATAGCCTGCTGAATGCCATAACCGGTCTGCATGATATTTGTGTTAATACCATTAAAACCTGTGAGCATACTGTTGTTCATAGCATAGAAACCATCGCAAAGTCCGTTAGAAATGCCGTCTAACTTGCTAATGACTGCGGAATTGTCAAATCCTCTCTGAATATCAGCCTGAGTAGCTGCAGTAGCGACATAACCGCCATTACCGCCAAAACCTCCGCCAAATCCATTATTTCCCCATCCAAACAACAGGGCGAATACAACGATTATCCACAACCAACCACCGTCTCCCCAGCCGGCTCCAGAACCATAATTTGAGCCAGCAGGTGTAACCGGCATCATGAAAGGTGTATTTGATTCAAACATACCATTTTACCTCCTAAAAAAATTATTTATACGTAATCTTGCAAGAATTAGTATCATATTCCAAATTTCTGTTTATATGAATTGTATATTTCATCTGCATTTATTCCCTTTTCTTTGCAGAGATTTCTGGCCATCTGTTCAATGCCGTTCATGTCTCCCTTTTGAGCCATTTCAATTGTGTTTTTAGCCATAGGATTTTGCATAATGTGGCTATTTCCCATCATGCTTTGCATAAACTGTTGAGGATTCCCGTTTTTAGCCATCTGAAAAATATTAAGTAGATTCATTCAAAATCACCACTTTCTTTTTAATCTTGGACTAAATCTTGACTAATCTTTGACTTAGATGCTGTTTTAGTTGTAGATTTAGTCAAAGACGATTCTAAGCTGCATAACTTTGTTTCTATCTCATCAAATCGTTTCATAATACCCTCTGTAGCCTCTTCTGATAGGATTATTTTCGATTCTGAACCGATGTTTGATGTATTTATGCCATTGTTGTTTGAAACAGGCTTAAAAACGGTTGTACGGATTGTACCGTCTGCATTCCAACCTTTAACATAAATTTCTGACAAGTCCTGTTTAGGGAAAAATGCCATGCTTCCATCCATGGGTACTTCATTTGCATTTATGTTTTCAAGCTCCTGTACAACTCTTCCGTTTATCCCAACGTTTTGAACCGCCTGTTGCGGTTGCGAAAATTGAGGAAATTGCTGATCGTAGCTTTGCATCCTCTGCTGAGCTGAAATCATAGGATTATATGAAAATGGTTGCGTATATCCAATTTGCGGATTATACATTGTCGGATTCATCTGCATTATCTTCAACCTCCTCAAGAACATCTTCTATTGCGTGAATTACTTCTGATTGTGTTTGCAGGTCCAATCTTTGCAATTCTTTTCTCATAAATATCTTTTCTAAAACTTCATCTGAAAACATAAGAATCAACCTCCTTATGACTAAATTTTTGCATAAAAAAAGAACGCAAAAACGTTCAAAAATAATTTAATATAATAAGTATCAATTTACTACTTGATTACCTCGTTGATTACCTTTCACTTTTTCACCTATTTTAGGTGATACCATACAAGTCTCCTTTCCCTAGTATTTACAAGGCTTTCAGACCGTTTCTCTATATTCTAAAATAATGAGACACGGGGGATTCGAACCCCAAAACAATTCCTATAAAGCCTTGATTTTCCTAACTTTTTTGATTTTCATTTTGATTACCATGATTACTTTTTGATTACTTATGCAGAAAAAGCACTCTCAATAATCCGCTCTGCTTCTTCTCTGCTTTTGTTGTTGTAGTAATAAAAAGCCTTAGTAGTCTTAATGTCCGTGTGACCCATCTGTGATATTGTAATGTTATCAGGAACACCTGCATCAATAAGGTGAGTACCATATGTCATTCTTGCCTTATGTCCCGATCTTCTCTGAATTTTCAGATCATCGCATATACGATATAATTTTTCTGTAAATGCGTGTCCTCGCATTCGCTTATTGGATTTTGTAAAAATGTACTCATTACGAATATCACTTAATTCTTTGATTTTTCTCAACAAATTAATTGTCTGTTTGGTTATTATAACATTTCTAAATCCGGCATCCGTTTTTGGAAAATCCCTTACTTCAAAAATGTAATTTCCATCATCATCTTTGTAGCGGATCTCCGTTTTGCTAATATTAATAGAATTTTCATTTATATCCGACCATTTTAAGGCTGATAACTCTCCAACTCTCATGCCTGTTTGAAATGCCAAAAGAACACCATATAAAAGCAATGAGGGTTCTTGATTTAAGATGTAATCCGATATCATTCTTTCCTCTTCGGCAGTAAACACCTTCAAGCTATCATCAACATATTTCTTTGTGAAAATCTTCTTTGACAAGTCAAGATCTCCCATGAAATTTGTTATGCTGATATTTGTGTATCCTTTTTTCTTTCCATATTTAAAAATTCCATTAATTAACGTTCTAAGTCCACTCCAAGCCTTAGATGTAAGATTCATAGAATGAATCGTTGTTTTTATAAATTCTTCAAGCAAATCTTCCGTAATAAATCTAAATTCAATTTCAGAAATGAAAGAGTTTTTAATGTACCTATCATAGTCGGTTGAATATCTATCATATGTCTGCCGTTGAATCTCTCCATAGCTTAATTTGCTTTCAATCCACATATTATATACATCTTCAATATAAGGCTCATTTGACATGTTTTTGTAATAATCTACAATTGCATCTTCAATAGCGGATTCGTTAGTCCTTTTCAGAAGCTTTCTTCCGGATTTCGAATGTTTATCAGGAAGATATGTGTAATATCTCTCGTCCTTTCCTTTCCAAACTTCATAATTATGTTGCTCCAAATACCTCTTACGTTCGTTCATTTCAATTTTTTCTTGTATGGTATCACGACTGATAATACCATTTTCAATTGCGTAATTCAACAATTCTTTATCGGTCAATTCACACATTGTCACTCACTTCCAATCGTTTGATTTTTTCTTTTATGTCACTTATTCTTCGCTCAACGGTTCTAAGCGACAAGCAGGTTTTTATTGATATTTCCTTGTTTGAAAAACCACGGAAAAGAAATTCAAAAATCTGTTCCTCTTCCGTGGTAAAATTGGCGTTTGATTTTATTTTTTCAAGTTCTGGCTTAGTAAGTTTTGATAACTTCATAAGCCGTTCTCCTTAATATTTTACAAAAAATCTTTTATTGTGTTTTGCCATTCTTTCTCTTGCTTCCTTTGCTTTTTGCGAATGCGAATTATTGTAAAATATTTCATAGTGTCTTTGCAAATTTTGTACCCATCTTTAGATTCTTCACCGCAAAAATAACATTTTCCATTTTCAACCCAGTTTGCTCTTTTATTTATATTATATTCTTTGTTTGGATACCTGAGTTTGGATACATAATTATTACGCTTGGCTCTACATATAGAACAAAGTGTAATACCGGAAACCGCTTTCCTTTTATGGCATCTTGTACACATTCCGTTAGCTTTGTCTTGTGCATATAATTCTCTCTTCCTTGCCTTTTGCTTTTCGCAATATTTCTGGTATTCATCTTTTGAGTGAACCCTTTTGGATAAACACAAAGTACAATTTTTTTCGCCAGGATAAAGCCGTTCTTTATGACATATAGGACATATTCCAAGGTCTTGGTATGCTTTATAATCACCCTTGTGATTAAGTGCTTGTTTTTTGCTGCAGCTTTCACAAAAAACTTTCCCCTTTCTCTCTTCTTCTATCTCACCGCCACATAAAACGCACAATCCAAGCTCTTTTCTTTTATAATATGTTTCTGACATTTTAATCATCCTCCACGCGTATAAACCTTTTAGTTTTAGATTCTCCGTTTCTTTGCCTTTGAATTGATTTGAATATAGATTCTGGTTTCATTCCAACCATTAATGCAAGTTCCTTGCATGTTTCTGCCACACATAGGCAATTCATATTCATCCTGCGTAACTTCCATCCATAAATATCTTTTCAATCATCATCACCCTTTACCTCTGTAAAATCTGACAAAATGCAATTCTGGCACACTTCAAGTCCGTCGTAATACCAAAGTTTTTCAACTTCTTCCTTGCACTTATCACAGTAAAACCTAGGCACCCTCAAGTTCGGACAAGTTGAGCCTAAACACGGATAACCGGGTGATGCACAATCGCAACATTCGTTTTCATACCTAACCATTAAATCACCTTATATCCTTTCTTAAGACCATTCTTGTTCCTGTTGATTTTATATAATCTTCACAAACTCCATGACAACCAAGCTTTCTGTCTGTGCAGTTTTTGCAATTAAAATACATATCAATCACATCCTATCTGTTTTAGGTTAGAAGACGAAATTTCATGTATCTTATTTTTGAGATATTCAGGCAATTGCCTTGATTCAGCTTCTTTCAAAGCATACTGTTCGTACATCATGCGAAAATTAGCACGTTCAACAGAAATGTTTTCAGACATACAAAATGTATCGTATCCAATCCTGTCAGTGCATCTAAGTGCAATCCTGTTTCTTTCGCCAATATATGCTATTCCCTCTTGTTGCCTGTACATTCCGTACTTGCTAATTGATGTAAGAACCAATTCCCAAGCCTCTCCCCAATCCGGAACATCACCAAAAGCAATGTTAGATGCATATGCCCTTATATCTGCTATTGACGGTGACCATTTATTAGTTGCGACCCATTTATTAAGTGCAGCACTTGCCACATCATACGATAGATCCTGTAATTGCATATACCACAATCCCATAGCTTGCTGATTAATAAGCAACTTTTCTTCCCTTGAGTAATATGTCTTTAATGCCATTGCGAATTTGCTAAATTCTTCCTTGGTCATATAATCACTCTCCATTCGCCCATTCATTCATCATTGCATAAGAATCATTCATTGAACTTTCGTTTGTATTAATCTTCTGATTAAGATAACTTTCAAACTTTGCTCCAAACAATGTTTCCGGTCTAAGATACTGTTCCCATTGAGTGCCTTTCCACTCTGTAAGCTTTTTGTCTATTACTTCCAACATATCAGATTCTGTAAAACCATCCTTAAGCCTTGCCCGGATATGTTTCTTCGTTGATGCAGTCTTGTAACTATAACGTGTTCCGCACTTTGCATTCAGATAATCAACTACATTTTTAACAACTTCCAGTTCGTTGTCATTATCAGGAATATCAACTACACATGGCTCTGAAATGCATTTATCGTCATATTCTGGCGGTTTTTCATCGTTTGCAATGCAATTCATAACCTTGTATAAATAATCCCTAAATTCCGCACATTTAATGTGTTTAACAACACTCTCAACTCCGTTAAGTGTCTTAGGTGATTTCGACCAATTGTACTTATGCCAGTTCAAAATCAATACTTCTTTAGTTTCAGAATTGAACCGAATCACATTATGTACATTTTCAAATCGTTCAAGAAGCCTTATGCATGTATCCTTGTTGTATCCTGTATCATCAACCATTGACTTATAGCTGATCTCATAGCATCCACATATATTCGTGTGTGGGTTCGTAAGAAGATACAAGTAAAAGTATTTATCCTCTGGTGTAAACTCATCTAAAACCTTATTGTCTGTCCAGAAAGAAAGTTGTACATTTCTGTATATTGCCATATCATCATCTCCTATATTTCTTCAAGTTCCGTCTTGATGTATTTTAATCAGCTTGAGGGCAGTTCATTCTGAACAAGTTCCGCTCCTGTTTATACTTAATCCAACTGTCAATGTCCTCATCTGTAATCTCAAATACCTGTTTTAAAATCTCAATGCAAATTAACACATCAGCCATTTCCTCAACAAGATTACTCCTGTTATCTTTACCTCTTATCTCCTTGCTGATCGCCTGTGTAAGCTCTGATAATTCTTCCATGCATACCACAAGCTGTATTCCATTTCCATATGTATTAAGGCTTCTTGAGACTATTTCTTTGTTAATGTTGACTTCCATCTTCTCGCCTCACTAAATCAAGTAAAATCTGTATTTCCTGCTTTGTTTTGTCTTTCATTATTTACCTCTCCATGTTTCTTCATCAAGAATATATTGTCTGATAAATCTATCTGCGTACTGTGGGTGTATCATTGACCTTTGTGTTTTAACCGATAGCCCATCGTCGTTTACTTTACTTTTTGCTATTATTTTCGTTTTTACATAATCAATAGCTTCAAATACAAGATTATTTTTTGGTTTAAAATTCACAAACCAGTATTGTGTTGGCTTTTTATAGTAATCTCCATTTTGCGTTCTATCCTTATCTATCAAGTCGGGCTTTAAGCACCAATATGTTGTAAGGTAATGTGGTTGATTATACGGATTTTCTATAAATAATTTTATTTTTCGTCTTATGCAATTTATAACCAGCTTATTAAGTAACTGATAAAAGTCATTCAACATACGATGCCTTTCTATTGCACTTTCGCATTTCTTTTCCATGCTCCAATTTCTTTGCGAATAATTATTGCCGGAAAACCATAATTGACTTTGGCATTCAAAATAAGTGCAAGGGAAAAATGCAAATATCAAATCGTCAGGGGTTATCTTATCAAACAAACTTGGCTCGCCTTGATACCCCCCCCTCTATCTCTTTAAAAAGGTCAGTAACATAGTCGGTTTCATTAAATTCATTCTGAATATCATAGTCATAGGCTTCAATTCCATACTTTTTGAAAGCATTCTTGAATGTTCCTGACTGTTCAAATAAACAATGTACTATCATACTGTATCTCCTATAAAATCACTTATATTCATTTGACTGTCCTTTTCAAATACAAGCATTTCATTCTTTGCACGCTCGTAAAAGTTTCTGTCAATCTCGAATCCGTATGCACTTCTGCCAAGCTCTGCGGCGGCTCTAAGTGTGCTGCCACTTCCGCAACAAGGATCAATAACAACATCTCCCTCGTCTGTAAAAATCTCAATCAGCTTTTTAAGGACTACTACAGGCTTTTGCGCTGGATGAATTTTCGGTATATCTTTTCCGTCTTTCTCCCAAGCGAACCAATTAAAAATCATATGTCCTGTACCTCTGATATTCTTTCCGTTTTCATCAATCTGCAAGCCGTTTCTGAATTTCGGTAACTTATTTCGGTACAGTACAAGTGCATATTCCGTAGCACCTACTATACGCATATTCGCTTTAAGTACCTGTGGACTGTAATTTTTACAGAATACAAGCGGTATGTAATTAACGAATCCGTGTTTCTTTGCCGCCGCAATCAATGTTGACAACTGCTCAAATGCGCAAAATACAATCATACAAGGGCTATTACTGCTCCTGCCCCTTGCGATAGGCTTTGTGTCCTCTTTTTTCAACATCTTTGAACAAAAATGGAAGTATTCATACAGATTAAAGTTAAAATCCGAATTGAAAGCCGCCTTTTTCGCAAGTTTGCTCTCTCCATTCTTGTTATCGCCACCGTTATACCACATAGGGTTACTTCCATAGAAGTTGTTGCCGACATTGTAAGGAACATCTGCTATAATCAACTGTGCTGGCGGTATTGCATATTTCTTGTAATTCTGCATTGAATCACGATATATCTCACATTTAATTATCCAAGGCTCTTTCTGCGTAATCTTTAATTCTCATCATTAACGCCTGTGCTATTACTATATTCGCATTGTTACTCATTCTGAATCACCCACTTTCAATAAATCCATAAACTTCTCGTATTGCTTCTGCGATACTTTATTATGCTCTTTTTCTGGCTTTAAGCGGATTATAAGGTGTTTTTCTGCGATAGATGATAATTCCCTTGCAAGGTTCTTTTTTCCCTGCTCAAGACCATCTCTATAACCTTTTGCCGGGCGGTAATCGTCAATCTTTGCCTTTCCCTCGCCCTGCGAACCACTTGTTTTATTCCGCAACTGATAACCGTAATCAGCATATGCCTTGATATAATGCTGTTCTTGCTTGTCCAGTTCCTGCTTTGGGAAATGCAAAAATCCAATTTTCCAACCATAAGGGTTATTGCCTGCATACAATCCATGCTTTTTGAGTGATAAATCAATATGCTGATACCCCACAAGGTGCTGTGCAAGCCTTGTCAGAATATGTACAGCTTGCCCGATGTACGCATATCGGAAGCCGTTTTCGTCTGTTCGCGTCAGGAAATAGATGCCGCTGCCATCATCAAGTTTCGGATTGACCACAAGTAGTTTTTCCCGGTTCTTTTTCTCAATCGCATATATCTGCTTGTAATTTGGTTTTCCCATCATAAACACCGCCTTTTAACCTATCAGCAATCTTTTCTAACCGTATCAAAACCGCTGTTCCGCTACTATGCATAGGAAATGCTGCATCTGCTTCTTTCAAGAAATCATCAATTCCTCTATTATAACCATCACTAAAATTAGTCTTATCAAGGTTTCTCATGGCTTTCAGTTCTTCCAACCATTGAGCGACCTGTTCATTGTTATGGGCAAACGAAAAATCCCCATCAACTTTGTTTTGCTCTGCATCATATCTAAAATTTTCAATAGCTTCATCAATCGTCATTCTCACCACCTGCCTTTACTATCTCCAACAAATCATCTACTTTAGTAAAATCTAATCTTTGACCGCAATGTTTACAATACTTTGGCTTGTTGCCGTAAGGCATTTCACAACAAAGGTTTGTGTTACAATTAGGGCATAAATCATAAGGCATTCCGTTTACTCCGTTCCATTCGTGCCACATTCCCTCACTATCGAAACAACCATCATGTACAGGTTTCTTTGGTATCTGCTTTTCAAGTGCCTGTATTGCAAGCTCAGACGCTTCTATTGATATGTTACTTCCAAATGGCATATCAATATTCTGCTGAAATTCTTTAATTGCTTCATTCTCTGTCACTTCTTTCACTCCTCAATACTTAATATTCATGTTTCCGTGTTCATTTACCCAATCCCTAATTCTCTGCTTTGTCATTTCAATCTTTGCATTTAACGGCAAAGATTGCATCTGATACAATTCATTAATAGTGTGTGCATTCTCTTTCGAGAATGCTTCACACGTCTGGAAACTAGCAGGAGAAGTGTTGTATCTTTCCGATTTTGAATTTTGACAAATATATTTCTTCGTGACCGGATCTTGATTATTGTATTTGCAAAATCCGCAAACTTTATTACTTGACATCTTCAAATCACCTCACATCAATTAGGCAAATGGTAGTTCTTCCTCAGTACCGTCCGGGATAGTCATAAAACCATCTCCTATGCTGTTTGGTTCGGATCTAACTGTTGCCGGTCTGTTCTCGTTGACACCATTCTTGCTTTCACAAAATTCATGTCTTTCAACAACGCAATCATTAGTGTAGACTTTCTGTCCGTCTTTGTTAGTGTAGTTGCCGGTCTGCCATCTACCCTCAACGATTATCTTAGTTCCCTGGTGTAAATACTTCTCTGCAAACTCTCCATTCTTGCCAAATGCGATACAGTTAATAAAGTCTGCTGCCTGTTCGCCCTCTTTCTTGAAAGCTCTGTCAACAGCTAACGTGTACCTTGCTACTGCTGTTGCGTTTGCTCCTTGTGAATATCTAACCTCCGGGTCTTTTGTTAATCTTCCACATAAAATAATTTTGTTCATTACTTTTCCTCACTTTCTACTAACTCAAATCTGTATTTCTGTTCTGCATTAGGATATTTTTCCTTATCAACCTCGCTCATAAACATTTCCAGAGGTCTATTCCAGATATGTCCCTCATATTCATATACAACTGATATTTCTTCTGTCTCGGTATGCCTTGAAATGCCGATAATATTAACAATCTTGCCTAACTTGAAATGCTTATATTTCTCGCCTTTCTGTGGCAAAGGTCTGTCAAATTCTGTGCTGATGTTATCTGCCTTAAAATGCCTTGTAAGTAACGCAAGGTCACAATTGAAACTACTTTCTCCATTGAGTGTAAACTCTTCCGACTGTTCAATATGAAACTGCTGCCACCATTCGCCAGGCATAGCATCAAAATAACTTTCTAATTCTTTTGCTGTAGTTTCTCTATCGCAAACTAAATAGCCACTAATTCTAAATATTCTTGCCATATTTATTCCTCACTTTCTAACAACTCTTTATTGTCAAATATGTTGCCGATAACTTCTGCATTAACCATATTTATCCAATACCCTAAGTCTTTGCGATAATTCCTGCTCTCTGACCAATCCACATAAAATCCTATGTGCTCTGTTTTTTGACTATCAAAGCAGCTTTGATATGCTCCATATCTGATTTGTGCATATGCATTGCCAAAATGATATTTTATAACATCATTCTCCCAAATCAGCTTACCGTTCTTATCTTTCAAGCCTGTGCATTGGCAGATTGTATCTCTGTCCACTTCATATCCGACAATTTTGCATTCGTGTTCTATATACGGACTAAATTTTATCTCTTGCCCTACAAGACAATGGCTTTCTCCGTCAAGTAAGACTCCTTGCACCCATTCTCCGTTATCGACTCTTTGAGCCTTAAACAAGTGTCTTTTTTCCATGTTCTCTCCTTTCATTCTTTCGGTTTTTCACACCGTTCAAATTCGATAACCCACACACACGGATTTGCATCCCAGCCATAGCGGTCAAGGTCGGATTTCTTGATGGTGCTATTCCACACCCCAATAAATGATGTAACTATTGAGTTTTCATCAAGTTCTCCATTTAATCGTATATACTTATCCATACCTTCCGCTAAAGCATCTTCGACAGTAATATCTCGCAACCGCTCCACTCTCACGTTGGTTACACGCAAGAAAATTCTAGCAGCTTCTTTCGGCATGTGAATAGATGGGTGCCACTTTGCGTCTCCGTTTATTTCATCTGTTGCCCGATACATATAGCAACCATAAGTTTTATCCAAAACGCTTTTCTTTGGTTCTTTGGGGCAATTTCCGCTTTCGTCTCCCTCACAATTCCAGCACTCAAAACGCTCCCATGTTTCGCGCACATACAGAATATCTCCCGGCTGGCACGGTGGCTTTGCATACTGAATAGAACCACCATATTCATCAACGCCAAATCCAAAGCATCCTACCTCTTTCTTCTCTGTACTATCAGTAACAAAACAGAGTGGGTATGTATGCTTTTCATCTGGTTGGGGTTTAACCAGCCGCCGAGTACAGCTTTTCCGTCTGTCCAGAATTGCACGAACCATCTCAGTATTAAATAATATTGGTTTTACCATCATGTTCTCTCCTATTCTGCTTCTGATTGAAGCCACTCTCCTATTCTGGATTCTATATCAGTGTCGCGTGAAGTCAGAACAATTCCACAACCCAAATTGATAAAGTCTCCGTAATTCACATCGTATCCACTTCTAATATGCGATAAGAATTCCATTAACTCTTCATCCGACATATTTCTTATCCTGTCGGCATTGGTCTGTCTGCCATCTGTTAGTCTCCTCATTACTGCTCCTCTCCATCTTAATTATCTTCTTTCTCTTTCTTCTTGACTTCTACAAGGCGGTCGGCAATAGCTTCTTTAATAATCAAAGCATTGTATCTTTCAAGGCTGATTGTTATTGTTTTATCCTCACATTCTGTTATATTTCCTAAAATATCTCTGTATTTAGCCATATAATCTCCTTTTCTAAAACGGACACTCACTAGGATTTTTTAAATCCCAACTTTTCCCTGCAATCGCAACATCTACATTCGCCCCACAAGCAACTTTTCTCATCTTCTCGATAAAACTATCTCTGTCAGAATTTTCACTTGATAAATGGCACATTATGACGTTCTGCAAGCTGTCTGAATAATTTGCCTTAACAAAATCACAAGCTGTGTCAATGGATAAGTGACCTCTGAAAACGTGATTAGCTTTGCCTGCGTTATCCCTGTCGATTAAATCCTTGTCATAATTCACACCTAAGAGAATGTGGTTTATATCTTTAAATCTCCACTTGACAACCTCACAATCGGTTATATAAAGCATTCTCCCCATTTCCGGGTGAGTAATCAGAAAGCCATATATCGGACAAGGTGTTCCATCTGCGTTAGTGTGTGTCCATCTATTGTCTGTTGTTGTCAATGGGAAATCTTTAACCTCAAATTCTCCGTATATTTTTGTGTAAAAATGTGGTTCAAATTTTTCATATGGTGCAAATACAGGTATTCCCATTGAATTAAAATCGTTTAATGACTTGCTGTGATCTGAATGAACGTGGCTGACTATGCAGCCAACCACATTTCTTATGTTCCAATTCAAGCCTTTTTTAATTTCCTTAATTGGGATTCCGCAATCAAGGATAAGTGTTTCTCCACTGTCGGAAGTTAGCAGATAGCAATTACCGGCTGACGATGAGCCTAAGCATTTTAATCTCATACTCACACCTCGATTTCATCATCCTGCGGAAACTGAAAGTATTCTGTTGTAGCTTTGATAAAATCATCTTCGGTAAACCTTCTAATGAAGCTTTCATAATTTGTCGTACCTGCTATAAGCTTCATAAACGAAAGCAAACCATAATGCTCCTTAAGCATTTCCATAGCCTTATACGCCTTCTCCTGTGAAGAATACCTACCTAAAACATATTCTTTCTCATTATGTAGTGCTGTGACATTTTCCATTGCGTGACAAACAATTATCTGTTCATAAGGCAAATCAACATTGCCATGTTGTGAAATCACTCTCATACTCAATCTCCTATTCTGCCTGCATAAATGGCGGTAATGTGCTATCTTCTGCCTGCCCTTCGGTTACTTCTGTGGCTGTACTGTCGATAATGTCGCTTTCTTCAAAATCAACGCTATTTGCGTTCTGCTCAATGTCATAAGCAACATCCTGTTCAAGCATTTCATCGTGGCTGATTTCCTCATAATCCTCATTTTCGTTACCACTATGAGAATTATTTATATATTTGAGGAGCCTGTTCTTAACAGTTTTCATAGCCATCTGGTCAGCAAATTTCTGATGTGTGCCATTTCCGTTCTCCTTGTAGCCAAATCCCTGTTTCCAAGCCTGCTTAATCTGTGCAATAGTCATAACTTCTGCTATTTTCTCGCCATTATCCATAACAGCTACCGCATAAGCACCAACAATCTTGTCATTGTCGATATTCTCAAAACTCTGTTCGTGAGAATCAATAATTGTCTTGGCATCTTCTTTGTGATACTTAAATACATCTCCCTTGTAAATGACCGCTGCATTAATGTCTTTAAGTCCAAATCTCCTTGCTATGCAAGTGTTTCCATACACTGATTTCTGACACTGTAACTTTCCACCATAAGCAACCGGGTAGCACTGTTTCTTCTGCATTGAAAGTCCATTCGTAACCATTTCAACAAGTGCATTTTCAATACTTGCCCTTGTGCAACTCTGCAATACAGGCTTCTTGTTCATATCTACTGTGTCCTGTAAAATAAGCATTGCTGACATAAATTCATTTGTGTAGTTGTAATCTTTAGGGAATGTTAAGCCAAATTTCTCTTTCTGCTTAATTTTAACAACCATTCCCTCTGTAAAATCTTTTGCTACAAGTTCTCTGCTTTCAGTTTCTTTCTTTTCCGCAACTGCTGTATTCTCTGCCATAATTACTCATCCTCCTCCATCATTTCCAAAACAGTTTTCACAAAGCTCTTAAGACCTGCGTCTGACTGTTTTCTGATCTGCTCATCAGTAAGTTCAGAATTTTTCATGCAACGGTCATAAGTTTCTTCTCCCAAAACCCTCTTGCAATTTTTCAAAAGTGCCGTAAACTCCGCTTCTACAATAGGTCTGGGACCTGTAATTTCCAGTTTATTAAAGTCTATTCTTATCATTGTAATTCCTACCTTTCTAATAATTCTTTCACATATAAATCCATCGAGTAACATAGTTTGATACAATTTCCATGTAATGCGTGATTCTTCCAGGCATTATACTTTTCATAGAATTTTTTCTCTGTCATTCTTCCAGAATTGACAAGCTTCACCCACACCGTAATTTTTTTGCGGATTTTTCTTTTATTTACTCCATTTAATTTTCTTATATACTTTCCATCTTTGGTAACGTAATGATGAAAACCTGTAAACAACATTCCGTTCTTGAATGGTATAATCTGTGTTTTGCCATTAAGTGATAATCCAAGGCTTTTAGCAAACTGCTTTATGCAATCAAGACACCATTTCAAATATTCCTTACTTGGTGCTATTAGGTAAAAATCATCCATGTATCTACCGTATAGCTTTATTCCTAACTCACCTGTGATAAAATGATCTAATCCATTCAGCATAAGCAAAGCATAAACCTGTGCCACCTGATTACCCAATGGTAATCCCAAACCATCTGTACTTTCGATAAATAGGTGATTAAGCCACTTCGTATAATCATCTGCAAAATAGTAATCAACAATATCTTTCAACACTTCATGATCTATCTGATAGAAAAATTTTGTAATATCACATTTTAGAATCCAACCATCAAGTCCATGTTCTCTGTAAAATTCAAGCATATGTTCTTTCAAACAATCCATTCCGAAATGTGTGCCTTTTCCTATCTGACCTGCATAATTGGTCTTAATAAACTCGTCTGCCAACCTTGGATGCAAAATATTGTCGCACAAACAATGTTGAACCACCTTATCTTTGAATGAACACGATTTAATCACTCTTTCCTTTGGTTCGTAAACCTTAAATTCATTGTACGGATTCATCCTGTATGTCTGATTTTCAAGTTGCTCCTTCAAAAGATGTAGTCCTTCAAGATCCATTGTCTGAAATCTTGCACTGCTGCCATTAAATCCTTTGCCTGCTTTAGCCTTTCTATATGCTTTATACAGATTTTCATAACTGCAAATAATATCTTTATCCAATGTAAAAACTCCTTTGTATTTACCCATTTAGGGAAGGTCATACACTTTTTTGTATCTTGTACTGATTTCGGCTTATTGCCTACTCTTACTGTCTGTTTAATACAGAATGGGCGCACACCGTTGTTGTTATTGCAATTGTTGTTGTTGATATTGCCAGCCGGGGCAACAACGGTTTATACAGTGTATAACCTATATTTGTTTACCTTTCCCTGTCCTTTGTTCTCCAAGCAATAGCCATATGCTTTATATCAGAAACCATCTTTGACCAGTATTCCATGCTTTGCATATTTATAATGTTCAACTTCATTGACAGTTCAATGTAAAACATCAATTCGTCACAATGCGTTATGGCTTTAGTCTGCAATTCTGATCTCTCCCTTCGAAACAACCTCAAATCTGTTCTGTTTGCTTCATACAAATACTCATATATTTCAAGCGCTTTACTCTGCATCTTATCTACCAGTGAAAATCTGTATTTCTTTGGGTATCTGTTGCAATTTGAAGTTATACGCAAAGTATGTTCAGCTAATTCTTTCGCCTTAAGAATTACTTTTAATTCTTTCTCTGCCATTTTATTATTCCTCTGATTCAAAGATTAAAGAGGAAAAGATACAAACCGGGCGCACACCGAGGCCGCCATTGCAATAGTTGCAGTCGATAAAGCCAGCCGGGGCAACAACGGTAACAGATCTATTCCAGTCATTACAAGGTGTACTCCATGGAGAAATCAACCACCAATAAAAATTAGTATTAGGTATAAGTTTTCTGTATTTCCTATACTCATCAATAGTAAGAAGTGATACCATATCTTCGCATTCTCCGTATTCCGTCTGACCATCAAGAGAAGTCAAATCACGGTTAAACGTAATAATGTTTTCTTCTCCAATTTCATCAGAAATCTTTTCAAAAAATTCTGTATTGAGATATTCTCTTAACTGGCTTCCTGCCCAATCACTGGATCTCTCATCAAATTCCATAGAATCTTCTAACTTATCAGCAAGACACATATAACCATTTTCTGTAATGTCAAGTATCTTCCAGTTAATCCCGGCTATTTCAAAAGTGTCTCCAATCCCTAATCCTACCGGAATCTTTCTAACTTTGTTTGTTGCTTCAAGAATCGCAACCTTATTTCTCAATTCATTAATCTGCTCCTGTAATACTTTCATTGTTAAATTAGCCATAATTATTCTCCTTTCGATACAAAGATATTAGATTTTAAGATACAAACCGGGCGCACACTGCTGTAGCAATAGCAAACGCCGCTGCGGATAACGCCAGCCGGGGCAACAACGGCTATCTGATATTTCCAATTTCTATCATCAGTAGACCACGGTGTGCAAGTCCACCACCAATCATCAAGGTCTTTATTAACAATAAAATCGTTGTATTGTCTTGCTTCTTCGAAAGTTGCAACTCTAACTTTGTTTTCAATCAAATCAAAACGGTCTTGATTATCAACAGTTCTTACAGCAATATCTTCTTTAATAATGTTGTCTTTACCTACGGCATTTTCAATAACCGGCTGAATTTCCTTTTCAATAATCTTTTTGAGATTAGAATTGTTATAATCAGGAGTATTTTCATCAAATACAACATCCTCTGCCATAAAATTCTTAGATATTACCTTTGTTTTATCTCCATAATGTCTAAGAACGATAAAGTCATGGGTCCCAATCTTAAATACATCTCCCGGATTCAGTTCTGACAACTGTACTCTGCTGCCTTTCTCTTCTTTTTCTAACTGCTTGACAAGTTCTCTTGCCATATCTAATGCTTTGCTCATTTTCGTTCCTCGCTTTCTTCAAACTCTTTCAACTGTTCTGCTAACTTCTTGCACTCTTCTGCTACATATTCTTCTGTACGGACTGTCAAGCCATCAATGCAAAATCTATCTTCAACCTCAATTTGCATGGCAAGACGTTCCCTATGTTTAGGAAATCTCTCGTAAGCAAGTCTAAGGTCTCTTGCGTCATCGCAATGTCCACAGTCAAATCCAAACCACCATAAATCACTTTCAATCGGATAACTTGAATGCTCTCCGCCACCTGCATATGTAATGCCACCGTGGCACTGAAAATATGCTTCAATTCGGATTCTTTCATCTTCATCCAGGCAAGCACCAAGCAAAGGAAAAATCCCGCTTACTTCTCTGTCTCCGACATCAGTTTTCTTGATTTCAAGGTAATCACTGTAATCCTTTCCGTATAATAGATGATTCTTTGGAATGCCGACATATCCGCACCTATGCCCCATCACGTTGAATGTAACGACACATTTATATCCTGCGTGTTCAAACTCTTGTTCTACAATATATCTATCATTCTTCATATCACACCGCCTCAATCACAAGCTCTTTGTCCTGTGTATGCTTTAACAAAATTAACTGGCTCTCAACCTTTGGTATTCTCCAGTTGTCAACAGATTCAGCATCATCAATGATGATTGGAATGCTGATTCCAAGTTTTTTCTGAAATGCCATACAAATATCCATTTCTGTAAGCATTCTGGCACCATGGTTAAGATTTCTTGAATAGCTTTCTCCGTCTTTGATAAAGTCGCAACACTCTTCAATCTCTCCATTAACAAGAGGTCTGAACATTTTCACTTTACAGAAGTCTAGGTATTTATTAACGTCAGCCGTGAGGATTTCGTTCTTTCTTCTTTCAAAGTCTTTAAGCAATTCTTTGATTCGTTCCTGATCTGCAATTTTCTGTTCGCAATCTCTCCATTCTTTTGTAAGTTCTTCGATTCTTTCATCAATCAAAACATCACCTTCGGCTTTAGAAATCTTAATTTCAACAGAAGAAAGTTCCTGTCTAATATCAAGTTCTCTTTCCTTCAATTCTGAATTGATTTCAGAAACAGATACATTTTTCAAGGAATCTTCAAGCTTACTTATTTGTGCTGATAATTCCTTGTACTTTTCATCAGAAGAAATATCCGCAACACTTGGCAACTGAAAAATTTCTAATTCAATACCCTTTAACTTTCTGTCCGTTTCAACCAGACTGTCCTCGTTTGATGAAATCATATTTTTTGTATTGTCAATTCTTCCCTGCAAACGCTCAATCTCTTTCTTGATTTCGCTTCCGGACTTTTCAATGTTTGAAAGTCTAGCTGACTTTTCGGATGCAAAGTTGTCCTTTAACTTCTGGATTTCTTCACCCGGAAGTTCCCTGTGGCAAGTAGGGCAAATCGTTGTAGATTCGTCAAAACATTCTTCCTTTACCGACTTCCACTGCCCTGCAAGTCTTTCTCTCTCGGAATTTTGCTTTTCAATTTCCTCCCGGCATTTTAATAACTCCGTTTTGCAATTTTCTATTCCGTTTGCAATTTCAAACCTTTCAAGTTCCACTTTCGACTTCTGATTCATCAATTCTCTCTTCTGTTTTTGAAGTTCATCATTGGCAGAGTTTTGAATCTCTGAAATTTCAAACTTCAATTTCATAATTTCATCAAGAAAACCGTCATGCTCTTTAACTGTTGATGATGAATCTTTCTGCCTTTCAATAACTTCGTCCAGTTCTTTCTTTAATCCAGATCTATGTAGCTCAAGTTCCGCAACATCAATGTTTACTTTTTGCAGGTTCAATTCATCAATCCTTGACTGATATTCTGCTGCCTGCTGCTTTAATCCCTTTGTTGCGTTTTTGCCCTTTGAGCCATTCAGTACCCTGTTGCAGCGGTCTTTAAGCTCTTTAACACTTCCGTCTTCAAGCATAGGTCTTAACTCTTCAAAAGAAGAATCCATATCGCATATATCTGAATCTGTATGTGTGCTAAACACATTATTCAGAATTTCTCTCTGATCTGATGCGTTTTTTGAAAGAAGTGTCATTGCATTAATGCAGTAAGAAAGATTCTCAAAGTTTTCTTCTAAAAACTCTTTGTAGTCTCCGGCTTTCTTAAGAATGTCATTGATATAACATTCTGTTACATTTCCTGTAACTTCTCCTTTCTTGTTTACATTCTGCCTGTACACCTTTTTAAGCTGTTTTACGGTTCCGTCAATCTCCAATTCAATAAATGCCGTACAATCATCAGAGTTAACGTCATTACCGTTTTTATCATGCGGTCTTATTCCTGTAATTTCCTTGCCGTTTTCATCACGGCAATTTAATATCCACTGAATAATCTTTTTGATTGTTGATTTCCCAGCTTCGTTAATTCCGCATACCTCTGTAACATCACCAAAGGTTGCATCAAGCACATGATTTTCATAAAACTTAAAACAATTATTCGCATATATTCTCTTTATTTTCATGATACTGCCTCCCAATATTTCGCTACGCCAGTTGCAATTGCTCTTGCCATGTTTCCAGATGGAAGAACACCTGCAAGCTTCGTGGTGTTATAGTCACTGTCTGATGGATGGGAAATCTCTTCCGAAACCCTCCAGTTAGGTATTGCAATCCACCATGATTTTCCTTTGCCTAAAATGGTTCTGTACTTAAATCCATTGTACAAAACATCAAGCTCAAGTATTTCATAGCTACCACTGTACTTTACTTCCACGTCCTTATCTTCATCACTCGGCACAATATCTATCATCTTATTCGCCCTCCCCATAAATCCAAATTTTGCTTCCAGAAACTTCATAAGCAACTTTTTCAAGAAGTGTTCCGTCTTCTTTTGGCTTTATATATTCTCTTGACTGAAATCTTCCTGTTATGTGTATTCTCTTTCCGCACTCTAGGTTGGATGCCATTTTCGCAAGTCTATTCCATAAAATAACCGGAACATAGTCTGATTTTTCTCCTTGATTTATTGCAATCAAGAAGTCAGTAATTACTTTCTCAGATTCGCAAATTTCTTTTGTATATGGAGGTCTTGCAACATATCCATCAAGTTCAACCTCATTTACGCAGCCGACAGGTTCTGTAATCGTCATAACTTCCGGTGAAACCCTTACACTCAAATGATTTCGCCAGTTTCTAGTTGTTACTGCCCCTACAATGCTTACGCAGTCTCCAAGTTCAATAGGAATCAGCCTATCCTCTCTCACAAGAACAGGAATCGTATCCTCTGTACCTGAAATCCTTACAGAAGCAAGATCAAAAGTATAATATTTTGTTCCTTTTTTTGATGTAAAAGAATATTCCGGAATAGACTTCGCATATCCAGTCACTTTAATCTTATTTATTTCCATTTATTTCCTCCCAGTTATGTGATATAATCCTTATGTTATATTTTTGTTAAGCATCCATTGATTTCCGGTCATGGGTGCTTTCTTTTATCCTACACATTAAAAGAAGTACAAGTCCTATCAATATTATGCTTGCTCCAGGTGCAATGCTTTCTCCGTCCATGAAACAAGCGCCAAACATTATTAAAGCAAAACCTATGCATCCTAACATTTTCTCTTATCTCCTTTCACGAATTTATCAACCGACCTTACCGCACCTGTGCTTCTATTGACAATTTTGTAATAGAAATCAGTTTCAGCAACAAACCCCCATTCCTTGGGATTAAGCTTATGTGTCATTAAACACTCTTTCTGATTTCTAGTTAGTTTCTTAGGCTGCTTCATCTTCTATCTCCCTTCTGTACTAAAATAAAGACCGCCAGATTGCATATACGGAACACCGAAACTGTGATAATAACCATTTCTGAAATAGTACATATCTGATGGGTGCCTGTTTTCAATCAAGGCATTCTCAACTGCCTGCTCAACCTGTTCTGTCCATCCATAGTTTTCAAATCCGCTCCATGTGGTTACCTCATATTGGTTCTTCTGATAAATCACGTCATGCAATGTATCAGGAAATTTATCACTTTCAAGACGATTAAGAATCGTCAGTGCTACCATTTCTTGTACTTCAATGCTCTGATTTCCAGCTTCGCAATACACGGTCCTGCATAGCAATTCTCTTTCTTCCTTATTTAAAAGGATTCTGCAAACTGTTTCTTCTGTGCTTGCCTGTTCCACAACCTCTACTTCTTTGACCTCTACTTCAACAGGTACAGGATCTGCATTTACTTCTTCAATCTGTATTTCCTGTCTTGGTTCGGTTGTCTTACATACAATTGCAGTAGCAACCATAACCGCTACAATTCCAAGAAATACTACTCTTTCTTTTATCAATCCCTTAACTCCATTCTTATCTGTGCATTGCAGTCATGCACTTCTTCTTCAAGGATTCTCGGAAGCTCATAGCAATCTATGAAATCATGAACATCTGCAATGTACTTCCTCTTGATGCTTTTATAAGTCGAAACGCAACCATATTCACGTTTCAACTGATTCCACATATCAGAAAACACCTTGTTTCTTGTGCTTGCATCCTTGTAAGCATTACTCTGCTTTCCACCAAGGATATTTACCGCCTTTCTCTTTACGTGAGACTGAATCTCGTCAATCTCGCATCCGTAAAGTGGCATATCATTTTCAAGCCTGTCCATACGTTCTGACAACTCTGTATTTCCCTGTGCCAGCAACTTAATCTGCTCTGCAGTTGTCATTGGCTTGTTGTATCCACCAGTCTTTCTAATTGATGGAAGAACCTCGGATGTCACCCAGTCTGTAAATCTTTCTGCACTGTCCTTACGGCTCTGAAAGATTGTCTTGTAAAGATTACTCTCATCAATAAAAACCATCTTCTGTTTACCGCCATTCGTAAGGGTATCGGTAGTAACTACCCCCTTTTGTCTTAATCTGCTTTTGCAATCAGAAACATTCTTAATTTCTAATATTCTGCATACATCAGCTAAGCAAAACATAGGCTCATTGTCTTTAGTAATGGTTCGGATTTCCCCAAACTCTTCATTGTTGAAAATCTGTACTTCGTTCATGCCCTACTCCTTTCCTTCTTCATTGCTACTGCTTCCCTTTGCCATTGCCATTCCGTCAGCAACACCAAGAATGTAATTTTTCTTATTATCATCAAGGTTTGATACTGTTTCTGACAGTTTCTTAATGATTTCTTTTTCCTTTTCGCTCATATACTCACCCCTTTCTTTGTACTTTGTACATTCTTAATATATTACATAGTACATAATATGTCAAGCGTTATTTTGTACTTTGTACAATTATATTGTTGATTTTTTTCTACTTTTCATTTATAATATGTTTTGTAAAGGAGGTGTGACTAATGAAGGATAGATTAAAAGAAATAAGAAAAACCAACCAAGCTTGGAAGACGCAAGACGATTTTGCAGAATTTTTAGGAATATCAAAATCAAATCTGTCAAGTTATGAAGCAGGACGCAGAATGCCATCAGATGCAGTTGTACAGTTGATTTGTCAAAAATGTAATATCAATGAAGAGTGGTTGCGTACCGGAAACGGTGAAATGTTTAATTCAAGGACTAGAAATCAAGAAATCGGTGCTTTTGCAAATGAAGTTATGATGCTTGATGATGATAACTTTAAGAAGAAGTTTATTGATGCATTAATTAAGCTTGATTCAAAAGACTGGGAACACTTGGAAGAAATAGCAAAGAAGTTATTAAGCAATTAAAAAGAGGGGGTTATCTCCCCTCTTTTGTCATATTTATCACAAATAACCATATCTGTTTTAATATCCATGCGTCATCTGTTTTGTTTATAAGGTCGCAAATCTTCTTTCTGTACTCTTCCATTTTACCCTCCCAATCTTCTTCGGTAGCGATAATCTTATTATAGAACAAATGTTTGCCAATGTCAATTCCCCCTATCAACTTGACAAAAATAGAATTTAATGCTACCATGTGATGCATAGAGAGTGGTGCCAACGCCAATCAACACCACTCTCGCCAGAACTTGATACCGTAATTCTTACGGTGATTCTATTGTAATACACACTGGGAGGGGATTCTATACGATTGAAGAAGAAAAACTAAAAAAATTATCTACAAAATTATCCACAGAGAAAAACTACATGGACGCATTAAGGCATAATATTGATTTATATGTCGAAGATAAGGGAATTACGTTGAATGATATATCTGAAAGATCTGGTCTATCAGTTTCAACAATATCCAATGTACTGTACAAGGATTCTAAGGATGTAATGTTGGGTACTGCAATTGCACTTGCTAAAGCATTTGGAGTTACAGTAGATGAATTAGTCGGTTCCCCAACAATGGATGTCAAGATGCGTGAATCTGTACGAATATGCAGGGGACTTCCGGAGCATAGCTTATACTTGATAAGATACTTTATAAGGCATCAGAATAGAATATATTCGGATATAGCAAATAAGGATGAGTATATATCGGTTTTAATACCTAGATATGAGAATGGTGTTATTCAGACAACCAATGTTGTTGAGCCTATGTGTATATCAAATTTGCCTATTTATTCAAGAATAAGAGCATACATAGGACTTAAGATACCATCAGAAAATTATATGCCATATTATCAAGAGGGTGAGATTATTCTTATTGCATCAGACAGGAATGCAGAAAAAGGTGAAAGATGTGTTGTGACAAGCAATGGTGGCATTTATATTGTCGAGAAGTCACGAAAAGAAAACGAATACATATCTTTGGTGTCTAGGATAAAAATACCAGATACCAAGATTGATGATAATATAGGATACATTGTCGGGTTCTTGAACCCGGATTTAACATGGGGAATACGATAAGGAGAGAATTATTATGGAAGAGAAAAAAGGTAAAGGTCTTGCAATTGCCGGAATGGTTTTAGGTATTATTTCAATTGCATTTAGTTGTTGTGGCTTTTTTGATATTGTATTTGCAATACTGGGATTGATTTTTTCTATTGTTTCAATAACAAAAAGCAAATCCAAGGCATTTTCTATTGTCGGAATTTCCACATCCGGAATTGCCATTTTGGTAATTATAATTTCTTCTTTGTTGGGATTCTCATTGGTTGGTTCAGAAAAGGATAAAGAGGAAGAAACAACAGAATTAACTACTGAAACCACAGAGGATACAGAAGAAACTACAGAAGCAACTACAGAAATGAGCAAAGACGATTTCATATCTCAAGCAACAGAAGTATCGTATGATGATATATACAGAAATCCAGAAACATACAGGGATAAAATAGTAAAAATAACTGTAAGCGTTGAAAAATATGATACACAATTTCTGGGATTAAGTGAAGTTTATTATTGCACAATAGATGGAAATGACGTATTTGTTACAGATTACCGTTCTGTAAAGGAACCGACAATTGCAAAAGGTGATACTGTTGTTATATACGGAAAAGGAAACGGAATGGCAACACTAACGGAAGAACAATTAAATGAGTTTGGATTGGCAACAGATAGTGAAAAATCATTGATTCCAGATATAAAAATGTATTATGTAGAGTTGGCAAATTAAAAAACAGGCAGAGGATAAACCCTCTGCCTTTAATATTATTTAGCTCCGTTCTTTTTCATTTTCGTAAACTGCTCATAAAGCTCTGCAATTAAGTGTGACTTTAGCCATTCAGTCCAAAATTCAAGACCTTTGCTATCTGCATTTCTGTTAAATACATTTTTATATGCGCATTTTACCGCATACTTTCGTGCTTCATCTGACTTTGCAAATTCATTTTCAATTTTTACCAAACTTGCATCATCTGTCAGCTTATTTTTCCAGTAATTAAGTCCACCATCATCTGCCACTCTTCCAAGGTATGTTGCATACATTGTTTTAACAAAAACTATTTTCTGACCATCGTTCATATTATAAAAATCCCCTTTCTTTTCTTCTACCGGATGTAGTCTTTTATTCACTTCTTCCGCAATATAAAAATGCTTACTGTATAAGTATTCCCCAGGACAAGATTTATTCGCAAACCATCTATGAACCGTCATGTTCTGCTTATCTATTTGACGTATTAGAGACCTATCTGCTTGCCATTTAAGGCTATCAATTCCATTTCTAGTACAAATATCTGTACACAATTCAATTAATGCCTGCATAGCCTTTTCAGATACGTGCCATCCGGTAGATTCTCCGCCATCATTTGCTACTTCAATTGTAACTGCCCTCATATCATTTGACTTATTAGAGCTGCACCAAGAACCGTTACACTCTTCAACGTACATTGCAATTCTTCCGTCAGAACCGATTCCGTAATTTGAAGACGCTTCTCGGTTTTGGAATACATTTCCGCACTGTTCCACAGTTAAATCGCCTGCCATGCAGTGAATTGTAATCGTGTCTATTGTGTGCGTTCTTCCGTTGTAATGATATGGACTTAACAATGTATAACTAATTAATTTACTATTACTCATAGTATCATCTCCTTAAATTGTATAAGTAAATGTCCAATACATACTTGTTGCCTGCATGTTAGCAGCGGTTCCATCATTTTTCTTAGTGTATCCTATCTTGACTTCTCCTGTTGTTTCTATAACAATTTGACCGATATAACTTCCATTAAATCTATGATAATCAATAATCCGATATAATGGCTTGCAATCGTCAGGAAGTGTTCCAACAAGTGCATATCCAGCAGATGTGCCAAGTTCTTGTGCAATTTTTGATACAATGCATGTTATTGTTGCTGAATTGTATCTTTTATTCAAAGTTATTGCTCCGGTTTCAATGTTTGTCTTATTGGTTATATCGGTTGAAGAAAAATTTGAAGCATCTAAGTCTCCAATATTCATTGACCCATGAACCCAAAGTCCATTTTCGATTACGGTTGCCTTGTTTATATGCAAAGTATTCGGATAAATTTTCCCAGCAATTATTGATATTTCGTTTTCTGAATAATAAAAAATATTATCATCATTTCTATAATTAAGTTCTAATTTATCCGTACCTTGTCCTTGATTTCCAGTCAGTGCTAGTGCCGTTATATATTCCCAAGGGTCGGTTGCACTCTCAACTATTCCCCACGGCAATCTAAGCTTTAGACCTCCGTCAATAATGACATCATTACTTTTTATTGAACCTCCAACAATTGTTAAATCAGTGCATTTTTGTTTTCCATCTGCATCAACTTTCCATTTATCAGAATCAATTACTACACGATTTCCTGTTAGTGTTATCTGTTCTGTTTCTAATGATAGTTGAGAACTTACTTCTCCTTTGGATACTTTTAACTTTAGTCCCTCTTCGGTTTTTGCAATTTTGATTTTCAATCTTCCATTGTCTGAATTAAGTTTTGCCAACTGACCAATAACACTGTTTACGTCCTGCTGGATATACTCTTCTCCACTTGCTTCTATAGAATCAGTTAATGCTTGTATGCCGTTAATTTCTCTTTTTAATATATAAGTTGTATCCAAATTTCCGGATTCATCATTAAAAGAAACCTTATCTCCTAAGTCAAAATATGGCTGGCCAACTGATTCAATAGTTGCGGGCCTGTAGGATATTCCGTTAATTTTTCCTGCAATCGTATTTGCAATGCTTATTAATTCCACTTCGGTTTTGTCTGCAATAAGATAATTGTCTGTAATGATATATGGGTTTGTATGGCTTGTAGACTGATATACAATATCACTGTCTGTAAACTTAATGGTTACTCCATCAATAGCAGAAGTATTATAGTCTTCACACTGCGGATATGATCTTAATATTCCGTTTAACGTATCTACTGGATCTCCGGTTGATAAATACACGTATTCAAAATTTCCACCTCTTGAAATGTTCCCAAAACATCCGTTAAGCTCACAAATACCCTGCATTAAATCTAATCCATTAATCGCTCCATCATCATCTAGGGTTTTGTTTATTTCCATTGAATCAAATGGTAACGTTGCTTCTACCTGCTCCAACCCCACATGTCCGCATAAACCATCTCTTAAATCCTTTACTGTAACCGGAAACGCTAAACTTCTATACCATTCCCCAACATCAACAGATAGTTTTTTCATCCTGTCATATGCAGTAATCTTTCTGAATGGTCTTCCTACTTCTTTCTTTGAAGATTCTACTGTAAACAAGCCTAATGAAAGTTCCGTTGTATCATCACCAACTAATAATACCGGTTGTGTCTCTTTGCCAATCAAATCTTCTGTAATCCCAGCAACAGTAATTTCAAAACTGGTTGAATTACAAGAGCCAAACTTTATGTTTTCATCATCGGACAACGATTGCTTTATACTCATGCTTTCTGAAACTATGTTACTGTTTGTTATTGTTGTTTCACTTCCGGATATAGAAATATTCAGTTTCTTTCTTCCATTACCGCTTCTGTACAATTCTTTTAATTCATTACTTATATTAATCATGATAACGTATTCACCCCATAACTTATCCATGCCATTCTTGTTGATTGATATTGTATTTTATTTTCATCCGCAAAGTACATCTGCGGACTAAAATCAGCCATGTACATATCGCTTGTGACGTACTTATCTAGTTCCGGCACATAGACTTCTACACTTGCTTTCTTTTCTACTGAATCTATATAGTTATTTCTGATATTCAGCATAATCTCACTCATCTGACGATCATCAAGCATATTTCTAGTTTCAAATTCAACCTTAGGTGCCTGTTTTGCTAATGCTGTTCTGTGCAGTCCGCCATCTGTATCTCTGTAAGAATCCAAATCTTGTCCGTAATTTGTTGCAGAATAGCTTTCTGCAGCTATCATGGATAGTGGTATTTTATAATTTCCAACTTTAATTAAATATCCGTTATATGCCATATTTTTAACCTCATAAAAAGGAGAGGTTTTATCCTCTCCTTAATCTTAAATCAATAACGCATTGTTACCTGTTCTGTTGTAATACTGTCGATTTGAACGTCTTACAGAATCAAATATATCACTGTCAGTAATTCCAAACTCTTTTTGAACAATCTGCATGAGCAAATCATTCTGTCTACGAAGCATTGCAAGCTCCTGCCTGCTTGAATCGTATATTGCATCTCGAATACCTGTAATCTCATTGTTTGACGCTACTGCGCTCTTTCCGTTTACCGTTCCTACAAGCTCTGGTCCTGCTTCATTTGCCACAAAAAGATCTCCCATATCTGGGAATCCGCCGTTTTTATAAAACCGAAGTTTAGGCCATCCGCTTAATCCGAACGCTCTTACAACCGCACGTTGTATGATGTTTGCAGGTGTTGAAAATTCAACATGGAATCTAAGTATAAGATTCTGCTGAATCCATCCCATGGCATTATTCCATGCCTGCCGGATTCTTCCAAGTATGTCCGGCACTCCAATATTAGGTATTAAAGTAGAGACATTTCTTCTCCACCATGATTTCGCCGCTTCCCACGCTAGCCACAATTTATTTGCAATTGTATCATCGCCACGTTCAAGTGATATTTTTGGAGTAAAGTTTACATTCTTCGCCCACCACTCTTTAGCGGTTTTCCATCCATGCCACAATCTGTTGGCTATATCCGGAATATTTACAACAGGTGTAAATTTAATGGCTTTTTTAATGTACTCCCTAGCTTTTCCCCATGCAGTAACGATTCTGGATTTTATATCTGGAACATTTACAGTTGGATTAACTTTAACATTTGTTTTAATCCAAGAAGAAGCTTCTCCCCATGCTCCGATAATCGTAGACTTTATATCCGGTTTGTCAACATCAATCTTGATTTTGTTTTTGTTGTCTTTAATATCAACATCTTCACCAAAAAGATTATTCCAAAAATCAGTCCATACCTTTTTTATATCTTCGCCTAGAGTGTTTAACATTGCGATTATTGCGTTTTTAAGTGCATATGCAAGCTCTGCCCAAACAAGCGGATTATCAATGGTTGTCTTAAACGTCATGATTGCTCCCCACAACAGGTCAGCAAATGTTTTTCCAACACTCTTCCAATCCACTTCTTTAATAAAGACCGTTATCGAATTAAATAGGGTAGCCGATACAGAAGCCCAGTCTATTTCTGACAGAAAATCATCTATTGCGCTAACAAGTCCATTTACAAGGTCAGCTCCTGTTCCAATTGTTCTTGCCCACGTTTCCTTGTCAGTAAAAAGCTTATTAATTGCTTTTCCAAGTCCCTTTGCGACTTTCTCTGCACCATCCTTAAACGAATCTACATCAAGGGTATTAAGTCCATTGTTAATACCTCTTATAATTGAATCTGCAAATCCCTCGAAATCAAAAGTATCTCCAAATCCATTGAGAAATGCAAATGCTGTATTAAGCAATTTTGCAACAGTCTTTGTTACAGACGCAAATGTATTGGTGTCAAATAATCCGTTAAGAAAGTCAGCAAGACTCTCACCAAGTGATTTTCCGTTAGAAATAACCACACTCCAATTTATTCCATCCAAAGCAGACTTAATTGATTCTCCTACAAACTTACCTACGCTTTCAAAATTTGTATTTTTCAAAAATTCTCCGATGCTATAAGAAACGGTATTAACTGCCTGTGCAATTGTATTTCCTATTTTGTTTGCAAGGTCAGGAGTTTCTACAAATCCAGTAATCAATGTGCCTAATGATTTACCAATCTTCTTTGCTTTTTCCTGTATTTCAGACCAATCAATGCTATCAAGTGCAGACGAAAGATTATCTCCTATTATGCGTCCTATTCCGGTAAAATCAGCGTTTTCCCATGCTTCTTTTATCTTTTCTGAAAGTTTCTTAATGTTTTCTGGAATATCAGCATCTTCATAATTTGTTCCCTTGTTGTCTTTATTTCCGCTTCCGCTACCGCCTTTGCTTCCGTCATTAGTTGTGATGTTGTTTAATTCATCAAAACTCTGTAACTGTTTGTTCAAATCTTTTTGAGCTTTTGATGCACCACTTGCAGAATCCTTAAATGCGTCCATGTTTGCAGTAGCTTTAATGTATGTGTTTTGTCCAGATAATGCTGCAATTAATTGTGATAACGCATTGACGGCAGATAGTATTCCATTTGCTAACGCATTAACTGCAGGCAACACGTAATTCAGCACAGGTTCAAATGCAGCTACAAACTGACCTCCGATCAGTTGCAATGTTACCTTAAGTTTTGTCATTTGTTCTTCAAGTCTTTTTGAGTGCTTTTGAAGATTTTCAAAACTATCACTCATGCTATCTGTAACTGCTGTAACTGCCATTGAACGAAGCCTGCTTGCCAAAGCCATAAATATTCGCTGAATGCCACGAATAAGTTTATTTGATGATTTGGTTCCGGACTTTCCAAAATTGAAGATTTTTTTGATTAAGTTCGTAAGACCATCAGCCATCTTCTTGAAAAAGTTGACTACATTTCTAACCATTGTGCTTATCATGTTTGCTACTTTTCGCAATCCATTTATAAGCATGGTTACACCGGCTAAAACAAGTCCAATCACAGGTATTGCAGTTTGAAGTCCAGCCATTGCAGTTCCAGCCGTTTCTGATGTGGTGGCAACCTCTGTCATTCCACTTGCCATATTTGTAAGGTTTTGGCTTGCTGATTGTACTCTTGATGCAGTCTGACTGAATCCCATTCCCCTCAATACATTTGCAAGAGTTTTCCCAATTTCACTTGCTTTTAGTAAACTATCTGAAAATCCAGAAGTCTTTTGCTCCATGTTTTCAATTGCTGTTCCTGATTCTTCCATGTCGATTGCTGAATCGACAAGCTTATTGTACCCCTCTGTTACATGATTTATATTCCAATCTAAATCTTTGTACTTTTGAGATTCTTTATCAACTCCAGTATCTTCAAATCTTTGTTTTTTCAAAAACAATTTATCTAAAGATGCAGACGTTTTTTCTATTTGCAATTGAAGATTTTTATAATCATCAGTAAATTTCTGTCCTTCTTGTAGTTCTGGTGATACATAAACCCTTTGTTTTACTTGCTTCTTTGGTTTTTGAGCATCGTCAAGTTTATCCATGTATTCTTTAAAACTTTTGGATGGGTCTTCAAATGGTATATCTGTAATCGTATCTTGAATTTCTTTTATTAGCTGTTCATAACTTTTTATTGTATCTTTTGCTTCTGGAAACTTCTCTTTTAGTTGTTCAAAAGCCTGCAAAAGTCCAAAATTATAATATCCCTTTGTTTCTGAATCAGTGATATTTGCATCATACCAATTCAATTGGTCTTTGTAATATTGAAGGTCTTTTCCTGATTCTTTTAACTCACTTTTGCTATGGTTTTCCTGTATTTCTTCCCATTGTTTTGCAAAGTCATTTTTTCTGTTTTCATTTCTCTTATTTTCTGCATCTGATAATAAACGAAGAGCCTTTTCTGCCTGTGCAATTCTAATTGAATATCGTTCAATACCTCTGCTTTGAGATAATGCATTGCTACTTGCCAATATTGCATTCAACTCATTTTGGGCCGTTGTAAGCCGTTCAGTCCATTTTTTTGTTTCTAATTCTGGTCTTTTTAAATCCACTTTTACTTGAACTGTTTCTCTTGCACTTTTCATGATTCTGTCTTGCATTTCTTGCAATGATTCTTCTGCCTTTTTGGTGGCATTTTCCACGTTCTTCATTGCTTTCTTTGCATTGTTAGACAAATCTTCTAATGCACTTTTAGATTCTTTACTTGCCTGTTTAACTCCGCCTATATCCTTTGTTTTTCTTTCGGTGCTTCCAAGCTTAGAAACTATAATTTCAAGTTTTTGAGCAAGTCTATCTAGTGCTTCTTCCGCTTTCTCTGCTTCCGCTTTAATTTTAATCTCCAAGCTATCTGTTTCCGCCATTGCCTTACACCTACTTTCATAATATTAAAAAAGACGGTACAAACGTTAGTCCGTACCGCCATTGTTTTTCTTCTTATTAAGTTCAAAATTGGACTGCATAACTTTTAGTTGTGCAAAGAACAATTCTGCTTTTTTCTTTCTGCTCTCTTCCG
>ERZ779835.13-NODE-13-length-56260-cov-19.816351_pt1 | contig 56260 bp, 55 predicted proteins | sample MGYA00511382_ERZ779835 | MGnify/ENA primary metagenome ERZ779835 (study PRJEB29588, sample SAMEA2150814) | human gut metagenome | biome: human gut; feature: human-associated habitat; material: faeces | place: Denmark | collected 2008/2010 ... | reverse complement strand
TCTTTATCCTTATACTTAGATAGACTAGTTACTAGCAATCTCTTTATCCTTATACGCAACAGTTCTTTATAGTAAGATATAAAGTCAAAAATTCTGCGGCGCACATTCAAAATCACTTAATACCGTTTTCTGTCACGGCCCCGAAAGGACGATTTTTAATATATTTCAATGTACTATATATATAAATGAAAATCAATCAGTTCATTTATATATATAGTCAATTATCTCATTGAGATAAAATTCAAGTTGACTATATTAACATATGGAGGTTATTATGTTAAAACTGATTAGAAACGAAAACGGAGTTTTTTATAACGATAGAAAACTCACCATAGTTGCTCAAGCAACTAAAGGGCCTGGAAAGGAAGTTGTCAAAATTGAGGGGTTGCCTGGTAGCGATGGGGCAAAATGGATATCATTGAATAAGTTATCCATGGGCGAAAACGTTATCGAACCTATAAAACGCGAGGTTGCGGGTGGATATGCGTTAACCGACGAAGAAAAGAATCGAATCGACGAGTTGCAAGGTGAGATTGATGCTATCAAGGCAAGGGCACGTCAACGCAATGTAAATAAGGGTGGCTTGAAGACGTTCGACGAGATTATGGCGATGGACGAAGAATCACGTGTTGCGTATATTCGCATGTTGGAAGAACGATGCGAACAAATAAAAAAGGAGATGAGATAACCCTTAAGGGTTATCTCGATGGAGGTGAGTTATGAAATCATACGTTTTTCACAGAATCGACCTTAATGGTGTTGCAGTGACTAAACTCAATAGCGACCTATCAATTGACGCAGTTATCGAACTTGAGTCACCTGATGGGGTATATTGGGGCGAACTCGACGTGCGAGTTAAAGATTGGCGAGTCGTCGAATGTAAAGAGTTACCTGATGGGTTCGAGTTTAGTGATTTACTCGAACATGAGATAGCGGCTCGTTGTTATCAAGTCCAGTTAGACGACTTTAGACGTAACCTAGGTATGACTGAATGGCTACCTAACCGCGTAAAATAAGCGGAACCCGCAAGGGTTCTACTTATTTTTACCTTTTTAACCATATTATTGCATGTGAACTTATTACAAGTTATGTTCATTGATTAACATGGTTGCGAACTCACCATATCCAAACAAAATTTAAGTTATTAAAAGGAATAAAAGCATGAAACAAGAAAAAGAAAAATATGTTATTAACCCAATACCAGTATCCAAGAATATATACACCTGGAAGAATAAGAACGCTAAGAAGATGGCTTACTTCCTAAATACTTTTGGAGCACGCTGTCCTAAAGTGCTATCGTTCGAAGGTCAGGAGTATATATCCTGGTATGACTGGTTTCCATATAATGACACAGTGTATACCGCTGTGACTATTTATAACCGACTCACCAAACTTATTCAACGCACTCCTGATGCACCTGATTATTACTTGCATTATCGCACTGCGTTCTATAAAGCAAATAAGCAGTATTTCAAAGATAGACCTATGGTTGATGGCTTGTTTGAAACTACTCAAGAAGAGTTTGATGAGCATTTGAGAAAAGTTGAGGGTGAAGACTATGGAAATGAGTAAAAAAGCAATTAGAGCCGAATTCAGGCTTGTATACCACGATTGCCCATTTAGTGGGTACCTCCAAAGAACAGAGGATGGTAGCATCCTTCCTCTGTTTGACAAAGAAACTTCTGAGGCCATCATGGCTTCAGAAGTAGGATATAACTACTTCGATGACGACAAGGATACCTTTCACATTGAAAATCTCTCAAGTGGTGGGTGGTTTGAGGCATATCAGGGACGTGACTATGATACAGTTGATGGTATGAAGCACCTCTATCCACTTGGACAACAAAAATGGAACTGGCAATTGGTCAAAATTGGGTCATTAGGAGGTGAGAATTAAAGAAAAATGGATGCTAACTTGCTAAGTTGGACCAAAATGCCGCTTTTTACAAAAAAACGCTTGTAATTAGCACTCGAGGGCATTAACCTGATGGAAATTACCTTGAGAAAAATAATTATCGAGGAAAATGGGCTTCGATTTTCAAGATATTCTCTAAAAAATTGAAGGGATTGAGGCCACTATCCAACAAAAGATATAAAAATAATACTGAAAATGACGCAATTAGGTATGAGGACAGATATAAATAGGCGACTTAGTGCTATATAATATATCCTAAGTAATCATTTTTATAAAATAAGTAAATAATATATCCTAAAATATATACTATCATTATATCCTTTATATTTTTAAAGGAATATCTTGAAAATCGAAGCCCATTTTCCTCGATAATTATTTTCCTTATAGTGAGGACATAAGATTTCATTGATATCTTGAAAATCGAAGCCCATTTTCCTCGATAATTATTTTCCTTATAGTAAGGACAAAGAGGTTAATACCTGCAAACAAATAAAAGTAAAAGGAGAAAGTAAAAATGACAAAATATTTAAGAGTCACAACTCAAAAAGGAAATCAGGACGAACAGGTAGAGAACGTTTTAAGCCCATTCAATATCACGTGGGATAATAAAGAGTTCTTAATAATAACTTATGAAGTTGCACAGTATACGAAAACACTGTATATACCAAAAACAATACTACAAAAAGTCGAAATAATCGTTGAAGATGACTATGGCCAACAAACATGTAAAGAAGTAGACCTCGACGAAGAAGACATGGAGGATTAGTAAAATGAGTATATTGAATAGAAAGACTAGAACCAGAAAAGGCATGCTCACAATAGAGTCTGCCACAGATGGTGAAGAAAATATTATTGTTAAGAAGCAAGCAATGCAAATCGAACAATTATTGTCTCAAGTCGAGGCATTAAAGGCCGATAACCTTGCAATCTCTAAAAGCAAAGAACAAGTAATGAAGCAATACAAAGAGTGCAGCGATTCTCTAGAAAGAGAGTATAAGAAGAACCAGATGTTGACCGACCATGTTGCCACCCTAATGATACAAGTAAAAGCCGCAAGAGCAGGTAAAACATTGTTGGTTGAAGATGGTAGCATCGACGTCGACGATGCTAAGAGCAAAGGGTGGGACATACTTGTTTATAGACAAGGAGCAACTCCGCCTAGATATATTGCGAGGTAGTAAAATGATAAAAACTATAGAAAATCTTAAGAATGGTAATTATTCAGTTGTTGACAATCAAGGTGTTTCAGTTACAGGACATTTTATTGAGTGTTTAGAAAAAGAATTTGTCGAAGAAATAGAACAGTTAGCGGAACAAACTTATCCTGCATATAAACGAGAACACCAAAGACGGTCTTATCTCGAAAATATTGAAGTGCCAAGACTTGAAAAAGAAAATGAACAACTCAAACAACAAATAAAAGAGTTAAAAGGAGAATAACATGTTAACAGTAATACTAAGACCGACACAAAAGTCGAAAATAAAATGGTTAAACTGGATATACAGGAATCGTCCAAGATATAGTTTATACGAATTCTACAAAAAGCCATCGAGAGCGAAAATAGCAGCGTATGAGAGTTGCATTGACGTAGCAAAAGAGTTGAAGAGTAGTGATTACGGTGTAGTTTCAGCCAACAGCCATATGTTTACGTTCTTGATTGTATACTACAGCAATGGTGTAAAACGTATAAGATACTTTGGCAAAACAACTTCGTATGATTGTGAGGTGGTAGAATGATTGACGACAAAATGATTAACTCAGAAAGTGGACAAACTGACCTCTCTGCCATGGGCCCCTTAGAGAACCTATCTTTGAAAGAAAAATTAATTTGTCAATTAAAGGAACTTGGTGTTTCAGACAATGGACGAAAGATAAGGTGCGATAAAGGTAAAAAGCGCGGTCCTAATTCAAAGCCTAGGAGCGATAAAGGCCAGAGACATGTAAATGCTCCACTACAGCGAGAACCGCTAACAATATATCTTGTTATGAAGAATAAACTGTTAAAGCAGGAAGTAGAGAGTTCTGAGAAAGGTGTGAGAGTGGATATCAACGGTATATTCATACCAATCATAAGAGAGAATACGACACGCAATGGTGAATATACTTATGTGCACAGAGGAGTGAAGGTAAATCGCACTGTGAAACATATTGCTGGTAGGACGATAGACCTTGAGAAATATAGGTTTGAGGCGTTACAGTCGATTGCAGGTAATCGAGAACTGACAATGAAGGAGAAGTTAGGGTTCTACTATGAAGTGGACGTAACGCAGGCTGAGACAACTCTTGAGCTATTTACAAGATTATATCATATAAAAGAAGAGGACTACCTTCGTTGGTCGTATGACCATTGGAGACATGACTATGAGATAGTTGGAGGACAACCGCTAGAGACACTCACCTTCGATATTATGCATTCACCTGGTACACCAGAGTTTATGCCTGAGTATGCTGATAGAGTGAATGAGTTGAATGAATGTAGACGCATCGAGTTGAGGGGTACACAGGCCTATAGAGACGAGAGAGCTATCTATCGTGATAGACTTATTGGTAAACATACAGCAGAGTTGACTACACACATAGTGAACGACCCTGTGTTTGCTGGTCTATCGTTAAGACATATTGAAAGCATAGTTAGGAAGGCACTGCCAATGGAGCAGATAAACTATGCAGTTGAGAGCCATATGAATGAATGGCTTGAGAATAAAATAAAGGAGACATATTAACATGAAAAATAATATAGTTGGACTACCAGAAGAGATTGCCAATAACTCTGCGATAAGTCGCTGGAGGAAGTTTACGAAAACTGGGGCATTAGTAAGTGAGTTTAAGCGAATACCAACTGGACAAGATAAACCTGCTATAATCGACCACTGCAGAATAACAGAGTATCCTGTATTCTACGGTGAATGGGTGCAGACTCCACAGGTTGAGATTGACAAGTGGAATGAGGAAAGAGTCAACAAGAGCAGAGTGTCTACAGTTCGGCAACAGACCGCGCGTGAGATAGAGATTGAGAAGGCTCAAGCGCTCTTGCAACAGTTGTTAGACAAGATAAATGGAAATGTTGATAAAAGTGAGGAGGATGAGTAAAATGGGTAAGAAGACTGAGAAGACTAAGAATAATCTACTAAAGAACTTGATTATAGAGGACGAAATCATGAAGCGCAAAATGAATACACTAGACTATATAACTGCTGGCACTGCGATATTTACGCTAGAGTCTAAGAAACTGAAGACACATTACACATATCATATAAAGAAAGATAAGTCGACAGACCTTTTTAGAGTTTACTGTCTATTTGGCCAAGATAATACTGCTAGTGGACGGCTCAAGAAGAATTGGAGGTTTATTGGTTATTTTGTTAAAGACGTTTGGACATTAGAACTACCTCAGTTTAAGAAAATGGATATAAACCTACCAACCTCAATTGCCATGTTCAAATCATTCTTGTCTATACTGACGGACAATCTGAAAGTGTGGCCTAGTGGATGTAAGTTCTATAAGTCAGAGTTCTGCTGTGTATGTGGAAGAAGACTAACGACACCAGAGTCAGTAAAGGCAGGTGTAGGACCAAAATGCCTGGACAGAACAATAAGGATATTACACTTCTAATGAAGTTTAATATAATAGCGGTTAAAAAGGAGAACCTTAGTAAAAATAAGTCGATATTATAGTGTTTATTTTATATCAAAAATTCATATATTATAATATAGACAAATGAAAATTGAAAACGTTGTCTGATAACCATAATAAATGTGTCCGCTATCACAAAGTATTATGAAAATCGACATAGTTAGTAAATTATCATTGTTTATAAATTGCCTAAATAAAAATAAAAAGTAAAAGGAGAAAATAAAATGGCAAAACTTAAATTAATCGAAGACAAATTTTACTTCGACGCAGAAGATGGCTCAGAGCTCATCGAATGCAAAGAATGGTGTGAAACATCAAAGAAAAACGCAGCACATCCTGAAGGAAAAATGTGGATTAAACTTCCTAAAGGAAACGTAACAAACAGACAATTCTTCAGTCTTGATTTGTTCAATGAAACAGCAGTTAATGGTGAAGTTGACGTTGAAATCAAAACAGCGGCACCTAGAGTTCTTGGAGCAACTGGTGTTAAACAAGACATCGTTAAATATCTTGACGAAGAAACTGCAGCAGAGTATACACAACTTGTTACTAAAGCAGTTGATGCTTACAAAGCAGCTAAAGCATCAAGCAAAGCAAAGAAACTTGAAGATATGAACGAAGAAGAACTTCTTGCTTATATCGATGCACTCAAATCAGGTAAAAAGTTTACAACAGTAAAAACTGGACCTAAATCATTCATGGATATGTTCTCAGACGAAGAATATGCACGTTATAATGAAATCTTGGCATTTGCTCAAGAAAACAAAGCAAATATGCCTAGAGCAAAACGTGGACCTCTTACAGATGCTGAGAAAGAAGCAAGAGCAATTAAGAGAAAACAAACATATCTCACAAAAGCTGAGAAATTGCTTGAAGCTCTTAGAAGTGGCTCAGTTGAAGTTGAAGAAGAAGTTATTGACGATATCGACGAAGATTTAGAATAGTCGAGGACTATAAGCCTAGTCACCGCAAAGACTAGGCTTATAATCTAATATCATTGTAGGAATTCTTATTTTTGAAACTTAAAGGAGAATAGGTTATGCCTAGAAAAACAACCACAACAACAGAGCTCAGCGAAAAGTGGAATTTCTATATCAATCAAGTAGACAAAGCAGAATATCAAGTTGCATTGGTAAAAAGCGGTAAGCCTAGAGCACAGTCTGCAGGTCTACGCGCAATGATATATTTATATGTCCACGACGAAGATATAAGAGCAAAAGTAAATAACATAATAGACGATTTTATTGTCTATAAACAAAATGGCGAAACAAGCCAAATGTAATAAATACCGAACAGGAGGGCCATATGGCTATTAAAAGTAAATTTCTAAATAAGTTTTATATACAACAGTATATAATTAATGGTTATAATAGTTTCGAGGAGTGGTCAATGAGTCCATCAATTAACTTAGAGAAAGCACTAAAGCGTGAAGCAATAGTTGGGTTTTTCTTTACAGAGCAAGATGGAGTGCAGTTTTCAGAGCCGGCATTAGTATTGAACCTTTATTGGATAAAGCGTGAGTACTATAGAGGACCTGAGATAAGTGTAAAAACATTGAGAGAAGCCTGGGAACTATTTTTGTTTAATTGTGAGCAAGAGGAACATAGTAAGCATAGATTGTTTCAGAACCCACCAATAGAACTTTGGTTAGATACTAAAGACAATTGGTGCAAGAAGCTAGCAAGAACATTAGCAGAGCAATTTGACAAATCTTTTCAAGAAGCACTTAGCAATGTATATCTTGTAATAATGCAGTCGTATAGACGAAATACAGTATACATGGGCAATCTAGGTTATATTAGAAAAGCGGCATACAATAGAATGCTGATGGACTTGCGATATAATAAGTGTCGTATTAATCAAGATAGCGGCAATGCTATTTCGCTAGATACAGTTGTATATAGTGAGGGTGAAGACGAATTATCATTGTTGGATATGTTGCCATCAGACGAAGAAACAGACGACGAACTAATGTATAAAGAGATTTTGGAAAAAGCAAAAGAGTTATTGAGCAAGACTTTCAGTCCTCGCGAGATAGACCAGATATTGACACAACCACAAGTAAAATATTTGCCACTTGGTTTATATCGTAAATTAATGAGATGGCGCAATGCTCATAATGTAGGAGAGTTATATGAATAAAGAAACAAATGCAGATAGATTGCTCGAAGACTTGTTACTATATGGAACATTTTGGGCAAAGAAAACAGACAGATTAAGATTGAGTGATAATGGTCGCACGATACTTAGTCAAGGAACACCGATTGGAGTCTTCGTTAGTGAATACGACGACTGCTCAGATTGCTATCAAGATTTCTTGGTATTAACAATGCAAGATTTCAAGAGTCAACCAACTTGGAAAAAGCATAAGAAAGACCTTATTAAAGCAGCACATCACCAACGACTAAGAGTGATTTTTGTTCCTGCAATGGATATTGGGTTTGGAGTGCCTGCGTCACTAATTAGCACTGAGTTTATGCGAGCAAATGATATTTGTGACCTTTTAATCAAAGTTGCCGGCAACTCTTTAGAACCTGATATTAAAACATCATGTTGCTGTATTGAAAATGGAAATATGATGGCTTATACGTATAATCAATACAATAAAGACGACGAAATAGACCATGCTGAAAAGATTTTGACAGATTATATGTATGTTGTTCATGGACCAGAACATAAAAGAACATTTTATACATTGCTCGAGCCATGCTATCATTGTCTAGAAGCAATGCTTGATATTGGTGGTGATGACATTGTTTATGGTTATCCACATAAAGATAAATGGAATACTGCTGACTATTGTGAATTACTTAATGATATATGTGCAGGAACAAGACGAACAATATTTGGTAATCGTTTATATTATGAAAAACTATCATATGATAAAATTGACAAGTTTTATAATAAAACTAAAAGGAGCGCAAAATGATTATTTATTTAGAAGGACCAGATGGTTCAGGTAAAAGTACACTATTGAAACAGTTGACAAAAGTTTTAGAACAGAACTGGAGAGTAGACATATATGGTAATATGAGAATACCAACGCATCCAGCTAGAAGTGGACGAGTGACTGAGAAAGTATTGTATAGTGAACTGAAGAAAATGGCGAATGATAAACAGGTAATTTATCTTGTTGATAGAGGACCTATCAGTGATATAGTGTATCGTGTATTTGACGATTATAGTCAAGTTACGACATTAAGCAAATTAACAGAGTTTATGCGAAACAATTCTAGAGGAATATACACTATTTATTGTTGTTCAAGCAAAGCAGAAGAGAATATGTTTAAGCGAGGAGACGACAATCCTATAGCTCTAACAAAACACAAAGAAATAACTAAAGTCTATAACTTAGTTATGAATGTATTGCAATCAGCAGTAAAATATAATATAGTCACATATGATTATAATAAACGCGGAGATTTCAATAAAATAATGCAAGGCGCTCAATATTTTTGTCATATGGGCATGAAAGGAGAATAGTATGAGAATAGAAGCTAATCAATGGTATACATTTCTAGGTCCTAATGCAGATAAAGCAAGAGACGAGTTTCTTTGGAAAGTAATAACAATACAAGGATATGTAGTTGACCTAGACCAATTCAAAAGAGCAAATCCAGAATATGCTAAAGCACAAGCACTTAAGTTTTCTATGGACCCAATAAAGATAAATTACAGAACGACTTATAAGCCAGAATATCAAGACTTAGAAAATGCAATCGAATATCAGTGTGACAATAACACACTTAATAAGGAGAATAATATGAATAACAAGTATACAGTATTTAATTTAGTAGACGATTATGAACAAAGAGAAACTAATCGTATCAGAAGTGAGTTTAATAAAGCTATTGAAACTATAATGGAAGATTTGCCAGTAACTAAAGCAGCTAAAAAATATATTAAAGAGTTAGAAAAGCTTGGAGTGCCAGTACCGGTATTAAATAGCATGATACCAAGTCCTGAAATCTTCATTGATAAAAACAAAATAGCAGCTACTGAGAAAAATAATATGTTAATAGCACTCGATAATCTGCGTTCTAGATGTCAAGAGGCTAGAGCATTGTTAGAATTAGCTCAAGATATATATGATGCTAGAACTGTATTGCGTGCTTATGGCATTTGTGCTGACAATGTTATTTTAGATACTAATGTCACTTTAGATTAAGGAGTAATTATGGAAATATTAACTAAACTAGAAGCAGCATGTATAAAAATAAATGCACTATTTGAAAGACTAGAAACAACTCACATTAGAGCAATTAAGATAGCACTGGTTGAAGATTTTAGAGAAAGACATCCTGACTTAAATAGTGACTTAGACTATTGCTTTGAAGTTCTAGATGGACAACACAAAATAGGCTATACTTATGTTATTGTTCCAACTAAAGATTCACCTGAAGTTTATGGCGATTTTACAATTAGTAAATTTATTGACAATGTATTAAAAGAGGCAAGACCTACTGACGAAGGTATTTGGGAAGCAGGATATTATACTCCTATAAATGCACGTGAATTTATTTGTCGTTTAGTTAATCGAGATTTTCGATTAGGATACACAAATAAACATAACATGATTAAAGAGTATTCTCCAATGCTTGCTAAAAGGTATCCTGATACTGTTCATGAACAAGACTATTATATTCAAGAGAAACTAGATGGTAATCGTTGTATAGCATTTTATAACAACGAGACAGAAAAGTGGGAATTTAGGTCTAGGTCTGGCAAACCATTGAAAGTAAATTTTGATATGGGCTGGGCTAACAAGAATGACATATTTGATGGCGAAATAATGACATATGGTCATGCTGGTTCTAGAGACTTTAACCGCACGTCTGGAGCAATAAATGGAAAATTTACAGATAAGTCTGCATTGCATTATTACATTTATGATTTGATTGATACTACTAGAGCATATCAAGATAGATACGAAGTGCTTAAAAGATATGATGGACATACTAGTGATAATTGTCATATTCTACCAGTACTAGATAGAATAACAATTTATGTCAATCCAGCATATAATGAAGATTTGGACGAATGGCTAGATATAATAACTGCAAAAGGTGGAGAAGGTGTAATGCTTAGAGACCCATATGCTGTTTATCAATGTGGCAAACGAAGTGATGCTCTTCTTAAGTATAAGAAAGTGCAAACGATGGACTTGCGTATTATTGATTGGAACTTAGGCAATGGAAAATATGCTAATGCAATTGGTTCATTCTTTTGTGAAACAGACGACCATAAAATTCAAGTTAATGTATCTGGAATGCCTGACGAAATACATTTCTCAGACCCAGCTGACTGGATGGGAAGAATAATCGAGGTAGCATACTTTGATGTCTCTAAATCGGCAACTAAAGATACCTTGTCTTTGAGATTTCCAAGACTTAAAAGAATTAGAGACGATAAAGATACTACTAGTATTTACTAGGAGGTAAAAATGAAATTCTCGTATTTTTGTAATATGATAGACTCTATTGCTAAAAAGCAAAAAGCTGAAAAACGTTATCAGCAAAGGCAAACTGTATATAAGCAAAATTGTCAAGAACTTGATAATAATTGATATATTACTATCAATCAAAATAGGATATATCTTTAATTCGATATTATATTAATGAATAATTAATCAAATGATATTATATTAATTTATAGACATATCCTATTTTTTGATAAAGTGACATATTCGAATGATTTTATATAATCAGAATTTCAATATGAAAATTTTACAAAATTTAGTATATTTTCTTCAATCTTATATATAAGTTAATTTATTTGAAATTTTATAAAAGTCAAAATAAATAGAAAAGATATAAATTAAGTGTTTATTTTATATCAAAAATTCATATATTATAATATAGAATAAAAAAGGAGCAGTATGGATAACATTAAAGTAAAAATACTTGAGCATAATTTTAATGGAACACCTATATTTTTAGCACGAATGACTCAACGTGGACATTTGATTAACAATATAGACGACTTATTGAAACTTTATAAAGATAACATAAACAAAACTCCATCAAAAGACTTATTGAAATTGCCTCATTCGACTATATTTAGAATGAACTATTTGACAGTTGCCATATATGGTTTAAGCACTAAGGCAGTTAGTCAGCTCAGAACACATGCAACAAGATTAACATTTATGTCAACAAGTACTCAGTATAGCGAGTTTACAGGACAAGAGTGTCCGTATGTTATTCCTGAAGGTTTAAGTGAAGAACAAAAAGAAGAGTTTAAGACAGCATTTATTAATGTTCATAATGCATATGCTAAATGTTTTGACGATATTAAAGACAAAGATAAAGCTGGATATTTACTTCCACAAGGTTTAAGAAAATGTCTTGTTATTAGTGGCAACTTTCCAGCATGGCAATATATGTTATCATTGAGATTATGTAATCGTAATACTCGTGAAGTTCAATATATTTGTGAATTAATTCTTGATGCCATAACAAAAGAATGTGGCAAGAATTGGGCAGATGTTTGTCTTCCTCCATGTGTCGATGGAAAATGCAAAGAAGGCAAATTTTGTTGTGGACACCCATATATAGATAAAAGGAGTGATAGTCGTGAAAATTAAGTTAATAGATTTTGGCTATAATCTAAAGCCAGAAAGAAAACATTATAATGATACTGGAGCAGATGTATATCTAAAAGAAAGTTTTATGTTATTGCCACATGAAACAAAAGTAATTCCATGTGGTTTTGGTATAGAATTACCTAACGGATATAATGCTCATTTTCAAACAAGAACTAGTATTGCTAAAAAAGGCGTATTTATTCAACAATGCGCTATTGATGCTGGTTATAGAGGTGAATTACACTTGATTGTAACTAATCTTAGTGATAAATCACAATATTTTAATGCTGGAGACAGATTAGCATATTTGGAAGTTTATCCTATTGTTTATGCTGAGTTTGTTGAAAGACTAGGCGATGAGCGTGGAGATGGTGCATTTGGAAGCACTAATAAAGGAGAGTAATATGAGCTTAAGTAAAAAAGAAAAAGAACAATGGCAAAAGGCAGTTGATGCCGCTAGTGAAGAAACACTTGTTAGTAAAACTATTCTTATTATTAAAACTAGACCTATTCTTAAAGTTGAAAATAAAGGCGCTACACTTAATGATGGTTATGACTTTGAAGTAAATGCAGCAATTCCTGAAATTGCAGATGGTATTGCTAAATTTGCTAAAGAACTTCCTAATCAAGGTTGCGGCAAAGGAAGTGACCGATATTTCATAAATCTTATAGGACAATATTTTGATAAACTATAGTAGGAATTTCCTACTATATCGAGGTATGGTGGAATTGGTAGACACAAGGGACTTAAAATCCCTGGCGAAGTAAAAGCGTTCGAGTTCAAATCTCGATACCTCGACCAGCTCAAAATGAGCAAAAATCTAATAAAAGGAGAAGTCTATGAAGCAAAATCAATACGAAGCAATTTTGCAATGTATTAAGTATGGCGCACCTGCATTGGCTAATGACTTGATTACAGCATTTAATGCTACAATTCAATTAGCAAATGACCAAATCACAGCACTTCAAGAAAAAGAAAGACTTGAGACTGAAGCTGAACTTAAAAAATTGCAAGAAGAAAAAGCAAAACAAGATAGCCAAAATAGCAAAGTAGTAAAAGGAGATAAATAATGCCAACACCAACAGGACATGCTCTACTGTCACCAAGTAGCTCACACAGATGGTTAATATGTACTCCATCGGCAATGTTAGAAAGTAGTGAACCAACAACTTATTCGCCATATGCTGAAGAAGGCACAGAAGCACACGCATTAGCAGAAATTAAATTGTCTTATATGTTAGGACAAATAAATGATACCGAATATGCAACAAAATTTGACCATTTCAGACTAAACTCAAAATTTTACAATTATGAGTTTAATAACTACGTAAATGATTATTGTCAAGAAGTTATGACCATCGTAAAAGAAGACTATAAAAATCACGAAGTTAGTGTACATTTAGAGCAATATGTAACATTTGAAGATATTGTTCCTAACGGCGGTGGCACAAGTGACGTTGTCATTGTTGGTAAGAACTTTATTCACATTATTGACTTGAAATTTGGTAAAGGGGTTCCAGTAAGTGCAATTGGAAATACCCAATTAAGATTGTATGCTCTCGGTGCAATTAAAAAATATATTAGAGAGTGTACTTGCACAGAAGCAAGAATGACTATTATTCAGCCAAGACTTCACGATATAAGTACTGATTTCGTAAGTATCAATGAGCTTAATGATTGGGCAATCAATTATGTTAAGCCACGTGCTGAACTTGCAATAGCGGGCAAGGGTGAATTAGTACCAGGCGACCACTGCAAATTCTGTAAATTAAAAGGAAAATGCAAAGCGTTGGCGGATAAACAATTAGCAATAGCTCAAGCTGAGTTTGAAGATGCAGTTGTTGAGAACAATATGTTAGAGCCAGCTAATATGTCTCCAGAAGTTATAAGCAGAATATTAGACATAGCCCCTAAGTTTATTGATTGGTTCAAAGAGGTAGAAGCCTACGCAATGAAAACTGCAATAAATGATGGGACGAAAATTCCTGGGTATAAACTTGTTGAAGGTCGATCGACTAGAGTAATTGTTAGTCCAGCATCGGTTATCGAGAAGTTACATACTGCAGGTTTCTCTGAAGAAGATTACTTAAAACCAACTGAGTTATTAGGTATTACAACTTTAGAGAAAAATATTGGTAAAAAACTATTTAATGAACTATGTGAAGACTACATTATTAAGCCACAAGGCAAACCAACACTTGTTCCTGAAAGCGATAAGCGAGTAGCAATTGATGTTAAAAGCCTAGGCCTAAATGGAAATGAATTTAGTGAAGAAATAGTTTATACCGATTAATCGCAACAAGACACAGAAAGTGTATGAGCATAAGGAGCAAATTATGACATTAAACAAAAATCAAGTAGTTACCGGAGAATGCAGACTTTCATTTGTTCATTTGTTTGAACCAACTGCAATGAAAGAAGGCGACACACCTAAATATTCTGTGACAGCAATTATTCCAAAAACTGATACAAAAACAGTTGAAGCAATTAGAGCTGCAATCAAAGCAGCAGCTGAAGCAGGAGCTCAAAAACATTTTGGTGGACGTGTTCCAACAAATGTTAATCACACATTCAAAGATGGAGATACTGAAACTGACGACCTTGGCGAACTTAAGAATGTAAAATATCCTGAATATAAAGGAAACTATTATATTCGTTTGTCAACTAAGTTCCAACCAAAGGTTCTTGATGCAAATCGTCAAGAAATCATTGACCCAACTGAAGTTTATTCAGGAATGTATGGCAAAGTAAGTATGACATTCTTTGCATATAGCGGTGATGGAAGACGTGGTGTTTCAGCAGTTCTCAATAACGTTATGAAAACACGTGATGGAGAACCACTTACAAGCATGTTAATGGGCGACGAGTTCGACGCGGAATAATCGCTAATAGGTTTTTAGGTGTACCTCAAACACCTATATATGTGAGTGTAGCTCAAGTAGAGCAAGACTTGGTCTAGATGTCGGTTGGAGCCCGACCACTCGGTTCGCCTACGGAACGGGCAGTAGGTGGCGGCTCGTCACAAAAGAGCAACTGATTATCAGTGTGATATAGCTGAGTTCTTCTGTCACGAGATATAGGTTTTATTCTTTGTTCCCTATATCTCGGCTATATCACACTTATAATCAAATTTATATTAAAAGGTGGTAAATATGAAAGACAAAGAAGTAATGAAACTAATTAAAGAGGAGCATAAAAGACAAAATAATGGACTAGAGCTCATAGCTAGTGAAAATTTTGTTAGTGAAGATATTCTTAATGCTGTTGGTAGTATATTAACTAATAAATACGCTGAAGGGTATCCAAGTAAAAGATATTATGGTGGTTGTCAATATATAGATAATATAGAGCAATTAGCAATTGATAGAGCATGTAAATTGTTTGCATGCAAATTTGCAAATGTTCAGCCACATTCTGGTTCGCAAGCAAATGCTGCCGCATATCGTGCACTTGAGAAATTATTGAGAAAAGAAGGTAAATTAAATAAAGGTACTGGTTATCGTAAAATGAGAATTTTAACTATGGACCTTAATAGTGGAAGTCATTTAACTCATGGTTCTCCAGTTAGTTTCAGTTCAACACTTTATGACTTTCATTTTTTCAATTTAGGTGAAGATGGTAAAATTGACTTTAAGATTGTTGAAGAAGCAATTAAAGAATATAAACCGGATGTGTTATTGTCAGGCTATTCAGCATATCCATATGAAATAGACTTCAGTGAATTTAGAAGATTAGCGAATGATTATCATTGTAAGTTTATGGTTGATATGGCACATATTGCTGGTTTAGTAGCAGTAGGTGAACATATGAGTCCTATACCATATGCAGATATTGTTACAAGTACTACACATAAAACACTTAGAGGTCCTAGAGGTGGCTTAATACTAACTAATAATTACGAATTGTTCAAAAATGTTAACTCAGCAGTATTTCCATATTATCAAGGTGGTCCATTAGAACATGTAATTGCTGGTAAAGCAATATGTTTTTATGAAGCAATGCAACCAGACTTCAAAGATTATATTTTGTCAGTAAAGCTTAATACAAAAGCATTCATTAATGTATTAAAGAAGAAAGGAGTTGTTTGCTCAGATAGTGATAATCATTTGATGTATATAAACACTTTAGAGAGTTTCGGTCTTAATGGACTATCAGCTCAAGAAAGACTAGAGAGTATTGGTATTACAACAAATAAAAATATGATACCTAATGATACAGAAGGTCCATCAACTACTTCAGGTTTAAGAATTGGGTTTGCGGCATTAACAACAAGAGGCTGCACAATTATTCAAGCTGAAAGAATTGCTCAAATTATATACGAATGTCTAAAATATGGAGGTTCGCTAGAACCATATAAGAAAGCAGTAAAAGCAGTAGTTAGACAATTAAAACGCATATAGGAGGTCGATATGGCAGTTAAAGCTGAAACATCATTGCAAGAGCGCATTCAAAAATTTATTGTTAAATCAGGTGGTTATGTTATTAAGCAACACGGTGATATGATAAGTGAACCCGGAGTACCCGATTTGTTAGTTTGTTATAGAGGAATATTTATGGGCTTAGAAGTAAAAGTAGATAATAATGTGCCTAGTAAACATCAAGGAATACATTGCCGTAAAATTTGGAAAGCGGGTGGTATTGTAGCAATAGTTAGAAGCGTCGATGAAGTATATAATTTATTACTGTTTATAAATAGATGGATAGAAGCTGAGTGCACAACTTCTGAAGTTATTAAAGGTGTTGAAGCTCAAATGATATTTATGAATATTGATACTGGTAGGAGTTGGTAATGGGAATAACTTATAAAGAATATAACGAAAAATATAGACTTCCTGAACAAGCAAAAGACGAAGAACTAATAATGAAACATAAACATCATTGCTTATGTTATGAGCCTGGTAAAGGTAAAAGTTATCCAGCAATTCATTGTATGCTTGAAATAAATAAATTAAAAAATGGTAATGCTAACATTTTAATTATGAGTGATGCAACTTGTATTAAAGAAATGTGGCGAAGTGAAATCATGCCACAAGGTATTCTTCCAAGAAATACTTATATGGTAACTGATAGAACAGCAATTGGAGCAGTTAAAGAAGCTCTTGTTAAAACAAAGTGGGACTTGATAATTTGTGACGAATGTCAAAGTTTAAGGTCTGGTGTAACTAGAGCAAAAAGTAAATATGCTAAACTTGTATATGCACTTACAAAAAGAACTGAATATGTAATTGGAATGACTGGAACAATTGCAGGTAATAATAACATAGAGCCATTTTGTGTATTGCATAATCTGAATATAGCTGGTATGGGAGATATAAACCCGCGAGTATTCAAAGAAAAATTTTGTGTTAAAGAATTACAATATGGACCATTTGGAGCATTTGAGAAACCAACTAAATTGAATACATTAGGTGAAGAACTAATGGCAACTGCATACAGAGATGGTTGTTCATTTTGGGAGTATGACGATAATGACGAAATGCCACCTATGGATATATCAATGAAAACATTCAAAGTACCAGTAACTGAGACTTACAAAAATGCACTTGAAGGAATACTTCAATGTGGTGAATTTGAAAGCACTGTTATGAAATCTATAGCATTACAAAAAGCACAACAAGCATTGAATGGGTTTTTATACTATCCTGACCAAGATATGAAGAGAACTACGTATCAAGTTCCTCAATTCGATAACCCTAAACTAGATTATGTTGTCGAAGAATGTAAAAAATGTTGTTGGATAGTAGCATATAGATTTCAAGAAGATGGTCACTATATAGAACAACGATTAGACGAAGCTAAAATTAAACATTGCTCTAGCATTAAAGAGTTTAGAGAGCGAAGTCCTATAGAACATATAATACTTGTTTTACAATGTGCAAGAGGTAAATCAGCAAATCTTCAACAAGGTTGTCAAAACATTATGTATTATACTGGTGATTTCAGTTTCATTAATTTTAAGCAAATGATACACCGTTGCTGGAGACGTGGACAAGATAAACCTTGTAAAGTTGAATTCTTGATAAACGACCCTGGTGATAAATATAAAGTCGAACTAAAGATTTGGGAGTCTTTAAGAAACAAACAATCTATTCATGACACGCTTATGAGTATTAAAAGGAGTTAAGTATGGACTTTGAGAAATTTGGCAAACTATTTCCTAAAGCTAAGTTTGTAAAACTTGCACCATTTGACGAAGAAGAAATGTATGACGAAGCTACTCGTAAAAGAAATAAGTCACCTATTGATGGAAGAGGTTTACAACACCCATTGACATTAGGTGAAGCTCAGAACTGGGTAACAGATGGTGGTAGAGTTGGTTGGATAGTTCCTAATAATATTATTGTTATAGACATTGATAATAAAGACCATCCAAAAAGTGCAGCTATGCTCGAAAAAATATTGTATGTCAAAAACGTAAAATTTTGGTCAAATGAGTCTAAACAAGGAACACACTTTATATTCAAAAATACTGAAGAAGTAATGCGAAATAAAGGAACATTTGCTGGAGCACTTACACCATTAGGAATACGAGCTGATGGTCGTGGTTCAAACAAAGGTTATATTATATTGCCGGTTAATGACGAACAACATCGACATTGGAAAGATTGGTCGTTAGACGAAATTGACGAATTACCTTTCTTCTGTAGACCACTTCGTCCGGCAAGAGCTGACGACCCAATATTCATTGATATGCCTCAAGGCGGTGGCTCAGATGCTCTTGTCAAGATTAGAGGTATTGCTTGTGCGACTAATATGATAACAAACGACCAGTCCATTGAATGTTTGCGTATTATCAATGAATTAATTTGGACTAACCCAATGCCTGAGCAAATGTTTCAAGCAACTGTTGCTAGAGAAATGCCTTATGATAATATTGTTCAAGCAGATGGCACTGGTCCAGTAAAAGAAAACAAGTGGAGATTATTAGCACAGAAGTTAATTAAAGAATACAATTTGATTGCATTAGGCGATACGATACACATGTATATTAACGGACATTATAGACCATTTAGTCCACATGAATTACAAACGTTTATTCTTGAAAAAGGTGATATTGATGCTACATGTTCGCAACGTAAAGAAACAATTGAGTTTATCACAGCTCTATCACAAAAAGACTATACACAAATAAATAAAGACTATGCGATTATAGCAGTTAAAAATGGAATGCTAGATTTGAATTCAGGAGTTCTTACTCCGCATTCACCAGATAACTATAATACTATTTATCTAGACTGGGAGTATAAAGAAGACGTAGAATATTCTGAATTAATCGACGAGTTTATGAAACAAATATCAGCTGGTGACCCTAAGAAAATGCAATTCTTATATGAAGTAGCAGGATACTGTTTGCTCAAGAAAAGTATTTTTGAAAAGTTCTTTATCTTCAAAGGTAGTGGAGGTACTGGTAAATCAACTTTCTGTAATTTGATTATGAGAATGGTTGGTAAAAAGTATGTATCAACTGTAAAGCTTAATCAATTTGACCAAGACTATTACTTAGCAACAATGATTGATAAACTTGTTAATATTGACTTTGATGCCAGTGATAAGAAAACTCTAGAAGACTCAGGACGTTTCAAAAGTATTACTTGTTCAGAACCAGTTTCAGTCAGACAAATATATGCAGCAGTTGTTGAAATGGTATCTTGCGCAACTGTTATTATCAATGCTAACCATATGCCAAAGATTGCTGATAAATCTGATGGTTTATACAGACGTATGATTTTAGTCGAAATAGACAAAAAGATTAAGAACCCTGACCCTAAGTTCTTAGAGCGAGTAACTGATAGTGATATGGAATACTTTTTTTATAAAGCAGTTCAAGGCATACATTTAGCTTTGCAAAGAGGCTCGTTTACTATTAACACTTCCGAAGAGTCACTTAAGTTAAAATTTCAAATAGGTCAGAGCAATTTGAAGAAATGGTTACAATCATATCAATATAATATAAAAGACTTATTGCATAAAACAACAACTGAAATGTTTCAAGACTATAAGACTTTTTGTATTGAGAATAATTGTAATTCTTCTACTAAACAAAACTTTGTCGATGAGCTTTTAGTCGAAACTGATTTAATGTTAGATTTCGATAAAGGCGAAAAAGAATATTATATAGAAAGGTATGATAACGACCCTAGACCGGATGACTATATTTTTGTTCAAGCTGAAGCTATGAGTCGTAGAAATGCAAAATGGGGGTAATATGATAATAACGAAAACTATCAAAATAAGTGAAAAAGAATTTTGGGAAACTCGTGGTAAAGCTCAAACTGATGCAGTCAATCAACTAAAAGAAGAAGGCTATAAAGATATATCTATTATAAAAATGGACTTCGATAACCATTATATAATTAAAGGAGTAAAATAGTATGAAAAACTTGAGATTTGATGTAAAATGTGCTAAATGTGGCACTTCAATGGACTTTGACGACAGAGATTTTAATTTCATAGGTAACTTTGATAATTATTATAGTTGTCCTAAATGTCAAACTGGTTGTGTTATGCAAGTTAGATATAATAGACCTGTTAATCTAGATTATTACAACGAAGCTGAATTTGAAAAGCACATTGAAGCAACTGATATACACAAGTATGTTAATGATAAACTACAAGGTAGTGAATTTGAATAAGGAGTAATTATGAATAAAACTTTGTATGAAATATTAGAACAACTGAATAGAACAGAAATGTCAAGTTTTGGTATCTCTGTAAAAGATGCTGAAACCCATAAACCTATAGATTGGTTGAAGTTATCAGTTGATAAACAAAAGAATTATATGGTAACTCAAATATCAATTAATCAAATGACTATGAGTTATGAAATTAAAGTAATAGGGTTTGAAAGAAAGGAGGTTTAACGTGAGTGCTAATAATCTTAAGTTTTTCGACTTCGAGGTGTTTCCTCAATGGTGGTGCTGTGTTGTAAGTGACGAAGAAGACGAATATCCAGGCGGTCCGTATAATAACAAATTTACTGAAACTGACGAAAAACGCATTAAAGACAAAATGAGAGTATATACGAGTGATGGAGATTTAGTTCAAGTTAGAGAAAGTCTTAAAGCGGACCTTAAAACCAAAGTCTTAAGTGGATATAATATTAAGCGATATGACTTGATTATTGCTAAATGTATATTTGCTGGGTTTACTCCTCGAAAACTTTATATTGCTAACCAGATATTAATCGGAGCTGAAGCACCTGATTTAGACGCTGAACATATTCGAATTGCTGAGTTTATTAGATTTGGATGGAATGAAGCCGAAGCATGGCAAGACTTAATGGACGATAGTGATAAAGGTTTAAAAGATAAAGAATGTTCACTAGGCATGGATATTAGAGAGACTACTGTTCCATTTGGTAAAATTGATTTAACTGAGAGTGACAAAGAAGAAATAATTTATTATTGTAAGCACGACGTTTATGCATTGCACGTATTCTATGTTACAATGTCAAAAGCATATATTGATACTAAAGTTCAATTATGTGATACCTTTGGTTTAACAAGAAAAATTGCATATACAAATACTAACGCAAATCTAGCTAGTAAAGTTCTAGAAGCTCAAAGAGTTCACGGAACGACAATAACTGACCCAACTATTGTTATTAGAGACCAACGACTCAGAGAATATTTAGAAAAGTGGTTGCCTAGAGAAATATATGAGCACTTGTTGACAAAGCAAGAACCTAAAACTTTTGAATTGTATGATAATATTGTTGATATAGCAGATGGTGGTCTTCATAGTGTATATAAAGTTCCTAAAATATGTAAAGAAACTCCAGCATTATATGTTGAGTCTACTGACGAATGGACAATGTTTAACGTCGACGTTTCTTCATGTTATCCTTCAGTTATGATTTTCTGTCATGCAATGTCTAGAGCAATTAAAAAGCCTGAGCGTTTAACTTATATTTTTAAAAGACGTCTTGAATTAAAATTGACACCTAAGTCTCAATGGTCTGCTGAAGATAAAGCATTTGTTCCAGCTGCTAAACTAGTTCTTAATACAACGTATGGTGCAATGGGAAATAAATATTTACCTTTATATGACGATTATATGAGAAGCAAGGTTTGTAGAGTCGGTCAAATGATATTGATTAGTATTAGCAATGAATTGTATAATTGCATACCTGATTTGAAAGTTATACAAACAAATACAGATGGTGTTTTAGTATATGCAAAAAGAAAGTATTATGACAAAATAAAATCTATTGTAGATAACTTTAGTGCAATAAGTCAGTTCTCATTTGAAATTGAAGAAGACAATAAGTTATGGCAACTTAATGTTAACAATTATATTGCTATCCATCCAGATGGTGATGTTAAGCAAAAAGGTGGTGCTTTTGTCACAACAGTTTATCAGAAAGGAACAAATAAACTTAGACCACTCGGAACATATTGTATACCTAAAGCACAAATGGCTTGGCTAATAGACAAAAAGAACCCGGTTCAAGAATTACTTAATAATACAGACGTATCTGATTTTTGTTTAACATGCACTAAAGGTCCAACATATAAAGGCATGAAACAATATATGAATGGACATGAAATAGAACTTGGAAAAGTAGCAAGAGTAATAGCTGTGACAAATAAAGAATTTGGAGCAATTAAGAAATATAAGTTTATGAAAGCTGATGGAACTATGAAAGAAGATAGCGTAGCATTATGTCCACCTCACCCATTAGTAGTTAATGACAATTTAGCAAATTATAAAATTGAAAATGGTATATTATATAATATTGTAACTAATGAATCTTGGAAAATAGATTACGCATATTATGCACGAGAATTAGATAGAGCTTTAAGTATTAGTTGGTTTAAACTTAAAAACGACGAAGCGTGTTTCACGCATGAATTTGATTTATAAAAGGAGGTAAATATGTTTGCAGATTTAGGTAGAATGATGCCACAAGAATTCAATAGTAAAGAACGTTGTTTACAATGGTGTAAAAATAAGCAACTAGGGTTAAGACATAGCTTAAGACTATTATCGAAAGAAAAAGATTGCTTAATAATTAGGACTCCTTTGACTAATGAGAACGTATACATTTATGGTGAACCTGACGAAATATCTTGGCTTCATTTAGAGCTAGTAAAATCAGACTCATATACTTATAGATAAAGATAGCTAAATGCTATCTTTTCTTTTTCACTTCTATTAAAAATAGGATATATCTTCGATTGATTAATATTTCGATGGATAAATTATCAAGGACGATATTAAAGTCTTATAGATATATCTTAAACGTCTCGTATTTCGAGATTTGGATATATTTCCAAAATAAAATTTTCAAAAATATAATAAAAGGCACTAGTCAACCTAGCGCCTTTTATTTTAGTGTTATTTTTTCACAAAGCCTTTAGTACCTCTATAAACATTAGTAGTAATTTTACGTTCGATAAGTTTCTTATATAGTTCTGCTGATGCATAGTATTTATTACCTTGAGAAGTCCATGCTTGTATTTTTGCTATTTCAGCATTGTTGCTCATAATAGTATTGACAGCAGTTCTTCTTTGCTCGTCAGTCATTTGATTATAGGTTAGCATCTTATATTCATTGTTAACTTTAATCTTAACTTGCATTTGATTTTTGTAGAACTTCTCTAAATCAATAGCATTCCATTTTCCATAAGCTTCATTAAGTGCAACTAAATCTTTTCCGGTAACAGTAAATGCCTCATTATTAATAGTATATTTTCCTCTAAGTTCTTTCTTGTTAAGTCCTAATTTCTCAGTTTTAAGTTCGTTTTCAGAGGCTCTGATAATACTAATGTATGGGACAAATCTGTTGAATGCTTCCCACCAAGATTTACTCTCACCAGTATAAGGGTCAACCTTCTGATACAAGGTATTGCCTAAGAATGGTATTTTAGCAGCAGCTTTTTCATAGAACTTATTTTTCTTGACTTTACCAGGATAAGTTGCTCCAGCTATCCAGCTAATAATATTTGGTATGAATGATAATGCTATAGACTCTAATTGGTTCATACCTATATCCCAAGTTCCGTCTGAATACATATCCATCTCAACAATTTGCATAAGTGGGAAACCATCGATTGTTACGTCGGCCATTCTATTAAGTCCATCTAAGAAGCCGTCCCAAGTAATTCCATTGTCACTAAGTCCTGTAATTAATGCAGCACCAGCTAGTAATGAAGAACTACCAAATATGCTAGATATATCAATAGCCAAATTGCCAATTCTAAGTTTAGGTGTTCCATAATCGTCGTCTTCGAGTTTTATCCAACCGAGTCCCGCTAGTAATGCTCCTAAGCCCCAAAGTATTGTTCCTATTACACCTTTACCTAAATCACGTCTAACCATATATTGAGCAAGTTCAGGACTAATTTGGCTTTTACCAGCCTGCCAATCTGCTTCTAATTTAGCAACACGTTTCTCAAATCTAACTGTATCAACAATTGCTTTACCAAGTCCGATAGGACTAAGTTTAATAGCTTCTTTGAACCAGTTCCATGATGCTGATGCATAAGGTAATAACATCTTATAAGCAAACCATCCTAAATCACTACTATTAGCTATAGAAGTTTCAATCTTGTTGAAGAAGTTATTTGAGTGCATATAGTCACCTAGTCCTAGTCCAACTGCAGTTGCAAAGTCATTCATAATACTATCTGTTACAGCATCGCTATTATTCTTGGCTGCATCTTCTTGTATTTTCTTTAAGTCATAACCTTTCTCAGCTAATATCTTTCCAAAATATCTGAGAGTTGCTTCACGAACATAGCTGTCATCACTCATTGCTTGCATAAGCTTTTGATGTACACTGTTCATAAACTTGCTCTTAAACATATTTTCATTATAGTATTGATTATATAATGACTTAATAACCATCTGAGCCATAATTGCCTGCTTTGTAGGTTTTCCAGTAGCATCTTTATACCATTCGCTAATATCACTAGGATTGTATTTAGACAAATGACTAACCAGACTATCGAACAATTTATTATCAATAAAGTTTTTAGCAATATAGTTCTGTATTTCAGGAGTTATTTGTTTATTGAGTTTTAATTGTCCGCGAGAGTCTTTAGACCAAAGCTTATTTCCAATAGCACTTGACAGTTTATTAATACGTTTAAGCATAAAGTTAGATACTTTGTTTCTTAACCAAGTTAATGGTGAAGATAACATAGCCATAGACCTAACTGATACAATCTTACGAGCTATATCTTTCTTTGCAGTTTTACGTTCAGCAACATATTTCATAATCTCTTGTTGAGTTTTTGTAATAAATGCTATATTGTTTGACTCAATTGCATCGAAAAGTCGTCCTTTAATATCAGCTGGAAGTGTAATTCCATCAATAACCATTTCAGCAGCTTTCATAGACTCTAATGAGTCAAGTGATATTGACAATAATGTACCTGCTGTACTTTTTTCATTTCTAATAGCATTCTCGATTTGAGTTTTGAGATTAGGGTTTAAGTTAGGATATAAGCCTGTCGCTTTTGCTTGTTGATATGCAAACAAGAATGTATATAATCTAATTGCTTGAAACTTTCTATATTCTGGGTCTGTAACATTATTCATTTTAGCACTCAAGAACCATCTGAGAGTATCTTCCATTTGAGCCGTATCACCTGACATAAGAATATCAGCGTTTTCAGCATAGAATTGTTTGCCATTAGCGACATCATATTCAACATTGTTAGTTAGTCCTTTAACTTTAGACATACGTTTCTTATTCCAGTTAGTATCTAGTAATTTTTTAACTTGGTCATTAGCTTCAATTGGTGTAACAAATTCGAAAGTCTGTTCTTTAATTTTAGTTTTATACTCAACTTGTACTTTTTCTTTAAGAGTCTTTTTGCTATCAGCTTCAGCTTTAGCTTTAGCTTCAGCTTTAGTTTGCTCTAATTTTTGACTCATTTCATCAACTTTTTTCGTTAGTTGAGCGATAGTCTTTTCAGCTCTAGTAATTGACCTTATGCGATGAGTTAATTGTTTACTTCCAGTTTTGAAAGCCGTTAATAATTTTTCTAGCTCAGCATTAGACAATGACTCATAATCTTCCGTAAGTTCATAAGTTTTAGGGTCGATATATTGTTTTACTTCAGCTGGTAATGAATTATATCTAGACTTGAGTCCAGCAATACGTTCTGTAATGGTCGCACCAACCCCTCTCAAGTGGTCTTTTATATTCTTAGTTGCTCTAGGCTGTTCTTCTAAAGGAACTTCTTCAGTAACATCATTTATTTTACTTTTATTAGTTGACATATTTTCGGCAGCTATTAAGTATCTTTTATTAATTGCATCATCTGACAAAGAATCTAACTTATTAATTTCAGTCTCTAACTTTTTCATTGCGACTGCTGCAAATTGTTTACGTTGGTCTATAGGTAATTCCCCTAATCGTTTACTAATAGTCTCAGAGATATAATCTTCGATAACGTTTATTTTTTCTTGTCTATCAAGAGTATCTAGTGTTTCAGCAACATCGTCATATTCAGTAGCATCGTCATATTCAGTAGCATCGTCATATTCATAAGTTACATCAGATTTACGTTTCCTTAATACCCAATTCCAAATATCTGATTCACTATCTCCACTTTCAACAGCTTGTGTAATTTCAACCTCAGCTCCAATTGTTTGCTTAGCTGTAATTTTTTTACCAATATTATTAATGCTACGCAAACTGGCTAATGTGCCGTCATAATGTCTAAAGAATACTGGGTTTAATTGGTCTTCGTCTGCATAAGCCTCTACTTCAGTTCCCCTTATTGTAGTTGTAGTAGCTCTCTTATTTTTCTTGTCATAGAGTTTCTTAAATTCACTATCATTAGTTATACGGTCCATTACTTCTTCATTGTAATCTAACATTTCCTCAGGAGTCATTTTAACATATGGGTCTGTTGATAAATAAGATAATGTAGCTAATTGCTCAATACGACGAGCCAATTCTCTCATATCTTCATATGTTAGTTTAGCAAGTTCTTCATTCTTATAAATAATGCTAGCAATTTGCTTAAATGTATAGTCATTCATATAATTCGCTGTTGCTACATATCCCAATATATCAAATTTATTCAGTGTTCCATTTTTAATTTTATTCTTTAAGAATATAGGTAATTTATTGAAATCTTTAGTAGTACTAATAACAAACTCTCTAACATCTGGGTCAGGCTCTAATGGTCTACCTTTCCTAATAAAATATTTAAGATTAGATTGAGCTGCAACTTTATTATTAATATAGCGAGCTTCTTTAGTTTCTTTAGTCTTTTTAGTATCTTTATTATTGGCAGCATCAGGACTATATACCTTATTATACGTATTTAGTAAATCTTCTGAAGTCATTGGCTTATTTAATTGGCTTAATTCACTTTTACCTTCAGTTAATCTAGCTTCTTGAGATACTAGCGGTTTTTCAGTTTTAGTAGTTTCAGTAGTTTTAGCAGCAGTCTTAGCAGCAGTCTTTTTAGTGAGCATGGCTGGAGTTTCAATTTTAGCTTTAATTACACCTGTGCCTAATCTAAAAGTCTCTTTCTTATCTGGCGAAACCAAAGTCTTATAATCATTTGTATAAGTAAAGCCCATACTTGGTAAATACGTGTCAAGTGATACATTTGCCTCTAACTCTCCTCTCAACAAATGATATGCTACATCTGCAAACGAAGAATGCTGGGTCTTATCTCTAAAAATTGCATAAGTGATTGGAAAGTTTTTAGCTAAATATTGGTTTAATCGTTTAGCTTCGTCATATTCCATAGTCTTAATTAGCAAGTCCGAGCCACCTCTAATAACATTAGCATCTTTTATATTTTTGTAAATAATTTCTTGTGTTACATGAGTAAGCTCGTGCATTAATGTATCTGTATTAGCTAAATTACCAATAACAATACTATCGCTATTTTCACTCCTCATACCTCTAATATTGCCATTAACATAGTTGATTTTAGTATCTAAAATAACTTTAGGAATATTTGTCTTATCTCTTACTAAATCAGCAACAGTTTTTATTTTGTCTTTCAGTAAGTCTTTGAACAAGTTAGTTGTTCCATCTTTACCTAAATATCTGTCAATCAAAAAGTCAGCTTTAGATATAACTCGTAATGGTCTAAATTCTTCGTCGATTGTCATTGTATGATTTGAGATTTGGAATAATGCTTCAGAAACAATATAATGTCTATCAGCTCTATTATTCATATCTTTGTTTCGTAATAGCTCTTTTACTTCAGGACTCATTTTAGAAATATTACTAATATCATTTGCTAAATTTTCAAGAGTATCACCGAAGTTATCTTCTAGTATTGCAACATAACCACTTTCAAGTTCAGATAAGCTTTCTCTAGGAGCTGGCAAATAAGTCAACTTTCCTAAATTAACACTATCAATTTTATTTCCATATAATTTAGCTAAAGTTATTAAACTTCCCCAAGCATCTAATCTATCATTTAGATTAGCACTTTTTACTTTATTGCGTAAAGCTTTATAAGTTTCTCCATCTATATAACTCTGAAACTTTTCAATGTAGAAATTAAAGCGTTCAACATCACTCGCGACAATAGTACCCGATTTAGCATTTTTAATACCAGTATTAGCATCATTTGTAAATATAACATTTGCATTTTTACGTATTTGGTTTTTAATCTCTATTGGTAATACTGCATTACTAATAGCCCCTAAATCTAAATTAGCAAATTGTGTAGCATACGTAATTATACCATCTCTCATGTTGTTATATACTTTTTGCATTAAAGTATTATAAGCATTCATATCAATGGTGCCAGCTTTAAGATTGGTTGCAGCTTTAGCTTTAACTAAGCCATCAATAGTTGCTAACATCTGTATAGCATCTGCTTGATACCCACGCTCTCCACTTAACAATAAGATTTTAGTATAAAATTGTTTATCGAACAATAATGCAGTTATAGCATCTTCGATATTGCCTTCAACACCAACAATTTTATTGTATTCTTTGAGTATCATTTTACGTTGAGCTTCGCTTAATTTCAAACGAACTTCTTCAACTACTTGGTCATAGGCTTCTGGTGCTAAAATTTTAGCATTATCCATGCTCTCAAGTAATTCAGTACCGACAATAAGAATATCACCGGACTTAGTAACCATATTAGCGTTAACTGCAACCACTGCTTCAGCTTTGGTTGCTGCTAATAGTCGTTTAGCATTTTCACTAACTTCAGGGCTCATTATTTCAGAAGTTACGTCTTCGTCAATTTCATTCGCTTTCTTAATTTTAGTATCTGGAGTAATAATATTGTCAATTTTAGTTACATTCTTTTTCTGTAATTTGTTCTTTACTTTATCTAAAGCTCCAACAATCTTTTCTTTTAATGTTGTCTTCTTTACGTTATCTCTTTGTAATTCAGCCCATGTGTATTCTTTAGCAAATGTGTCAAACAAATCTTGTGCATAGTGAGGACTCATTGCTTTAATCTTTTCTTTCTTGTTTTCACTTTGAGCATATGCCATGAGTGCTTGGTTTGCTTTGTAAGCATTTGTTTCACCAAAACTTCTCATAACTTCGCCTAAGCTATTCATAGTAAGACTCATTTTCAGAGCTGCTAGTTGTTTAGCATCTTTATTAGCTTTTGGGTCATTAAGTATATCATTCCACTCATTCATAGTTTTAAGTGCTTCATTGAAGTTCATGGTCTGGAATACTCCAAGTCTGTAAGCTTTACCATCAGCATCAGTGCCAAGTGCTCGTTTACTTTGTGGAATATGAGTAAGTGTATTGAAACTACCAATAATGATACTTGTTAAACCACCTAAGAAAAATGATTGAATTAAGTTCTCAATAGTAAATGTTTCTTGAGCTTGTCCTTTATAGAACTCTCTGAGATTAGGTTCAGACCCGCTTTCTCCATACATAAAGTTAATAAAGCTATCAGACATATCTTGAAGTACTTCTTCAAGACCTTCTCTGCCAGCATCTTCAAGTGCTCGTTTAGCCCAAGAAATAAATGCTTTTCCTCCTTTAGCTCCAACTGTAACTGCACCCATTTTAGCAGCATTGACTTGTCCTCTGAGTCTAGCACTAGTACCAAAACCAATTAATCTACCTAATGCTACTTCAACTCCCCATTGTCCAACTGCTTTAAGAGCAGCACTTCCAATAACATTTCCTGAATTAAGGTCTTTATAACTAATACCATTCATAGAAGCATAATCTAAAGCTTCACTAATATTACCTGAGAATATTCCAACATAGAATGTTCCAGTACCTGCTAATTTAGTAGCTGCTGCTGATAATTTAGGAGCAACAGCACTTATACCCATTTTTCCAAGTGCAGAGCTTACTCCACCGGACAATAACATTGATGGTAGCATTTGTCCAATTGACTCCCAAAGTCCTGACCACATTTTACCCCAATTACCATATGATGCACCATAGCCAATTTCTGGTCCAATCAGTCCATATGCGCCTAAAATTTCAGAAAGCTCCGTATCTCTATATCCAGCTTCATATGCAGCAACTGCATTTACACCACTAGTATAATCATGCATCAAATCATATGATATAGCCTTAAAACGGTCTGCTATCACAGCAAATGGTTCGTTATCGTCGTCGTCTTGAAAAGCATATAAAAAGCGGTCTCCCCACTCGTCGTCGTTACTAAAATTCGCAATCATATTAATTAAGCCTTCGCCAACGTTCCATAAGAATTGCACGCCTTTACTAACTCCGCCTATGACAGAGGATACGGCTGAACCTATAGTTGCTAAAGCTTTTTTCCACCAAGCCATGTTTTTCTTTTGTTCTTCAAGAACTTCAGCATCATGTCTCTTAAAGCTTTCTTCCATAACAGCAATTGCCCATTCTCTGTCAGTATAGTCACCAATCTTAATTCCATTATCCGTAAGTCGTTCTATTTTGTTCGTATTGTCTAAATATGGTATACTTAATGATAACATATATTCGTCATAATCAGCAAATTGTGAATAATCTCTCATAAGTTTATCATAGTATACATTTTTAATAGCCTCTCCCGTCTGTTCACTTTTTTCAGTATTTTTAGCCAAGAGGTCTATAAGCGCGTTTGTTTCACCGCGCTTAGCTGCTTCAGTCCAATACTCGTCATTGAGATATGGATTACCTGAAGTCTTAAATTTTTGATAAGCATAAGATGCGGGGTCGAGGCGCAACTTATCAATTGCTGAGCCTATGGCTCCAGTTCCTCTTTGAATATCAATTACATCTTCGCCAACTTTTGGTCTTATCATAATTCCTCCTTAATGCGCTCTACACGTCATTATATTATTCGCTTATTATAACACCTGGTATTACAGAGCGACCTGTGCTACCATGACGACCATATTTCTTATATGGACGATTTGCTTGTTTTTTAGCAGCTTCTTCTTTAGCTTTTTGCTCAGCTTCGGCTTTCAATTTTGCTTCACTTCTGAGTTGTGCATTTTGTTGAGCTTTTTGAGTAGATGTTCCTAGGCTTCTGAGAACTTCTTCCCATCCACCGCCGTATAACCATTGTGAATAAGCTCTGTCAACACTAGTATCTTTTAATTGACTAGTCATCCATTCCATATACGACTTACCAGCTTGACCTTCAGCATCTTTGAATGTTCGAGGTTGCACTTGTAACAATCGTTCATACATATCAGTATCCAATTGTATATCACTATAGTCAGTATCAAACAGATTATTTACATTAGTTTCTATACCTAAAAGTGAACGCACAGTAGCATTCTCAGAACTGAGTCCTTTAAGATATTCGAAATAATTGTCCATACTATTAAGTGCTCTATCAATATTAGAAACTTCAGCTTCATACTGTTGCTGAATATAATTTCTAGCTTCGCTTTCTTCTTGAGCAAATTGTGCTCTAGCTGATGCTGCTGTTTGTGCTGCTTGTTTACTTGCTTCAGACAATGCTTGTTCTTGTCCTTGCAAATAAGCTTGCTTATATCCCTGTCCCATAGCTGACGCCATAATGTTTCGCTGATTAGCAAGGTATGAAGCGTAAGCGTTGTCTATAGTCTGAGCATATGTTTCTGACAAATTTTGTAAAGCAGTTTGTTTCTGAATGCCTAATTCTATAGCAGCTTTATCATATCCGAATGAGCCTTCTTCGTCTCTTCTACTTGCTACATATGAGCCGCTTCTAGAACCAGGAACGCTAAATCCTCTCATTATCTCACCTCCTCTCCAATTTCGTATTTGATACCTATACCATTAAGTTCTAATGGTGCTGGGGTTGCAGTGCTGTCGTCGTTACTAAGTCCCCATTGTACCTCATTAATTTTCCAGTAATTAAACCGTTTTACAAAAGTTCGTAGTTCTTCTATTTTGAACATTACTGTCTCAGGGTCTCTTACTGTTATCTTTTTGCGAAATAGCTTAATTTGTGCTAACATGCTTTTAGGTAGTTTTGTATTGTCACTATCTGACAATTGAAAAACTAATTGTTTTAAGTTCTTATAGTAATTAGGTGCTTTCATGTGTAATGGTTGTGATAATACATACCAATCTATAGTTAACTTACTACTGCCTTTTTCATATAAGTCGAAATATTGTGCCGACTTTTTGAAAATTAACAATTGTTTATTTATAAGTCTCAATGAATTTTGGTCAGTTAAAGCAATTAATGCTTTGATAGGTATTTCCCATTTCCACCAAGATGCTTGCGTTAAATCATACATTAAAATAGTTTGAGTATTATTAGTAAAGACTAATCTATCTCTATATTGAATAATGTGTATTTCTTCACTAGCATCAAAGAACTCTGACCACATATCTTTTACATTATCTGTCATATATTGGATAACTTGGTCGGTGGTTGCCATAAATGCTTGATAATTCATTATAGCTAAACCACGTCTAGTAGGGAATATAGTATATGAACCTTCTAATGTATTTATAATTGAGTCACCTAATCTTATACCAGTAGACAATTTAGTATTATAGTAATCGTATCTATATCCATAAGTTTCGTCCGTAACTCTCGAACAAATAACAACTTTATGCAAGAAGAATACTGCTATTTCAGTAGTTGAGATATTTATCATACCAGTAATATTATCTATAAACGATTGATTGTTAATAGACGGTAAATTGAAATAAGTATCAGTTCCATCTTTTACATTTGCAGTTATTTGTAACAAATTATCAAAACCTAAATAGAGCTCAGTTCCACTATAACTAAGTTTAGGAATTTTAGTATACGGCGTAGTTTTCTTAAAAGTATATGTGATAGTAGCAATATCACCATCTAATAAACTATTAGTATAAATTAGTCCGGTATCAGCATCAACAATATAATAAGTTTGTTCGTCAGTAACAGTTAAAAATCTATTAGCCATAAAACTCGAACCATTTAGAGTATTCGGTAATAATGGATATAAGTTATAACCAGTTGTAGATTTCTTCTCTACTAATGTTTTATTGACAATAACCAGTCCTTCACTTAAACTCAAAGGTATTGGCGCTCCATTGCTTACACCAAATGACCCAGTGTGCTTATCTGGAAAATCAATCACAATTCGTTTACCACCAGTTATAGCCGCTTCACTAGAATTTAGTAAACAACGAACAGTCTTATACTTCCAACTTAAGTCGCTTGTTGATTGCTCTGGTATATCAGCATAATACATGCCGAACTTAATACTAATTGACGATTGACCATATCCGACAACTATTTGTTCACATACTTTATAGTCAGGAGTTCCAGATGATGGTACTGTAATTGCTAACATTTTATTTTGTATTTTATCTCCTACATATGGAGTAGTATCACCGCCTATAACAAATAATATTAGTTTTTTATCAGACTCAGTTCCACCGTTTAATAATACTATATTTGCTATTAGATTTTCATTATTGTCATGACCATAAACTATATTGAGAGCTGTTTTAGCTAAATCTTTACTAATGAGTGTATTGTCAAAACCCAAATAATCGGCTATATTACGGGTTTCCACTGAGTCTCGTCCGATATTTATGTCTAGGTAATTAAAGAAATGAGTAATATAAGTTAATCTTTTGTCTTTAGTCTTGTCTGTTCCACTATATAAACCTGGACCTTTGAAATAAAGTCTAGCTTCAATTATAGGAGCATATAGTACGACTTCCCCTGGTTCAAGTGGATGCTCATTTGTCTTAATTGTTAAAAATGAAAAAATATCTCCAGTCTTAAAACAACAAATATTGTGTTTACCAGTACCAACTATTTGTTGTTCGCCATCAACTCTAATGACATCTGCCCAAGTAAAATCTCTTAAATTACAACGATATACTCCGTTTGATGTAACAAAGAAGAAATAATTACCATCTTCACTAATAGAAGCTATATTCAAAAATGTTCCTTCGTATGATGGATAATATGCTTTATCAAAAGTTTTTCCATTAAACGAATATAGAAAATATTGGTCTGTTGCTATACAAATTCTGCCTTTTGCTACTGTCATTATACTATCATTTTGCACTTTAGTAGTTGTAGACAGTCCTCTTAAAATACGGTATTCAGGATAATTATAAGTTGCAGCAATATTACCCCAATCATAACTTTCTTGATTAGTAGTAACTTTAACTTTTCCGTCTGCTCTAATACTAGTTCCTGGCACTAACTTAGGAAGTTCTGGGCGACTTTCATTTGACCAAATATATTCTTCTTTAGTTGACTCGGTAAATTCATTTCCAGGTAATTCAGTTATTCGACCTCCAATAACTCGTTTAACAACTGGAATATTAACAAAGTCTTCAATTGGTTTCCATCCTGGCAATGATTGGCCTAATGTCATATTATTGAATTGATTTGTATCAAATACTTGTGCTCCAGCTGTGTCATTAAAACAGATAATATAATGGTCAATACTAGCAATATGATATTTAGTATCTGGTGATACATTCAGCATTAAATCGGCATAATTAGCTAACGTAATTTTACTGCTATCGTCTGGAATTACTTTTACTAATAGAGCATACTTCGATAATATTACGTATACTGTATTACTACCAAATCGCTTAATATCTAATAGAGTTTGAGTAGGGTCCCATGCTTCATAAGCATTTTCGTATCCGACTTTTGGCACTTCGTCTACTTGTAAAGTAGGACGACTGACTAAACGGTCATTCCAGTCAACATATACATTTTTAGCATCACGAAAAGACTCTTGGTCAATAGCGTAAATGTTGTCGTCTTCAAGTATACCTTTGAAATTCATTTGATTAAAATACTTATTATAATTATCTAGACTAGTATCAATTTCAGGTGGTAATCGTTTATATGTTTTCATATAACCTCCTTACCAGTCAGGCTCTATTTCGTTGAGAGTCATAAAGTCGCCAGATGTGCAGCGAGCTAATGCTGTCTCAAACTCATAGCGAATGACATTTGCTTTTTGCATATTATCTACTTGCAAACAAACTGATGCAATATAAAGTGGAATAGTCAAGAATATATCAGCTGGCATATCAATCTCTTCAGTATCAGCAAGACCGGAGTCAAACCTATACCACAAATATCTTGCTGGTATTAAGTATCTTCCAGGCTTATAGAATTTAAGTTGATTTTTGCTTATATATGAAAAGTCGTAATCTGGTTTAGCTTTTTCACGAGTACAGCCTTTTTTAAGTTTATAGCCAAATGCCTCTGCTTCTAATTGTTGAGCAACCGATGGTTTGTATTCAACATATTTCCAAGCCTGCTTATTTGCAAAAGCAATAAACGTATCAGACATTGCAACCTTTTCATTGACTTTATAAATATTTTGTGAGTGATAATAGTTCTCAAGTTCTTTGTCACTCAACATTTTGAAAGGACGCTCTCCTTGAATATTTACGTCCCAGTTTATCTCTTCTTCGGTCGCTAAACGAAAAATCTCGCCATCCATAACGAGTGGCGAGAATTGTTCAACAACCGTTATGTCGAGATATTTATACATAGGTTTGCTGCTACAGATTGCCTGCATAGCTTCATTAGCAAATATATGGAACCTAGACAATAAACCCATTGCTTGAGCTTCAGTTTCGTCTATATCTAAATGTGCCATAACTGCTTCCCTTATGTATCCATAAGTAAACATAACTACCTCCTATATGAGCAAGCTCTAGTATTCTGGAGGTGAACACTAGAGCGCTCTATTAAATTGTAAATTTTCGATTATTCGCCTGCAACAGTTTTTGTAACAACTGGGTCAGTCTCAGAGCTGAGAACTTTAACAGCGTTAGCAAATACAGCAGGTTTAATTTCAGTAAATGTTGACTTGTCGTCCCATTCACCTGATTGACCATTTGGAAGGCCAATATAAACATATGCAATACCTCTCCATGTTGGGCAGAAGAAGTCAAATGCTTGTTTAGCAAGGTACTTAATTCCTTCTGGTTCGTCAGTCTTAACTGCTTTCATTGAGAAGCCGACACGTTCAACCATCATTGGGCCATGGTTAGCTTTGTTGTAAGCTGGGTCCAAAATCAAGAGACCTTTAGCAATTCCATCTGCACCTGTAGCAAATTGTGGAATAGGTTGGTCGATGTTTCCATCAAGGTATGGTGTGTAGTATCTATCAAAACCATTCTTAACAGTATTAAGTGTAGGTTTGCCAACAGCATATGAGAAGTCGTCAGCAGCCATGATAGACTCAATAGCAGTCATAAGTTGTGCATCTTCTGTAGCAACAATTTTCTTTCTGCCGTTTACACCAGCACGTTTTCCATTATCGTCAAAGTATTTTGCCATAATGGTTTTGATTTGGTGAAGACCATTTGCCAATTTAGCATAAGCAAGTGGGTCGCTTCCATCGAGCTTAACGTTGATGTAGAATTTGTTTGATTGCTTCATAGCATTGAATTCTTCAGCAGACATTCCTTCTGATTTAACAATAGTATGAGCATTTGTGAAAACTGGGTTTTTAGTCTCAGTCATTGGGTCACCATCTGTCGTATCAGCTGAATTGATTTTCAAGTAAGTTTTAGAAACTTTGTCGTAAATCTTTTTGCCGAAGAATGCTGTAAGAGCATACATACCAAATTCAACAACTTGACGTTGCCAAGCGATTTGATAATTGTCGAGTGTGTCTTTAATTCCAGAATAGTCAGCTTCTAACAATGTTTGCCATGTGAAGACAACTTTTCCGTTGAATGGTTTGTAAGAGATTGTTGCTTTAAAACCATCACCACTTGAGAAGCCTGGGTAAGCTGCATAATCAACAGTTTGTTCAAATGCTTGCTTGAACCCTGTGCTTGAACCAAATGACTTTTGGAATTGGTTCAAACTGACAGTTTGATAAATTTCTGTTAATGGGTTTGATTTTTGGAACTCTTCTTGACGTTTTGCATACAATTCGTCCATAGCGTTCATTAACACATTAAATGTTTGAGGCAACTTAAGGGCCTCGTCGATATTAAAAAATTTCATGACCTATTGCCTCCTTAACCTAATTTGACGAGCTTAATGTCGTCTGGGTTCACGATTTTATATACTGCAACCGTTTTCATATCGCCGCCGGCTGATGCGTTTCCTGTATTTTTACAGATAAGATTTGGTAATGAGCTATAATTTTCTGCGTAGTTGTAATCTTCAGGAAGGTCTCTAACTGTGTCGTCTGATTGAGCGATAATATGCGTTGCATCGCCAATGCTTGTTTCAGTAACTCCTGTTGGAGCTACAAATGCTGGTTTTGTTCCAGCACCAACTGTTGCTGTTCCGAGTTTTACTAATCTACCAGGAGCATAGCCTAGTTTAGAAGAGTCTCTAAGTCCAGCATCTGTTCCGTCAACAACACAAGCTTCCATTCTAATTTCTCTTTGTAAGTAGCCGGTTTTGAATTCAGCTACAATTCCTGTTTTTGCTGCGTTCATGCATAACCTCCGTATTTATTTTGCGTATTTAGTTAGTCTGCAAATACTAATCAGCGACTAATCAATAGTCATAGTTTTCTTGGACAATTCTTCCTCAGTAATGTCCGGCATAACTGACCGCCAAATTGCCTTCTCGCTTTCTGTTAGTTTTCTAGTCTTAGTTCCAACACTTGATTGGTCTGGACTTGCCAAATGCCTCAAGCTTCCTTTATCTTGGTTGTTGTATCGTCTTTTTAACAATGCTTCACCTTGTGTTGCTAAGTATGCTTGTTTTAAGTCTCCAATCTTTTCCCACATATCTAAAGTTTCTTTTGGTAACTCGTCGATACTAGCGAAATTATTTCCCAACTCGTTAATTTCTTTTAATTGTGCTGTGACAAAGTTTGCTTTTTCATTAGCTTCGATTTCTTCTAGTTTTTTAAGTCTAGGGTCTTCTGCTAAACGCTTTTGAACTAACTTTTCTACTACCGCACCTATTTCTTCTTCGTCTAAACCTGCATCTCTTAGCATTTTTTGCTCGTTAGCTTTTTGCATTTCTTGATAACTATCATATCCAAGCTCTTTAGCAATTCTGTCTTGAGTCTCAACCTCTGTTTTTCTACGAACAGTATTAATACGTTCGCTGACTGCCTTAGTCATATTTGGTTGTGGCTCTTCTGAAGTTTCTTCCCGCGGCTGAACTTCAGGTTCTGGGTCTTTAAACAAGTCGTCAATCGAAATGTTTAATTCATTGTTGTTGTCGTCTTCAATAAACATTACTTTAGTCTCCTTATAACCGGTGGTGAGTTCGGTAAATTAGCACCTTGCAATAATTGTCCCGATAATCAATTATTGACTTATTATATATTATTGAAAATCGGGATAATTATGTCACTAAGTTTATAAATTTTGTGAATTTTTGAATAACTTTTCAGCTGCTTCGGCTGGAGTTGGCTCTTTAACTTCTTCAACTGTTTCCGTTTTAATTACTGGTTCAATATATGGTGCAATGATTGGTTTCTTATTAGCCCATTTTTCTAAATCTACGCAAGCATCTTCGACAATAGATAATTTCATGCGAGCTCCTTTGACTCCAGACAATGCACCCATAAATACAGCACTTAATAGTGAGCCTATTGCAACAATAAGTTTAATTATGATTGCAGCTACATTTCCACTAATAATTTCTGGTACTAATGAAGCACCTACTGAAATTAACAATATTGAACTCAAAAGTTTGCTAGTAGATTTGCGAATAAAGAAGTGACGGTCAGCAGCTAAATGTCTCTTGTTTAAGTTTGAGTCTTGATAAGAGAATAAAGACATAAGTTCCATTGAAGTACTATAACCACTATCTGGATATTTGTGATGCTTAATACGCCACATTAATCTCTTATAAGCAAAGCCTTTATATGGTAAGTCCTTAATACCTTTAACTACTCGAGTTTTAGGCTCATTAGTTTCCGGGTCAATAATAACATTACCATCCGGGTCAGTCTCGACAACAGTTTTAGTTTCAATCGGTACTCCAGTCTTTTTCTCTACCCATCTCAACCACTTATTAATATACTCTTCATTAAACGAGTCAATAGCTATCTGTAATTCTTGGTCTGTCCAATCTTTAATAGCTATATAGTATCTAGCATGAATACTATATTTATTAGTAGACTGCTGAGCAATATCTTCTTCCATAACTTTCTCATATTGTTTTCGATAAAACGCATTCCAGTTTACCCATGACAATAATACTGATACGGCTGAAAATATTCCAAGTGTTGTCCAGTCAATCTTAATACCTAACTTATCAATTAATGAAAAGTAAGTTAAGATTACAATAGACCCTAGCAACAATAAATATGCTGCAAAGCTAATCAATTTAGTAAATATAGTATTCATGTTAAATAATCTACTTAAGTCTCTAGTCTTTAGTTCCGTCTGTTGGTTCTTTTTGTCCATCGTCCACCTCCGTTTTTTCTTCTTTATCTCGGACGTTTAGAATATAACTTAGTTTAGTTATATATGCCATAGCATAAGATATTCCTATTAAGTAAGCAGCTCCTTTAAGAGCAATCGCTCCAGCTTCTAAGCCTATTACTAATACTAACAGAAAACCACCTATAATTACGATTTGTATCAAATTAATGATAGTTAGCCATAGTTCTTTATTAAACCACAAATACTTGATTTTTTCAGGTGAGCCTACTTCTATTTCATAGTCATGCTCTAAAGCAACTTTTCTAGTTCTCATAGTAGTTTCTATATTGCTTATAATAAACTTACGAATAAAGCTCCATAACAATAAAGAACTAGCCACCAATCCAAAACTGATTTTGAACATAGTATTATGACTTTGAAAACCTTGAGTCATAATTGAAACTATAGGAACTAATATAGTGAGACAATAAAAAGTAATATTAAACCAAAGTGGATATTGTAATTTTTTAATATTTGGCTTTTCTTTTTTACTCATATATACCTCCTATTCATTTACGACAATTTCACCATCATTCTCTGTAATAAGTTTAAGCAATTGCTCAATCTCCGCTTTTTGCTCTTCAGTCAATTTATTAGAAGCTGCTGTATAACTAAGTATCTGTAAAATCATTGCCATCATTCTAGTTTTAAGAGCATCTATCTTTGCATACTCTTTCATAAATTCTTCTTTCCATTTACTTAATGTCTCAGTAACTTGCTTACTCAAATTCACCTTTAAGTCAGTAGGAATTTTAGCAGTTTTGAAAGCTTCTACAATTCCTTGCTGTGTTACTTCTAAATTTGCTTTAGTTTCTGCTTGAACTAATTTGAGCTTTTTGTTAGTTTTTACAATTTCAATAATTGCTTTAACTGAACCTCCAATAGCTCCTGTCCCAATTAATGCTGATAAAATTAAACCTCCCCATTGTGCAAACCATTCCATTATAAATTACCTCCTTCTTTAAGAATTTCAATGTCAGTTTTGAGCACATCTATTTGTCTATGCATGTCGTCTATTTGTTTCTGAAAAAGTAACATTTGTCGATTAAGTGCCTCTTCTATCATTTTTTGCACCTCGTATTCGTCAATCATAATAAATTCCTCCATTATTTTGAATTTTTCATTATTATCTTCATAGGCAGTCATTAGGATATATCTTCAAAATTTGATTATCAATCTTTTATAATTTATCGGGATATTTGAAATTGTCTCAAAGATATATCCTAAATTTGTCTATAGTAATAATCTAAGAAATCAAATAAGTCCATCCAGTTGGTAAATATATTAAGCTACCTTGCTTATTAAGCTGTAAAACATTACGAACAATATATTCGTCACCAATATTGGTTTTAGGAGCTGGAACTTTTATTAGATTAGAACCGATAGCCTTATATATTTGATTTTCTTCTAGCACTCCAATATTTTTTCCATTATAAGCCGACAATATATTATTAGCATCTTCTAAAGTTCTTACTAATACTGGCAATTGTATCCATTCTTCTTCTAATGGCACTAAATTATTAAGAGCTTTAGAATAATAGTAAAACGACTTTTTACTATTAACATATACAATGTCTAAATCATTGAATGCTTCATTAACAGCTAATTCTTCAATAACCCAAGAAATTACTCCTTTAAGATGTCTAGGATTAGTGTTAATAGAAACTAATTCATTTAAGGCTATAACAAAACTATCTTTATTATAAGTTCTTAATGACTTAAGATTTCCAATTTGACCAACTAATTTTTCTAAAGCTTCTAATCTGCTATTAATCTCTTCAATGTCTACTTCTTGGTTCCAATATAATGTAGTATAATCTTTAGCGATATAGCATTTACCATTATACAGAATAATAATATTTGTATCGCCCGATTTATCTCCACCTATTCTCAATCTAATTTGTTCGACTTTGTAATTTCCAGATTTCGAATATACTTTAACATTAAAGGTATTTTCTTCATACTCATATATAGTATTCATGACCTTCTCCTTTTATATCAATTGTGTTACGGTATCAGTGATTGTTCCAACTGTTCCAGTGATATATCCCATTGTAGACGCATTGACTGCTTCAACTGTTATAGAACTTCCTTCCTTTGTCACATTTACATTAAGCAGTAAGACAGTAGTTGGGCTCGCTCCACCTTGTGGCACTGCATTCGCCTGTAACCAAGTAAGCAATTCTCCTGTTGGCGCAGTTTCAAAAGTAATAGTGCGATATGCAGAATGGTCAGTTTCATCATGGCCCATCCATTTGAAATTTTCGCTATATAGTGTAATACCTGACCCCATATCAGCATCAGTCAAATAATACATAATAGGGTCAGCACTCAAAGTAAAACAAATTGCTTTGAATGATTGGTTGTTCGAAATAAAATTTATATCAAATACTTTTGTTTCTTCACCAAACAATGTCAATCTATCATTTAATTGCCATGTTAATGCAGTCGTCTCGCTTTGTGACGCTGCAGTGCTTGCACTATTCTTTCCAATTCCTCCAGAAAGCAAGAAGTTGTCGTCTATTTCACTAGCACTAGTGATTTGCGTTCCAGTATTCGACAAATAATGATACATTACTGAACCATCGACCGTTTCTGAGTCTCCAACCGAGAATGAGTAAGGTATCACTAATTCGTGCTTATATAGTGGTTGAATTGATGTGAGCGGTTTCTTGCCGTTAATAGTGACACCATCTTTTGTAATAGATAGGTTTTGTAAATCTGCGTCACTATTTTCAAATACTCTGATTGATACAGCACCATTTTCATTTGTGACTTGTGCATATATTTTTGTCGATGAGCCTTGTGGCACTGCATTCGCTTTTAACCAAGTTAGCAATTCTCCTGTTGGTGCAGTTTCGAATGTAATAGTGCGATATGCTTCACTTGCCCATCCTTTGTCAGCACGGTATATTACAGGGACTCCTCCTCCAGGTTGTTCAAAAGATGGGTCAGGACTGCCGAAACTGCCGAAAAATACTAAACAATATATACCTTGGCTAACAGTGCTGGCGATTGCTACAAATGATTGATTATTAGATATAAAATTCGACTGGGTAGCAGTGAAGTTAGTAGAAGGAGTAGTGTTTATTATCCAAGTAAGTGCTGTATCAGGGTCTACGCTACTTTGACTAATTATTTCGCTTTGTTTTGGAACATAATTTTGCAAGTCACCTGATGCTGGTTCTCTAACTTCCCAATTTCTGGTATCCGTATTAATTGCCAAAACATAGTTGCCTTTTTCTGTTGCCGCTACGAAATACAAATTCGCACCTATAGTGGATTGTGCAGGGTTTGTAGGATACAACCCTTTATATGCGTATTTGTAAATAGGGTCGCCATCTATGCAATATACTTGTAAAATGTCTGCAAGTTTTATGTTGTCCATTTGTTCTTCTGTAAATGTCCCTGACTTAATACCGTCATGATTTAATATATCTGTCACAGCATATATCTTTATGCCGTCAGTTATATCTTCCCAGCTCTTAACACCGCCTTCAACTTTTATTTGATACCAATTCCCTTTTGTATAAGTTCCGTTGTCCAAGCATACAAATACATCGCCGTCTTCAAAAAGTCTCGAATAACCTAATGCAGCGGTCATTTGTGCATTTGTTATGCCACCGTTCGGAAAGTCTGTGATGTCGTAATCAACAGCGTCATCAAGACTTGTGAGAGCCTCAAATTGTGCCATCGTGAGTTCTTTTTTGCCTTTGTATAAAACACGAGTTGTTGTCACAGTAGGCTGAACTTGAATTGGCGAAGTTGTGAACAAAGCATTCGCTTGAGTTGTTGTCAATTCGTCATTTATTGAGCAATTATCTGAAAATACAACTGACGGTGTTGAAATAGTATCAACAGATGTTGAACTTTCGTTGAACCAATACCAACCTTTATCTATCATTAAGCCAGGAATGCTACTTGTGACTGCTTGAAAAGCATATAAAATATATCTTTGTGTTTCGTTAGGTCTATCAACTGCTAGCACAAATTGATCGGTAGTTATTCCAGGTAATGGTGCAGTTGTGTAATTTATAACTGTGCCATTACTGTCGTCAAACAAAATATTTGTAGCACTTGTAAATTGCGTCAATTTCTCTGGTGCATCTACAAAGGTATATGTTCCTGCTATTATTTTTCTTGCCATATTATTCCTCCATTATTATTTTACAAATTTTTATTGTTGTTTTACTCCGTTTGATTGTAGCCATTGTCCGAATTCTGATGTCAAATCTACTGGATTAAAGAATTTAATTGTTCTATAGCCCTCGTCTGTCGTCCAATTTGATAGAGGTATTGATGATACACTATAATCTGATGTTCCATTAACAAAAGTAACAACATCAGTATTTACTTCACTAAGCGCATTTACTCCTATAATATCGTGAACTTGAGATTGATATAGTGAAACAAATGAATTATTTTCAGCTAAAGTAGGTGACGTAGTAATGTTTGCATTCAAAACCCAAGTTTCAGCATAATTAATTGGTATGGTAACTGTCCCATCAGAGCATATAATTTCAGTAATAACAGGGCTTCCAACTCTCCAATTTGAATCAAGTGTAATATTATTCCATTGACTCATTGTTCCAGAGAATGATATACCGTTACCGTTACCGTATGATTCAAATTTCATATTTGCAAATGCCATGTATCCAATACTTGTAACTGTTTCTGGTATTGTTATTCCCGCACTATGGTCAAAGAATGCTCCGTTAAATGTTTTTTCGGGAATTGATGCAGTTCTTCCTAAAGAAATAGAACCATCGAAATATGTGAGTTCAAATACACCATTTCCTAGTGATACATTATCTGGTAGGCTAGTTCCAAGGTGGATTTTCGCACCATAAAATGCACTGTCATGCAATGTTAATCCCGGATTAGCATTCGAGAATTCTAGTTTACTTTCAAAACTTGCTTGCTGGAATGCCGCATCTGTTATATCTGTAATTGAAGATGGAATAAGAAATCCGCAATTATTTGAAAATACAGTTGCTATAAAAGCAGCAGTTCCAATAGATTTCACATTATTTGAATTATTTTCAGGTATATAGGTAAATGCACACCCTGCTATAAGTTCTTTCGTCTCTTTATTTACAATACAATTATACCCATAGTCAGCATATAGATTGTTATAAGAACTTACAACAATTCTAGATAATTGTAGAGAACCTGATGTATTAGAATCACCTATAGAACTCCAAACAAGCCCGTAATTTGTGTTTATACTTGATACATTTGCAGGTATGAATATCGTAGAGAGTTTTGTTTGATAAAACGCACCCAATCCAATATTAGTTAACTCGGAATTCATTGAAATATACACATTAGACAAACCAAAGCAGAATGCAAACAATTGGGCTGATAATTCTGTCAATGAATCAGGCAAACTAATTGATTTCATATACTGATTTTGACCAAAAGCACGCATTCCAGCAAAAGTCAACGAATCAGGCAATATAATATTTTTTACAATTGAAGTGTCATCAGAAAGATTTCCTGTTAAACCATATCGTCCGATTGTTGTCACCCCATTATCTTCAAATATAATATCTGTAATATTTACAACATTACGAAGAGCCATAGATGCAACACCTTTAACTGGAAGTCCATTATGTGTTGCTGGAATGATTAAATATGGCTTATTCCATTTTTCTGTATAATCAGACTTAAGTCCGCTCGTATTTGTTTCTGTTCCAACATTATTCTGAATATCTTCAACACTAGTAAACCCTGTTCCAATTATATAATAAGTCCCATCACTAGATAAAGTATATACAAGAGGGTCATATTCTTCAACAGGTGTTGGAGTAGGTGTCTGAGAACCTGAACTGATAACTGGAGTAATTGTATTACCGTTTCTATATATCTTGCCCACTTTACACCTCCCGTTCAATCGAACACGCAAGCCAAATATCATGTGCCGTCAATGTTTTGCTGTCTGTCTCGTCTTGCAATCCAACGGCTTGAAGTTTGCCGTCTGTTGTCTTTGTGATAGTTGTATTGTCAATTTGAGTTTCTTGTGCGGTCGCTGATATAATATTATTCTCGATAGTAATGCCCGTTCCAGCAGTCAATTTCTCTTGCATTCCATCATTGATTAACTGCTTGAGTGGATTGTATTGAGTTCCATCTGCTATCTTCAAGTTTGCGATTGCAAAAGGACCTTCACTGCCACCTTTGTCTATGTTGATATATACATCACCTAGTTTCAATTTGGTAATTTGAATTGTATCCGTTTCGGCTACTTTGAATGATTGAGCCACACCACCTGCTTGCAAATCAAGAGTGTAATAATCACTACCAGCACCTTCAACAAGATTTTGAGATTTCATGGTCTGGAATTTGTTTGAAGTATTACCAAAACTTCCATCAATATTCTTGGTTAATATGTCGCTTTGCTCAGCACCATTATTAACTTTGAATATAACTTCAATGGAATTATGCGTAAGTGCATATTGTGTTAATTCTGGTAAATTTCCTATATTAATATATCCAGCGACATATTCATTCTCTTTGAAAAGCAAATATTCGTAGGTTTCAATATCACTAGGAACAGCAGTTCCACCAAATATCTTATCTGCAAGATCGGCTGGACTTGAATAATATTGGTCTGCACCAGCAGTTTTATCCACAACCGCTTTTCCAAGAGTGACACCGCTAGATTTCTCATAAATCATCTTGCCCTGAGATTTGTCTGTTGGCTCGGATGTGACAATTTGATAATCTGAAGAACTATCATCTAAATTAGTTGTTCCAACAAAATACATTTTAGGGTTAGCTGCTAAGTCTTGAGTATACATATTATATACTCCGTTTAATTGACCTATTTCTATTCTATTTTTAGTATTTGTAACGTCCTTAATATCAAGTATAGTTGTTTCATATCGCAATTTAGGATAGTTAGTAGTATTAGTCTCTGCAAACCCGAAACTATATATTGTATAAGCATCAATGGTCTTATAATATTCTTCAGCACTTTGTGGAACATCATAGTACTCAATTCCATCTTCTAACGAACGAGTGCACAAGAACCATCGAGCATTTTGTTTCTGAGTTATATAGCCTGCTAATTTCTTAATATTACCGGCATTGTCTTTTACATAAACTCCCATGCTTGCCTCCTTATTATATTATATTTTCATTTTGTTCTGATATAATACTAGTTGGGTCAATAAATGCCAAATTTCCAGCAGCATCAATACCTAATACTTTACTTGACTCCACTGGTAACAAGACTATATTATTATCAGCATCATAATAGAACAATTGCTTTTTATCTTGAGCCACCTCAAGCGGGTCATAAAGTATACCCGCTTTTTTGTTAGCTTTGGTGACTACAAGTTTGTCGACTTTTAGTAAAGTGTTTTCGTCAACGAGAAGTGTATCTGGGTCATTTGCTTCGGCAATTATACCATTCTTATCTCTTACCATAAATACAATACCCCCTCTGAATAAACTCCTGGGTCACTGTTAAGTCTACAGATTACTGTGCCGTTTAAGTTAGGTCCTGGCTCAGATGTATATGTCGTTACAGGAAGTGTACTTGGTGTAGATGGTGGAGTAATTAGAGTAGGTTCTCCGTCTGCATTAACTCCTACATACTTACCAACATCACTGGTATTCATAACCATAGTAGCTAATATACCATTCTCACCTGTATAAAGTAATTTTCCAGGAGTCAAATTAGCTTCTTTAACACCACCATTATCGCTTGCAACAATAGCACGTCCTGGTCTAGTAGTATTGAAAGTAGTAATAGTATTATTAGCACCTGATAACAATAATTTACCAGCATCGAGAATGTTAATTTCGTTGCCACTAGTTCTTAATAAATTATTAGGTAACAATGTTGACTCAGCTACTTTATTATTATCTACAGTAATTAAGAAACGATTGTTGTTTGTATTAGTTCTAGCTTTAATAGCTCCAAACCCATCTGAAACGATAAGTTGTCCTTCAACTGAAGAAACATTAAAGTCTTCGAGAATATTTGTTCCAGCTCCAACTTTAACCATTGAGCCTTGAGTCAATAATTTTCTACTCTTGTCTTTAGCTGTTGAAACAACTGAGTCTTTATGAATTCCTGTAATAGTATAATGAGGTCCCATATAATCTGTATAACCATATAGAATGCAGTCATCTTTTAAAGTTTCGTTACGTCCTATACCATAACCACTTCCAGGCGTAAGTCCCGGCGCAATACTTGAAATCTCAGCGGTTACAGGCATTAAGCTCATTTTATATCTGTTACCTATTTTTCTTAATGTCCATAATCTATCATTTTGAAAACTGCCTGATACAGTAACAAATTTTTCAGTAGGGTCCATTGGGTCAATTGTAATGCCTTGGTCGTCCAACATAGCTTTTGTAATAAAACCATCTACAACTGCATCTTCACCATCGTCAACCATCATAATTGTATTATTAGGTATGTTATCTTTTTGAGCTAAGAAGTCTTCATTAGTACCTCTCCAGTAAGACTCACTAGATGCCTCTGTATCAACAAATGACGTTTGACCATTTCTATTATGAATAGTTTTAGCTTTTCTAACATATGGAATATTTACTTTACGATTTAGGTCTCCTTCTGCGTCTCCTAGGTGGAATACAAAGTCAGATACTCCATTATCGAATTCGCTAGTAATAGTAACGTTAGTAGCTATAAAATCAGTTTTGCTTAGTCTAGTAGTATCAGTTGGATGAACGTGGTCTGATTGTGCCCACATACCAGACCTACCTGCAGAAGCTACTCCGTCTGGCTTAAATACTTGCGCGTTGGTTTCCATGTAGTCTATAACAGATAAAACGTCAACACAAGTATCATACCATTCGTATCCAGTATCTGTTGGTCTAACTGCCCAATAGCTTCGGCTTTCCAAAACAAATGCTGTAGAACCAAATACCAATTGACTTGCTGGATAAGCTAGCTCTAATTCTTTAACTGTTTGAAAGTACCCTAAGAATAATTTCAAACTATGAATACTATCCCAAATAGATTGGTCTTCAGCATCAAGCTTTGTTAACCATTTTTGAGGGGTATTCTTATCTGTAGTAGGTGGTGCCCAGTCAGCAAACAATTTATTCCAAGCCGGTCTATCTAAGAATTTAGTCTCTAAATTAGTTTTCATAGTTTGACCGAAATCTTCATAAACATAGTCTGCAAATGCTTTATTAGCAACATTACTTAAGCCTACTGAGTCTTTAGTTAATTTAAGCTTTGGAAACCCGTTTTCGTCAACTTTCGCATATCCATCATTTTCAACATAATCTGCATAATCTGTGAAACCACTACTTGCGTCTGCTCCATATGTTGGTTTAACTTTATAAGTTTGTTTAATTTTAGCAAAATCAACTTCTAATAGTCCATTATCAGTATACTTTAAGTATCCTTCTGAATTTTCGCCAATTTTTACAAGTCCATAACCATTAGTTCTTGAAGTTCCACTTTTATCATGTGCATATGGCCATCTTATTGAAACTACTCCATTAACTCTTTGAAAGTCGTTCTTATCAACTTGAATGAGTGATGGTTGTTCAAGAGGGTTGTTTCGTTTAAGTTTATATTTAGCAAATTGAGTACTTGGGTCAACTGAACTTTCGAAGTCGCTTACATTATCGAGCATTACTAAATCTGGTCTAACAAATGCATTACGATTTTTACGATTGAGTTTAACTTCAGCTGTAGAACTCTTATAACTAACTCCTGTGGCAGGATTGGTTATTGAAACTTCATTACCAGTATGTTCAAACTCGTCTGACAATAATTTATTTCTACTAATAGTATCAAGCGGGTCAGACAATTGTTCAATTTGCATACTCATTGGCCAAGTTAAAGTTACGTGTCCAGCATTAATATTAAAGTCTCGTTCTTCAAATGATGCTATACCTGGAGTATCTTTAGTTGCTCTAGGCACATAAACATAAATTCGCTCTTCTGGCAGAACTTTAGGTGTTACTGGCCTAATTGGCTGTTGAAATATATTTGCCATTTACTTTCCTCCTTTTATATAATTGTCCTTAAGTTGTTAAATACTTCTAGTTTAGTCGGTGTAAGTACTGGTTCAGGTGACTCAATATATCCTAATGGTGAGTCTACGTCAATATCTGGTTGCAACTCTTTAGGCCAATTTGCTTTAACATAAGCATATTGTGCTTCAATTGTTGCAGGCCAATTCTCAGGTTTTCCATGTGCAATATAAATCTCATTAAGTCTATCCGCCATTAGTTGTCCACCAACTAATGTTATTTGATATAAATAGTTCTGACTACCCCATTCACTAGTATCTTTGGACAAGAAATTATAGCGAACTCTAGGAAAATAATCGTCTTCAGTAACAATATCGACTCTTTTGATAACATTTCCACTTGGACCATAATTCGTATATTGAAAATAGTAATAATACCATTTTTTGTGTCCTAGCTCTGGAATAATCTCGTCGTTTGTAAGTGTATAGCGATATAGCTTATTATGTCGTATATTATTTACAATTGGCTCTTGACCAACTCTAGGTTGGCTTGGTAATGAAGCTAAACCTTCATACTCACCATCGTCTTCAGGAGTAGTTTGAAAGAACCTAGGAACATATCCAACGCTATTCGGATTGTCTGAAATCTCACACCACCATGATTTAACATAGCGAAGGTTCTTTTCATATTTAGTACTAGCAATTGTTATAACAAAGAATGGGTTATTAATCATATTGCTAATTAAGTATGGAACATATTCCACATTACTTCCAGACAATAAAATGTCTAAGTTCCAGTCTTCGCCTTGCTGTACTTGTCTTTCATTTCCATAACTTTCCATATTACCCTCCCGTAGTTATTATGTTGATGCATAACTTGACCCTATATCTAACTCAAAGATAAAATCATAAACAAACTCATCTCCAGTTATTGGTTCAACAAAATCAATTTTGATAGTATCATAAGGTTTTGCTGCCATATCAGTATTAACCCAAGACCCTGCTATTACTCCATGAAAATTGAATGCTCCATTTAACATTGTTTTATCAACAGTTAAGTTCTCAGGAAATAGTCGTACTTCATTTTGTTTGTCTGTGCTTATTAAACGAACATTTGAAATTCTGCCAGTATTTGTACCAGATACACAATCTTTAATTATTCCACCACCCATTAAACAAGTCATTGTAGCACCTAAATATGGTTGAGGTAAATGAATAGTAATAGAATTAATTGTATTTCCAGTATTAGCACTATTTAATCTAAACCCGGTAGGAACACCGATATTAAACTTGTTAATTGTTTCAAATGGTATTCGAGTCGTTCCATCATTGATAGTAATATAGAAATCTGGACTAAACGGTATTGGTCCAATTGCTCTATTTGTTAACATAACAAAATTACCATTTGCATCAGTGCCTAAAACTTTATAAGGTCCAACATTTAATGGCATATTAGCAATAGTGCCATCTACATTTAGATAAGGCAAGCATTTAGCGTTAGTATTAGGATTGTAGGTTTTAACACCTTTATTTCCTAAACCTAACAAAAGTTTATTTCCTTGAAGAGTACCTGTAGCAACTACAGTATTAGGGTCATTAACTTCACCGTATATTTTGTTTTTATCTCTTATCATGATTTCGCCTCCTGTTTAGGTTTTGCTGTGCCGCCTTGCATTCCGCCTTGAGCTGTAGCTTGAGTAGTCGTTTCTCCAGCGCCTGACTGTGCTCTATTCTTATTATTTGTCTTTTCAACATTAGCTGAATGTGTTGCTCCATTGCCTTCTCTGCCAGCATTAGGTCTAGCACCACCTTGTTGTCCTTGAGTTTGCTGTCCCATCTGACTCATTAACTGGTTATTCATTAATGGGTTCTGAGCACCTGCTCTGCCTCCAGTAAGTCCCGCCATTTGTTGTTGGTCTTGTATAAAGGACAAAGCTAATTGAACTGCTTCAGGGTTCTCAGCAAGTACTTTCTCAACATCACTAGGCAATTTCTTTCCTGCTTGTTCTAAGAATGCTAATGCAAATTTTGCTAATGGATAGCCGCATTGGTCTTTCATTTGCCAATACATCTTCAATGCTCTATTTGGGTCTATAGTTGTTCCCATTGTTCCATTCAAGAAGTCATTGTCAATGAGTTGCCACATTGCTGCTCTATCTTGTGTAATTTCAGTTGCTGTATCTACACTCCAAGCATAGTCGTCTCTGTAATACAAATTGCCATATTCGTCTTTAGTCAAGAACATGTATTTTGACCATACTTCTTCAGTTTGACTGCCATCTGGAAGCAGACTAACAAATGAACGTTCTTCGTCGCAATATGCTAACAAATTCTTGAATATTAACTCATAGACTCCAGCAAATGCTAGATTTCTCAATGTATCAGGTGCATAGTTTCTTTGTGCTGATGCAGCCATTTGTAATTGTTTTGCTTTACCAGACCTAGCACTTGAGTCGTTCTTGCCTTGGTCTGTATCAGTAATACCAACAGTAGATTTCGCAATTTCATAAAGCATCTGTGCCTGTGTTATTTCTTCTGTAATATCTGACATAACTTGCTTAACTTGTATTGCTTGACCTTCTTGAGGTGACTCTACTTCAACATACTCTAACTCAGCATCTTTAGACTCAATATTCGTGTCTTTCATTTTAGTAACATATGTTTTACTACGAGCACTTTTCTTCTCAGCTTTGTTTAACAATTTATTAATTAAGTCTTGGTCTTCTAGTATCGTTTCAACTTCGCTTATACCATATATACTTCTTGGCACATTTACTCTTCTATAAGGCACAAACGGCAATTGTCTGATAAGATAGTGAGGAACAGTTGCTCCAGCTGGTATGCTACCTTGTTTATCAATTATATTCTTGTCGTCTTCTATATTTTGTGATTGGCCAGTTCTATACGGATTGGTAATAAATACTAGCTCTTCTTTAAGTTTCTCTTCTTTAACAGATACATACTTTAAGTCATGACTGCCACATACTGGACACGAGTCTTCTATTGGTACTACAGACCCGCATTTCATACATTCACGTCTTTTTCTAATGCCCCACTCTAAATCATTACAGATAACTTGATTAGTCTCTTCACACCATGAGAACTTACCTACGTATCTATCTTCATTCAAAAAGTAACAATTAACAACAGGAATTATGTCATTTTCGTTAGGACTTCTGAGTTCACGATTATACATGTCAATTGCTTGTGCAACTGTCATGCACGTTTCTTCGAAAATATACTCTAGTTGTTTATAATTCTTTACTCCTGGCTGAGGAAATACTGTATCTATTGGACAAACTGAAACAACAGGATTGCCTGAACGCTCATGTGTATTATCGAATGGATTCCACATAACCTTAAACCAAACCATAGAGTCAATTAAAACATCGTGTTCAGCTTCGTCATTAACTTCCTCAGACAGCATTTTGTCCATCTCGTGCCGAATAAGCGTCTCAGTTGCATTTATTGGTGTCAAGTCAGCATGGTATCTAGGCGACATCTTAGGAGCAGGTATCTTTGAATTAACCTTTCCGCCGACTAACTCAAATGCCAATTTTCTAATAGCTTTCATTTGCTTTTCGCTAATCGTGCCATCGTCATTTAGCACATTGAATTTGCCTTCATATGCATCACGCCATATTTTTACCATTTTTGAGTTTGCTCTAGATTTCTCATATTCCGCTTTAGCTATATAGTATTTAGTTCTCCATAGTTCTAGAAGAGCTGTCTCTTCTTCTGTATTTTCATAAGTAGGCTTATTTCGTAAATTCAGGTATGTTAAAACTCGACTGTCTTTTACGCTTGGATGCACTATCTTAGAATTTTCATTGTTATCCATTTTAACCTCCTTAATGTAAATTTTTCCACTCCATAGGTGCGCCATGCATCTTTATGAAGAGGTCTTTGTCTTCTCGACTTTTTAGTGCTTTATAATCGTCCCACATCTCAGGCCACCAATTCGAATATCTAACAAAGCGTTGCACTCTTTTCTCAGCTTTCTCTTCGCCAGTTAACAAAGGTATATTCTTATTAACTGCTTGCGTAAATGAGTCGACCATATCGTCGTTAGCTCCATACGGAAATGTTCCCAGCTCCTGCTTAAAACAATTAGTATAGCTAAGGTCGCCTTCTTCCCACTCAAAGTCATCGGGTGAACTGAAGCGGTCAGCGTCCTTTTCACATGGTATGAAGCAGTGTCCTTCTCTCTGAAATGGTGCCGCAGTCTGGGCTCTTGAGTATTTGCCGCCTTCAGGTTGTAACGGATACACGCTCGGGAAATCGTGTTCGTCTATACCTAGTTTTCTGCGCCACTTCTTTAGAACAGACACTATACCTGGGCCGTTTGCTTTGTCTTCGATATAAATAATGTCAATCTCGGGAAACATTTTGCAAACCTTAATTATCTTATCTAATGTATCGGGTAAGTCCATATGTTTACGGACCAAATATCTAAGATAAAGGTTACCTTGCTTTATACCGCCGACTTCCATAGCAACAAAGTCATTTTCTTTGTTATCCTTAAACGTAGCATCAATAGACAAATATATTCTGTCAAATTTATCGGGATGCCAACCTTTGTCTATCTCATACTCTTCCCAGTTCTCGGTCTTAAATAGGTTGCCGAGCTCATCACTCGGTTCTCCTTGATACAGTGCATTGAAAACGTGTGCGCCTTGTGATGCTAAATACTTCTCCATAGTGTTTACTGCCCATGCACCATCTAGCCCCATCTCTGGACAAATGCCTTCACCTGGTACTCTACACAATGGGTCGTTGTGCTGATTTTTCTCAGTGCAAAGAGCAGCGTAATTGTAGTATCCGATGATTGCTTTCTTTCGATGTCTACGCAACCAACCAATCAAATCATTTGGCACCCATCTAGTACACATAACAATACATATTGAGCCTGGATTGGCTTGTAGACGAGTCTCAACAGCAGATTGGTAATATTCAATATTGTCTGATACTTTAATCTCTGAGTCAGCATCCTTCATGTTCTTTATCGGGTCATCGATAACAACAATATTACCAGTTTTACCAGTCAGAGGACCACCCATACCAGCAGTATTCATAGCACCGTTAGCGGATACCCACATCTGATTAGCTAGGTCCATAACCATGGTTTCCCATGCTTCAGTAGACTGGACTTTATCGTGTATCTTTACTTTGCCATGCGACAAGATTGGTGCGAACTCTGTGAATTTGTCACGGTTCCTACGACCAAATCTAGAAGCAAACGTTGACTCATAACCTATTGTCAGAATATTAAGTCTCGGGTTTTTAATCAGTGCCCATGACTGAAACGACTCTGTAATAGTCAGCGATTTTCCTGTCTGTGGACTAGCTGATAACAAGATAAGACCATACGCTTCTCCAGGGTTCGGCCCTTTCTCATAGTCTCGCTGTAAATTAGCAGCAAGTGAATAATGATAGGGCGTCATTTGGTAGCCGTAATTAGCAATCTGCAAGTATGCAGGATAAGACTTCAAGCACTTGCGGATAATTATTTCTCCGTCTAGACTATTCCAGTTCACTTTGCCGTCTCTGAACATTTTAACTTCAGCAGGCGTCAGTATCGGATAGCCAAATTCTTTTTGTAAATCCGCTAGAGTTTTCATAGTCTACTCCTTTTATTCTGCGTTATTCGACTTTTGTTTATCTCTATACTCTTGCAATATAGCAAGTTCTTCATCACTAAGTTCTTCAAATGGACTCTTATTAACAGTAAGTTCTTCTTTTACTTTTCCAGCCGTTCGGTCTAACAATACATTAAATGTTGCATCACTAAATCTAGCTCTTAGTATGTTGCTTTCAACAATTAATTCAGCTTGCATTGGTTCGCGACTTAAACCACTTTCTGCCAAGCGAGCTTTCACATTAAGATATGCCATCTCGTCTAGCTGACTTTGGAAAGTTGGCTCTCCGGTCTTTGGGTCATAACTAACAGGTAATGGTTTAGCGCTGCCTTCTAGCGCGGTTCCCATCAGTTTACGCCAAGCCTGTTTAGCATACCTTTCATCGCAAAACAATGATTTATACTCTCGGACTTCTCTTTCTGATTTGGTCACTCTATTATCCTCCTTTTTAGTATCTTCGGACTGAGAGTATCGGGCCTCCGTCCTTATATTATATTTTATTCCCAATTTTAACTAATTAGGCACTCAGTTTATTATTTTAGCAAAATTTTCAAAAATTTTTATAACCGCGGAGTGTTTAGGTATTTAAGTTTTCGGCAACTTTTAATATAAATCAAGCGTGCATATACGCATGCGCACGCGTATAGACGTATGCATGTATAGACTGGTTACCGGCAATCTCCTACATAGACTAGTTACTAGCAATATCTTTATCATTATACTTAGATAGACTAGTTACTAGCAATCTCTTTATCCTTATACTTAGATAGA
>ERZ779835.12-NODE-12-length-66356-cov-8.935416_pt1 | contig 66356 bp, 73 predicted proteins | sample MGYA00511382_ERZ779835 | MGnify/ENA primary metagenome ERZ779835 (study PRJEB29588, sample SAMEA2150814) | human gut metagenome | biome: human gut; feature: human-associated habitat; material: faeces | place: Denmark | collected 2008/2010 ... | reverse complement strand
GAAAAATGTCCTTTATAAGAAAAATGAAACTGCTAATAATAAAGAAAAATCAGAACAAAAAGATTTGGATGACATGGAGATAGAAATGTAGGGGTAGCCGAATTCGGCTGCCCCTTTGAATGGAGTTGAAATATGGAATTTTATAATACAGAAGATATAAAAAAAGCTAAATTATAACTAGAATACCATGTTTTTTATGGTATTCTATCTTATGTCTGAATTTGGTTTGTTCCCAAAGTCAGACACCGTTTCTGTAAAGTCAGAGCTGATCAATCTCTGACTTTCTCCTAAATAGGTATGTCCCTCTCTCCTCCCTATGAGAGAGCATTGAACACTGACATACCTATTTCTATGTCTGCGGATAGCTCACTGCTACGAGCAGACCATTACCAAATTCTGTAAGGCATCTATCCCTTAAATAAATCATTACCCAAAACTGGATGCCTTACAAAACACAATAAGAAACGCAGTATTGATGCGTAAAATAAAAAAAGGAGATTGTAATCATGACAAGAGAAGAATTAAGAGAAAGTTTTGAAGAACGCTTAAACAAATTAACTGAAAAGGAAACAGAAAGGCACTCTTTTTAAGCATTTTTAATAAATATTTCTATAAAATGCATTCAAAACCGTTAAAACTGTCAAAAATTTGACAAAACCTAAATTTCTGAATGTGCTATAATTTGTATGCTGAAATATTTATACATATCAGGAAGCACAGCTGAATGAAATAAATTCAACTGTGCTTTTTTTGATGGGCGAAACGCCCATGGACTTTTTTGAAAGGAGAAAGGTGACAAAAGAATATGGAATTATATAATACAGAAGATATAAAGAAAGCTAAAGAATTATATGAAAAAAGCCTGAATGGTGTGTACACAATAGAGTTGTATGACAGATCATCAGAATCTTTAAATTCTGTACATATATGTCAGAATGAAAATCAGGCGGAAGAAATGATTATGGCAGGTAAAAACTTGCCAGAACTGACAGAAGGCAACTCTTATAGAGTATTCAAAACAAAGTATGACAGCAATGCTGAAATAATTGAACACAGTCTCATTAAGGAATATACAAGAGCTGATATTGAAAATGGCTCAAAATTGAAAAGAAATCCTTTACTTGAAAGACTGGATAAAGTAAGACAGCAGGAAGAATACGCAAAACAATTACAGAAAGAGACGAATAATAAGGAATTTAATCTAGTTTACAATAAAGTCAAAGAAATTCTTCCAAGAGCAAAAGAGTTACATGAGCTACGAAAAGAATTTAACTATCCAAAGACAGCAATGATCCCGTTTTATGAGGAATATCCAGAGTTTCGTCCTTATGCTGACTGCCATAGAGCAAGAGGGGATAAAGCTGATGCCGATTGCCTTATTTGGGTTAATAAAGGAATTGGGGTGAAACCATTTAACGACTATGAACATTATGTATGTGTAAATTATTATGATGGAACTATTTCAGTACGGCTGGATTCGGAGAAGTCCAATGAACCAATGTCTAAGTACAAGCAAGAATGGGTCAACATGCAACTTGGTGAAATTGCAGAAAAGTTTGATGATTTCTATCAATGTGAATATGCAAAATTGGAATATGAGTTAAAAATACGAAGTCAGAGTTCAGATGCAATAATCGAAAAATACAAAGAAAAAGAGCAAGATTTAGATGACATGGAGATAGAAATGTAGGGGTAGCCGAATTCGGCTACCTTTTATCTGAATGGGAGAAAAAAATGGGATATTATAGTGATGTGCGAATTGTGGTCAGTAATGAAGGCTTTAAAAGATTATCGGAATATGTAACTGAACACACAAATGATATTAATCTTTTAAATAATTGTGATGTTTTCATAAAAGGAAATAATGAAATCTGTATAGGATGGAATTTTTTAAAATGGCGGAATGAATTTCCAGAAGTTAAAACAGTGCTGGAAGGTCTTGAAATTCTTGAAAATGAAGATTACTCATACAGACTTTCGAGACTTGGTAGTGATTCCATAGAAGAATTTGAATATTACTCAAAAAATAAAGAAAAAGATATTTGCCTATCGCATCCAAACATTGAAAACTATTTTAACGATGAAGAAATATCATTAGAGATGGGAGCTATCAGTGAGAAAAATTACAATATTCGATCGTTTTTAGACTATTTTAAGAACAAGAATGTATATGAGCTGGAAACAGCACTTGCAATACATGAATATTTAGATAAAAATGGAAAAGAGATTTCGGATGATAATATTGATAAAATTTACGATATTATTCGTTCTGAAGATGACGTATTTAACGAATATTTGAAAGAGATGGTATGTAACTTAAATGAAAACTTGGAACAAGACATGACAGAAAGTGAAGAAGAAATGGAGATGTGAAAATGACAAAATATAATAAATTTTCCTATAAATCAAAAAGTGCTGAAGAACGAAAACAAGAAATTGATAATGCAATGCAGCTTGTTGAACAAGGGGTTAAAGAATTTTTAACGTCAGAAAAATATGCAGCTGTTTTAAAAAGCATTTCTAAATTTCATAATTATAGTTTCAACAACACAATGCTCATTATGATGCAATGTCCTGCTGCTTCTTATGTAGCTTCTTATCCTTCATGGAAGAAGAATTTTAATAGATTTGTGACTAGTGGAGCTAAGGGAATAAAAATTTTTGTTCCTGTGGAATACAAGATCTATAAAGATAAAGTTGATCCTGAAACAAAAGAGCCGATTGTAGATGACAAAGGGAACCACATTAAAGAATATAGCGGTCAGAAAGGATTATCATTTAAAATTGGTAATGTTTTTGATATTTCACAGACGCAGCAGATAGAAGGTAAAGAGATAATTCCCTTAGACTTTGGGATTGATGAGTTAAATGATAAAGTCAGCAATTATAGAGAATTACTTAAAGCAGTTGTAGATGTTGCTCCAGTACCTGTTGATTTTTCGGAAATTTCTAATGGTGCTAAAGGTTATTTCAGTCCAGTTGAAAATAAAATCGTTCTTCAATTTGGAATGAGTGAACTGCAAACTTTAAAGACTGCCATTCATGAAACAGCTCATGCAATTCTGCATAATACGGATAAATTGAAGGCATTGAAACAGGAAAATATAGAATTCAGCAGAGAGGACAAGGAGACACAAGCTGAAAGTGTTGCTTTTACTGTTGCATATCATTATGGTTTAGACACATCTGATTATTCATTTCCATATGTAGCTTCATGGGCTGGAGATTCAGAAAAGATTAATGCTAATATGAAATATATTAGTGAAGCAGCAGACCAGATTATTGTTGGAATGGATAAAAGTTTGGAACTTAGTCTTTCAAAAGGCAAAGATAAATCAAAAGAATTATTAGTAGAAGCAGATAATGAACTTGAAAAGTAAAAGTAAGAAAGGGTAATAAAATGGAGAACACAAAGAATAAAAAAGAAAATATTGGCTTACTTAGAGATGTTGATTTAATAGAAGTTTATGAAAACAGAGATGATCTTTTCTTTGATGATGAAGCAGAAAGAAAAGAATACCTAACCGAATTATTCTCAGAAATTGTGACCAGATATATTGAAAATGTTAAATATGAAAATGGTCTTACAGATGTTACACCAATAGATTTTATTTTGAAAGACAAATAAGCGGAGATAAGGTATGTCAAATGCTTATGAAACAGTACTTCAGCAAGCAAATATAAGGGATGTTTTATCAAACTACGGAATAGCAGTACATGGAAACAAATGCTTATGTCCTTTTCATGATGATAAAAATCCTTCAATGTATATTGATAATAAGCGAAATATTGTAAAATGTTTTAGCTGTGGCGAGGGTGGGAATGCCATTTCCTTTATTAAAAAATATGAAAACAAGATTAATAATAATCCGACATTCAGTACGGCAGATGCAGTAAAAAAGGCAGCTGAAATATGTCATATTAATGTTGATCTTACTAATTTAAAGCCGGCAGATAACAAAAAAAGTGAAAGGTATGATAATGAACAGAAGGAAATACTAGAAAGTAATTCTTATTTTGCCACCTTGTTTAATTATGATCTTTCTACGACTGATGGTGAAGAGTGCGTAGAGTATCTTCATTCAAGAGGTATATCAGACGAAATAGCCAAGAATATGAAACTTGGCTTTTCGGCTGAGAGAAATTTTGGTGGTGTTATTAATGAAAAAGCACAAATTTCAGCATTAACAGATACCCGCATTCGTAATCGTTTGATTATCCCAATTGCTGATGAGTATGGAAACATTGTTGCGTTTAGTGGAAGAACTATTCACGGAGAAGAACCAAAATATTTATTAACACAAGAAACAAAAGTATTTCATAAGTCAGAAATATTGTTTAATTATTCAAATGCTAAGTCTCAATCATATGGTAAGGAACTCTTTATCGTTGAAGGTTTTATGGATGTTATCGGATCTAAGAAACTTGGCATTGATAATGTTGTTGCTTTGATGGGAACAGCTATTACATCCAAACATATCGAACTATTAAAAAAACTGAAGTGTGAACTTGTTCTAGCACTGGATAATGATGAAGCTGGAAAGAGAGCAATGTTAAAACAAATTCCTATACTGCTTCAGGAAGGTTTTAGAGTTTCTGTTATTGATATTTCTAAAGTTGGAAATTATAAGGACTTTGGAGATATTGGTAACACAAATATTAAGGCAAGTCAGATAATAGCGTTTAAAGAATCTGCTTTGCAATTTTTAATAGAAAACAAATACTTGGAGTCTAATAAAACTTCAAGTATTCAAAAAGCCTATTTTGCAATGCGAAAAGATGGACTAATTAAAAATAAAGGTGATGAAGTGCAATTTATTGAGATTGCAATGCAGCATAATCCTACATTTTCCAAAGAAGATTATTATAATCTTATTCATCCATCAGAAATAGAAAAACCGAAAAAAGACGGATTTACAGAGTTGAGAGATAAACTCTTAACAGAGTATTTCTTCAATTGTTTTAAGGAATATGTCTCTAAATACAAAGGTGAAAGAGTAGAAACAGCTTTTATTCAGAAAAATAACAGACTTCTTTCTAAAAAATGCTATGAGCTATTTATAAATAACCCTAATAAGTACATCAAAGATTTATGCATCAATGTAAGTGATGTGATTAAAGATACTTTGAAGAATGACAAAGAGTATTTAGAATTTAAAGAGAAAGAATATTTTCCTTATGAAAAAGCATTTAACAATGTCACGTATTTTACTGATAAAGGATATGCTAAAATAGTTTTAAATGATGAACAAAAGAATTTAATCGTTCGTAAATTTAATTCAGATCAAGAAAATTATAAAGTTAATTTAGAAGACTGCGTAGAGGAAATATATATCATCAATTCTTTAAGAAAAGAATCACTATTTTCTAAAGCAACTACTAAGAGTAAAATGTATTCAGAAATTATTATTCCTGAAAAACTTAAAAATCATAGGTTTGCTGTATATCCTTACTCTTCATTGTTTTCGCCAGAGCATTTTCCTTATGTAGATGCAAAATTTAAAACTGCTGATGGGAAAAACTATAAAGATATTTTGATATTTTCTGATATTGAAAGGGAATTGCATCTTACAAATGCTAATCTTTTGATAAATCAGAAGTCTGAAAAAATAGAAAAGAACTTAATTAGTAAAGATAATATTTCAATACATGATCAATTTGCGTATGTAAATGTTAATGATGGATATATAAAAATTAATGTTAAAAATCTAAAACAACATGATAGCGAAAACTATGAATTAAAATGTCCTTTAAGTTTTAAGTTTTCCTTATATTCTAAAGAAAATAAATTTCAAAAGCAGCTAACTGTACCAGAAATTAATGCACAGGTAAAAAAAATTCAAGACAGGAAACAACACGAAGAATCTATAAAAAAAAACAATGACTTTGAAATAGAAAAGGAGTGATAAATCATGAATGATGGTGGTGCTGAAACAAGTACAAAAAGCATAATGGAGAGATACATGCAAGAACCTCTAAGAAGATTCATGGGGTGGCTTGCCAAAAAAGGTTTTATCAAAGGTAAAAATGCCGCTAAATCTTATAAAGAAAATCATCTGACTAAAGCAGTAGAACTTTGTAAAAAAGATGGTTCTACTAAAGAATTAATTCATAGTGAATATGAACTTACACAGGATGAAATGATGAAAATTGCTGCTAAGGCAAAAAGAGATGGAGTTCCACTTTATATTAAAGATAGCAAACATCCTGATAAACATTATTCAAAAGATGAAATTTATAAGATGGCAAAGCCTTATGAAAAGATTTTAAATATTGAAGAAGAATTAAAAGACAATCCTAAAATGGATGTAGAAATAAGAAAAAGCAAATTAGCTGAACTAGAAAAACTAAAACGAGAGAATACTCTTACTGGTCAGATTAAAGTATTGGAAGATAGCAAAATTGATGATATTGCGAGATTAAATGAGCTAAATGCAAAGAAAGAAAGTGGAAAAGAATTAAACGAAGCTGAAAAAAATGAGATAGCAAATATATCGGATAGACTTAATAAAACAAATCAGAAAATTGAGAAATTAAAAGAATATAATGCTCCTACTTTTCAATTTGGATGTAATAAATCAAGAACTGAATGGAAGAATATGATTATTCAAGAAGCCATTGAAGATCGTATAAAATCTCCTAAAGACTATAATGGGGATGGAATTACTAACGAAAAAGATGAAGAAATATCAAATGGATCAGATGTAAAACTTACTGCCGAAGATGTATCTAAAGCAAAAGATGGCAAAACATTTGGTATTAAATACACTGATTTTGAAAAGGATTATGCTGTTCAATCAGTTTCCTGTAAACAATTTGCAAGTTTATCAGAATCACTTGAAAGTTTAAATTATGGTGCTGTTAAGACTGAAGGTGACAATGTTGATATATATATTCCGCTTAAAGACTTTGAATCCTACAAATCTTTTTGTCCAGATTCTTCTCCGATTTCTATCTATATGAATAATGCAAAAGGTTCTGTAGATAAATTGACAAAAGAAGATAATGCTTTTAGTTTTGTTTTTAAATCACGAGATGAATTGAACGATGCATTGAATAAATTTGAAGGTCAGGATTGCATGGTTATTGAAAATACTAATGGAACATTCAATTTAACCGTTTCATATTCAGACATTCAAGAAGCTGCACATAGATTTGAGCAAAAAAAAACCAAAGATGAGTTAGATCAGGAAGCTATGAAGCTCATGGAAGAAACGGAAAAAGCAGCTGATACACCATTGAAAGATGTTGAACAAAATATTGCTAAAGATAGTGAAGGGATTGATATAGCTGATGGCATTGAAAGTAAGTAAAGAGAAAAAGAAAAATTACTGGCTACGAGCAATTGTCTGCTTGATTGTTGGCTATGTTGGATTGCGTTTAGGATCTCAAGGTGAAATAGATGGAAAACTTACGTTAGAATCGATAGCTTACGCTTTAGATGATTTATCTCCGTTTAATGGAAACATTGTTTTAACCAGTACTACTTTAGGTGTAGCTGGAATGGCTGCTTTGTTTTGCTTGATGTGTATTGAAACATATTCTCAGACTATCAAGAAAAGCATGAGGGAAGAAACATACGGTAGTGCAAAATGGGGTGATTCAAGTCAAATAAAACAGTTTGAAGATAAAAATCCATACAATAATCAGATATTTACCCGTACAGAAAAAGTATCGAGAAATGCACGAATTTCGAAAAGAAATAGAAACATTTTATTGTTAGGAAGACCCGGTACTGGTAAATCACGTAACTTCTTCAAACCAAATATCTTAAATGCCAATGGTTCTGTTGTTGTGACTGATCCAAAGGGCGAATTGCTTCGAGATTGTGGAAGTGCCATGTTAAGTAAAGGATATACTATTAAATGTCTTAACTTGGATGAAAAATGGAAGTCTAATCACTATAATCCGTTGCAAAATATTAGACGATTAACAGAAGAAGAGAAAAAAGCATCTGGTGGTACTTCAGACTTTGCTGAAGATGATGTAATGGTATTAATCAATACTATTATGAAAAACACTAAGTCAGATAGTATTGATACCCAAACGGGTGATCCTTTCTGGGAACGTGCAGAAATGCTTTTTCTTCAGGCACTCGTCTATTACGTATTGAATAACTGTGTAACTGAACAGCAAAATTTCAATACAGTATTGTCACTCATACGTGATGCACAAAAAACATCACCTATGAATGAGAAACAAAGTCTATTATCATTTAAGTTTGATGTCTGGAGACAAAAAGATCCAGATAATATTGGTATTAAGCAGTGGGATCATTTTATGGGTTCAGCTGCATCACCAAAGATGATGCAGACTATTATTCTTACTGCTGTTGGCAGGCTTGAAGCATTTAACTTAAAAGAAGTGGCAGCTCTTACAAGAACAGATGACATGGAGTTGTGGAGAATTGGTCAACCGATTGATGCCCCTAGAGATGAAAATGGTTGTCGTACAGATGGTAAAATTATTTATTTTATTATTACAAAAGCAATGGATACGACATTTAATTTTTTAGGTGCAATTATGTATTCGCAGCTCTTTAATATTATTGATAGTAATGCGAAAGCTAATTATGGATCGTGTGCAACAACGGTTGATTTATATATGGATGAGTGGGCACAGTTAGGTAATATTCCGAATTTTGTAAACATGGCTGCTTACATGAGAGGTCTTAATGCTGGTGTAGTTATTGGATTACAGTCATTGTCACAATTGAAGGAAAAATATAAAGAATCATGGGAAACTTTGCTTGATTGCTGTGACTATGAAATGTTTTTGGGAAGTACATCTAAAGAAACGCTTGAATATTTTTCTGCTTTGCTAGGTGATCAAACTATCCATAAGCAATCATCAAGTAGAACATACAGTAGACAAGGTTCTACGTCAAAAAGCGATGATGAAGTAGGAAGAAAATTAGCTACTGTTGATGAATTAAAAACGATGCCAGAGAACAAGGCTATACTATTAATGAGTGGAAATATGGCACCGTTCTATTCGGATACTTATATGCTTAAGGAACATCCGTTATATAATCTGTTGTTTGAACCATGGGTAGAGCGTGATGCAGACCATGACAGTGAAGAATGGAAAAATAACCATGCAAATATATATAATCACGTTGATTATCTTCAAAAAAATGAGAAAATTACAGATGTAATCATTTGGTGTAAAAAGCTGGGATTGCCAATACCTCAGAACGTTGCCACATCGGAAGTTGATGATGATGATCTGAGTAATGCTTTTACAACTGAATTAGACAATCTTGATATACAAGATAATTCTAATTTGGAAACTGAATAACATTTAAAAGGGAGGTAGATATATTATGAAAAAGATTTTAAATGTAATTAAAAATGAAATTTCAAAATTAGCTGAAAAGTTAAATCCAAAAGCAGTATTAGCTGTGACTTCAATCAATTGTATGATGCTTTGCAATACTATGGTTGTTCATGCAGCAAACAGCAACACTAGTTCTATTGATGGATTTATTGATTTTGCCTGTGATTGGTTGAGAAAGATTGGTGGTGTAGTTGCTTTAGTAGGCGGTGTCATGTTTGCTCTTGGCTGGCAGCGTGAAGATGCTGAAGGTAAATCTCGTGGCTTAATGACAATGATGGCTGGATTTATGGTAATTGCCATTGCAATGAGTAAGGATATTTTCGGACTCTAATACTATGAAGAAAAATGTAGATGATAAATATATCAATAGTTCCGTAGAAAGCCAATATGACAATTATCTTTCTTCTGAAGAAGAAGTTGATGAAAAAGAAGAAAAGGAATCTATTGAAGAAGATTTAGATTTGGATAAATGAATTAGCAAGGCAAATACTTTTGTGTTTGTCTTGTTTTGACATTGATGAAAGTGCAGGTGAAGTTATGATTTCTCATTTAATTGCAACACGTCCACCAATAGTAATGGCTAATATTTTAACGGATTGGATATCTGATGGTGTTAAGGATTGGATTGCAGGCTTATTTGATATTAAGTTTAAATTTCTTGCCTATGACATTTCTTTAACTAATATTTCTGGAACAGTAAAACAACTATGCGATTTTACTAATTTAAGAACTGTCTTAAATAGTGGTCAATCATTATATAATATTATTTCAATAGTGAATCAAGCATTGGTAAGTGTTGGATTATCTTTACTAACCTTATTTTTCATGATTAATATGGTTCAAAAAGCAATGGAAATTGAGCGGATCAGTTGGGATAAAGTAATTATGGAAGTAGTTAGATTTTTTGTTTTTAAGTTTTTGGTTGAAAACTCATTAAATCTTTTAGAAACATTTTTGAATATTACAAATAACTATATGAATACGATTGCCAACAGTTTAAGTATTTCTGGAACTACAATTACTATTGGTGAAGCTATTTCGAATGGTATTGGTGATGGATTTTGGGGAATAGCTGGCGGTGTAATTGTTGCTCTCATATTGGTAATTGCGGTGATTGCAACATCGGTTGGAATATTAGTTCCTGTTGTTTCAGTTATGATGAAAGTCGTTGTATGTTTATCTGTTGCTCCAGTGCCTATTGCAATGGGTATTGCTGATTATGGTAGAGGAACAGCAAAATCCTTTATCATGAGCGTAGTGGCTCTTGGAATAGAAACATGGGTAATTATCATAATTACAAAAATATATTTATTATGCTTAGTTAATTCTGCTGGAGTCGGTTCTGGCTTAGGTGGTATGGTAAGTCAAGGAATACGTATCATTTTTGCTAATAGTTTGTATGCTGCATTATTAAGCTGGGGTACTCAGAAAGTTCAATCTATGGTAGGGGGTAATTAGTAAATGGATGATTTAGAAGTTAGAATTCCTAAAGAAATTACGGAATACCATGAAAAGTTTTATGGTCTTACTTTAAGACAAATATTAGCTTGTTTGGCTATTGCAGCAATTAATATTCCATTATACATGAATTTATCAAAAGCAATTGGTGATGACTTGGCAAGCTATGTTGTAATTTTAGTTGCAGGTATCATTGGATTCATTGGATTTATAAAAATTCACAATCTTGATGCTGAAAAAATTTTCCCATTTTGGTGGAGAAATTACATATCTTTTGCAAAGCCTTTGATTTACAAGACTGATAAAGAAATAGCAGCTGAAAAAGAAGCTAAGAGGAATAAACACAAAAAGAAAGCTGTTTCATCAGTTGCTGATGCAGAGACAATTAATACGAACACTGGTGCTTCTACAATGACTAAAGCAGAGATTAAAAATGAACAGAGGTTATTAAAGCAACAAGAGAAAGAAAAGAAAAAGAAAGAAAAAATTGAAGCTCAACGAATTATTAAAGAAGAAAAGGAGCATAAAAAACAGTTGAAAGCAAAGAGAAAAGCTCAACGTGAATTAGAAGAAGCCAAAAGAATGTTTGGTGTAATTGAAGAACCTTCTCATTATTCCTCATCTGGTTTGAATGAAGAAGATCTAGCTGTCTTAAAAGAGCTTGCACAAGCTTTTGGAAAGGAGAAAAAGAATGCTACTAAAGAAAAATAAAAAAAATACTCCTAAAGAACAAGTAACAAATAACAAAGTTCAGAAGTCCAAAGTCAAATACAGTTCTAATCAGCCTTCTATAAAAGAAAAAATTGTTCCAGCAAAAGTAATAACTCCAAAGACATGTCAAGACATGTTTAAAATGTTCTTTAAATCAACAAATGAGGAGCTTGATTTAATAGAAATAAGTGACAATATTTATTCAATGTGCGTTGAATTTGAAGATGTTTCATTTGCAAAAGCGGATTATTCTACTGTAGAAAACATTTTTTTGAAGTGGGTTGAATTTCTTAATTCCTTTTCAGAACATATTCATATTCAGGTTATTAATGCCGATAAATATCTCAACACTAATGAGTACAAGAAGCAATATATTCTTCAAAATGAGGACTTGGATGATGGGTTAAGTGAACTTCAAAATGAATTTAATCATATTATTGAAAAGAATCTCAGCAAAACCCAGACTTGCTACATCGCTAAACGTTATTTAGTATTTTCTCAGAAAGCAGAAAATTATCGTGCAGCGTATAATAGCTTCCAGACTATTTTAGCAAAGACAGAAACAAAATTTCATGACCTTAAATCCAAAATTCAGATAGTTTCAAATAACGAAAGATTGAGATTTATTCACGATACTTTAAATGTTGAAACAATGCAGAACAGAGAAATTGATAATATTTTTGAATATGCAAAGAAAAATGATTTAACAGTCTATGACGTATTATCACCAAAGAAAATCAATCTTAGTGAAAAGGATTTAATTGAAATCGAAAATGAAAAATATCTTAGACTCTTATACGTGTCAAAATTACCTAATTCTATGACTCCAAGATTTTACAATTCTCTGATTACAATGGAAGATGTAAATATAATTACAACATTAAATATTCAACCGACAAATAATGCCAAGTCGATTAATCGAGTTGATAAGCAAATTTCAGGCATGAAAACAGAACGTTTGGATAAAGTTAAACGTGCAAATAAAAATGGATATGATTATAGTGTTGTACAGGATGAACGATTAGAAGATTCCATTAGAGAAGCAGAACAGTTTAAAGAAGATTTACAAAAGAATGGTCAGAAGGTATTTGAAACTAATTTTCTGATTTGTGTTATTTCTCCTTCGTTTGAAAAGTTAAACAAAGATACTCAGAAAATTATTGATAAAGCATCTGAGCATTTAATCGAGATTAGACCAATGTGGTGGCAGCAGATAGAAGGCTTACAACATGTTTTTCCACTTGGATGGAATAATATTCAGTTCCAGCGTAATTTAACGAGTGAAGCCACTGCAATTAATGTTCCTTTCAATTCTAAGGATTTGATGCACCCTTATTCTATTTTCTACGGGCAGAATCTTATTTCTAGAAATCCGATTTTCTGTGATAGAAAGCAATTATTGAATGGTAACGGTGTTATCTTAGCAACTGCTGGTGCAGGTAAATCTTTTTCCTGCAAGAGCAATATTGAGCAAATATTTATGAGGTATCCTAATGACCATATTATCGTTATTGATCCACAAAATGAATATAAACCAATTATCGAAAAGTTTCATGGTCAGACCATTAATATTTCCGCTTCTTCTGGAACCAGAATCAATCCATTTGATTTATCCTTAAATTATGGTTTGACGGATGAAGAAAGTAATAATCCAGTTAAATCTAAAACTGAATATATAATTGCTTTCATTGAGAGTATTGTTGGTGGAAATGGTTTAACAGGAATTCAAAAAACAATTATTGACAGATGCTGTAGAATCGTATACGAAAAATTTGAATTAAGTGGCTTTACTGATTTGTCACTACAGCCTAACTTTAAAGATTTCTATGACGTGATGAATGAACAGCCTGAAGAGGAAGCCAAGAATTTAGCATTAATACTTGAACGATATGTTCTTGGTTCAATGGATATTTTTTCTAAAGATACGAATGTAGATATTCATAATCGTTTTGTTTGCTTTGATATTTCAGAACTTCAGACTTCTATGCAGACTACAGGTTATCTTGTAGTTTTGGATCATATTATGAATAGACTTGCCATGAATAAAAAAGAAGGTAATTATACATGGCTATTTATTGATGAATTCCATATCTTACTTCAGAATGAATTTTCTGCTCAATATATTGCAAAAATATATAAGGTGGGAAGAAAACTTGGTGCTATGAATACAGTTATTACACAGAATATTACAGATGTTCTAAATAATGAACAAGGTCAAAAGATTCTTTCTAATTCAGAATTTGCTTTGCTTTTGAAACAAAAGCCACTTGATCTAGCACAGCTTTCTCAAATATTTGATATAAGCAAAGAAGAAGGTGATTATATTACAGATTCTTCTGTTGGAAAAGGCTTGCTAGTATATGGTTCTGAGAGTGTACTTCCATTTGAATTTAAAGTGCCAAAGAATACTGAAATTTATAGATTAAATGAAACTTCTATGATTTCTCAGTCTAGGTAGGTGATTGAATGGCAGAAGTAGCTACGAAAACAAACAAAGACGTATCAAAAGCATTAGGAACAGAAGCAAAAAATGCAAGTAAGGTTATGACTGCTGTTGCTGGTGGAAAAAAGGGAGTGGTAAGCTATGCCAAAGATGGAATAAGAACAGCTAAAAAAGTTAGACAATATTATAAAGGTGAATATATTGCTGGAACAGTAACTGGTGTTAAGCCAACACTTAAAACTGGTACAAAGCATCTTGTACATGAGCAAGTAATGAAAGGCAAAGTGAAAATTTCTGAAGGGAAAATTGCCTTATATAAAGCCAGTGCAGGAGACTATTCTGATATTGTTAAAGGTACTGTCAAAGGTACAAAAAAGACTGTAAAAAGTACTGCGAAAGTTGGAGCTAAAGTAACGAAGTTGCAAAGTGAAGCAGTAAAGATTCAAGAAGATGCTGAAAATTATCTTGAAAACAAGTCAAAGGAAATGAATTCTCGCATTGCCACTAAGCCAGTACGTATTACAACAAAAACAGTAACAAAAGAACTAGACAAGAAAATTGGAAAACCATTAAGAGAAAAGTCATGGAGTGCTGTAAAAAACGCAGCTAAGAAATCTCTTCAGACAACTAAAAAGCTATTCTCTGCTGCTGTTGAAGTTGGCAAATCAGCAATTTCATTAATTCTTGCTTTCCCTGTATTACTAATTCCAATATTCTTTCTTATTCTCATTTCCTGTATAGGTGGAGCAGGTGGCTACGAATACGAAAAAACAAATGTAACTCCTGCTGAGGGGTGGCTTTTTCCAGCTAAAGAAAATAAAGGGATAAATGCAGGAACATGGTCATATCCAGGTGGTGGTATTCATTTAGGAATAGATTTAACTGTAACTTCAGGAGAACCATTGCTAGCAGTTGCGGATGGATATATTTTACGTGCATCTGATGGATGCAAGTATGGCTATTTAGGAAGTACTTGCCATGGCGAAGGTGGTTCTTACGGCGGTGGAAATGAGGTTATGCTTTTAGTACCAGTTCAAGATAAACTTTATGCAGTTAAATATTGCCATATGCAACCAAGTCTACCTGTTAAAACAGGCGAAACTGTAAAAGCAGGAGATGTAATAGGATATGCTGGAGCAACAGGTAACGCATCTGGAGTTCATTGTCATATTGAAATAACGCTTGTTGGTAATGCAGATGAGTATTCCAACTATATAAATACATGGAGTGGGGATTGGTCTAACGGTGCAGGGTGGCAAGGCAAAGATAGAAAATGTAGTGAATCTGTACAAGCCCCATGTAGAGTAAGACCAGAGATCATATTTGGATTAGAAAAAGGTGATGAATCGTGAAGAAAATGTATGTCTTAATAATCATTTGTATGGTAATTTTATCTTATTTTGGTACAAAATTAGTAGCAAATATCAATGATTATTCCGTGCAGAAATCAATGGAAACTAAAAGAAAAAATAATGTACCTGTTATAGAAACAGTGGCTGATGATATTACAATTTCTCAAAATACAAGTATAAATTACAATGAACTAATTAATTCAGCTATAGACGAAGAAGATGGTAATATTTTAGCAAATGTAACTCATAATGATATTGATACGTCAAAAGTTGGGCTACAAAATTTAATATATACTGTTACCGATTCTGATGGAAATACGACTGCTAAAACAGTCCATGTAACAATTGAAAAAGTTGTAAATAATGAAAGTCAACAAGGTGATGAACCTATGGAGCAGTCATAAGTTAAAGGCAGACTTTATTGTAACTGCCTTTTCTTATGCTAGAATTGAAAAGTAAAAATGGTGATAAAATGGTAGAAAGTAATGATGATATAGAATTTAGCGAACGTGATTTAGCCTTAATAGAAGCGTTGCGTAAAGTAAAAAAGAAGAAAAGAAGGAAATTTATACTGTTGTTGATCTTTGTTACTATGATAATTGGAAGCGTTAGTATTTATGTGATTGAACATCCTAGAGAGCTGCTTTTTTTAAAGAGTGAAAATGTTACTGTTGAACTAGGTAATGACGTATTAGTTAAACCGCAGGATTATTTAGATAAAGACAAGACAGATGAAGACGCTTATAAAAACGCACAACTAACATCGACAATTTTAAAACAAGCAGATAATTATACTGTTGTTGATAACAAAACAATTATAAGTAAAGGCAAAAATTATTTAGATGTAGGAAAGTACAGCTTTGAAATTAGTTATCTTAGTCAATCTAAAAAAGTAAATATTAATGTTGTGGATACCGTTAAACCTGTGTTTGAAGTATTCAATACTCAGGTTGAAGTTGAAGCAGAAACCAAAGAAATAAAATGGGCTGATTATTATCAGGCATCTGATTTAACTGATGTTCAAATAAAAGTTGATGATTCAGAAGTTGATTTAAACAAAACAGGAACATATAAAATTACTGTAACTGCAACTGATGCGAATGGTAATTTTATAAGTAAAAATGCTAAAGTCAAAGTAAAAGAAAAACCTAAGCCAGAACCAACACCAGCAGTTCCAGCAGCACCAGCACCTGATACATCACATGGTACTGAATACTTTATGTTTGATTCTGGCTACGATTTTGATTCGGCTTATAATGCTTGTGTTGCTGCAATGAATAGTCATGGCAGTGGATCATGTACTCCAACAACTGATGCTGAAGGAACTTATACAGGCTATGTATTAAATTATTAAAATAGGTAAATAAAAATGAATGAATTAAATAATACTTTGTATAATGATGAAAGTATAAATAAAAGAATATTGAATAAAATTGGAATTGAATCAGAACCTACATCTGGTTATTCAGATATAATTCTAGATAATATATCGAGTATTTTAGAATTAAATAACACAGAAAAACTGGATGTTGATGAATTAAATTACCTTGGAATGGATGACGAATATTATCAAAAATTGCTTACACATTTTGATGTTAAGTTATATGCAAGAGTTGTTGAAGGAGACTATGAAAAACGTCCAGTAATCACTATGTCATGTAGTAATATAAACTATAAAAGATTATATGATATCGGTAAAAAACTATACAAACAAAGAGTTATCTCTAAATACGAAATTGCAGTTTTTCTAGAAAATAAATATATTTGGAGTATTCGTCCTGATAAATCTAATTTTGAAATGGATAGAATTGGCTCTGATTTTTCTAAAAAAATTTATGAAGAAATAAAGTATCGCCAAAATAATGATTTACGTCCTATTGAAAAAACATATGACAAAGTTCATAGCATACTATGGGAAGATGCTTTCAAAGAGTACGGAATGACTTTAGAAAAAAGTAATATTAATACTAATAAAGAAATCAGTAATGATTATGATAGCTATGAAAAATGAAAGGAGAAAGATATGAAATATACTGACGAGGAATTAGAAATATCACTACAATCAATGCTTAGTTATGCAGAAGATGAACTTCAAAAAAATCCAGAAAATAATTATTTCAATGGATTCAGTAGTGCTATAAGACAAATGTATATTCAGTGCTTTGGGTATACAAAATTAGCTGATTATTTAGCAAATAAATAAAAATTAAAGAAGAAAAGGAGTGATAAAATCTATGGAAAAAGCATTAGAAAAAAAACTAAAACAATTAAATTCAAAGAAAGAAAAATTAATTGAGCAGAAAGAAAAATATTTAGAAAAAATCAATTTAGAATTGAAAGATATTGAAGAAGAACTGAAGCCGATTGAAGAAATAAAGAAAATGGAAGAACAGATGCAAGCAAAATTAAAGGCTGCACAAGATAAATTATTATCTAAATCATTAGATATTTCTGATAATAACATTGATGAAATTAATGATATTTCTTCTACAGAGGTAAACAATCATGACTAAATACTTTGATGAATTTACTAAGTTAAAACAAAAAGAAATGTCAAAGACATTGGAAGATATTACTTACAAGTATATCAATCCTGAAACACATCAACCTACTAAAGTACCAGCATCTCACTTTGATAAAGAATTTAATCGAGAAATTGAACGTCAGATTTCTGCTGGTGTAAGCAGACAAATGCTAATGATAATGTATTCCACAATTGCTGATTTAAAAAATAATTCACCAGAGCTTTTTACTAAAGCAATGATTTGTTTAGACAATGGAATCACACCAAAGGATATGAGGTTAGATGAACAAATTGCACTTTCTGAAACCTATAAAGAATTTGAAGAAGTAATTAATCCACCAAGAAAATCAAAAAACAATACATTTCATTTATTAAATAACGATATTAATAACTCCTATGAGCGACTGAAAAATAGTCCAGAAGTACAAGCAGAAATGATGCAAATGTATAATCAATTTCTAGATCAAGAAGATAATGATTTAGAAAATGCGAAGAAAGAAACTGATGCAATTTCTGAAAATAAAGAAGATGATTTTGAGATGGAAATCTAATAACGAATAGCTCATAAAATCCTATAAAAAGAATATTATGAGCTATTATTTATTTGAAAGAGGTGATAAGAATGAGTAAATTTTGGGGATATACATTTAACGAAAATGGTGAATACTATTTCCCTATTGAATTGGATTCAAACAATATAGATCAAATATCTCATTTTATTTGCGATGATACAAAGCATAATAAAATGGTTACTGATGATGCAGATGATCCTGTAATAACTACAATAGGAGAGTATTTGGATCGAGTTGATAGACGTAAAATTGACTTTAAATCATTACAAAAAGCAGTTATTGATCTACAAGAAAAGTGTAAATCTGAAGATGAAATTCACATGGAGTTATAAAAATGACTGAAGATAAAAAGAAGAAAATAACAACCGTAATGATGTTCATCACAATAGTACTTTTCACTTTGATTTTCATTAAAACACAGATACTTGGTGGAAGTTCAAAGAAAAATGATGAAGTAGAAATCAAAGATATAGAAATATCTTATGTTGTACCTGATGACAATATATATTGTTATTTAATGATTAAAAATCCTAATGATTTTGCAGTTGATGTTAGTGGAACAATAACAAAATATGATGAAAATAAAGTCATAGATGACGATGCGGAAGATGATTTAGACATGACACTTCGTGCCAATCAAACTTATATTATGCAAAGCAGAAATCCAAATAATTCCATTGCAAGACAGAATAATTTGTCAATAAATTATAAGAATAATCTAACAATTAAAAAGTCAAAAAATGATAATGATTATGCAAATAATATTGATATTAGTCTTGAATTAAATAAGCAAAATGACATGGGAAAGTCATTAATAATTTATAAAAACAACAATAAAAAAGTTGTGGATATTGATGGTTATATTGTATTTTATGATGATGCTAATAAAAGCAATATCTCATATATTTCTGAATTTACTGTTGAAGATTTAAAAGCAGGAGAAGAATTTAGAGATTATATTAATGTGAAACAATCATCGTCAGATGAGCTAAATTATAACTACAATATATACTTAAATGATATAAATTGACTATTATTATAATAATAAAAAGCATAAAAATGAGCTTGATATTCAATGATATTGGCTCATTTTTTTATTTTTTTTGAGGAAATTATGGTAGAAAAATTAAAAGAAATATCTAAAAATATGAAAAATAAATGGATGCGAAGCAGCCGAAAAACAACGGGTCTTAGGGGTATCCCCTAACAAGCAAAAAGGGGTACACACCCCATGCTTGTTAAACTTTGGTTCTCATAACGGTGAATACCAGAAAATATTGTGGAAAACTCACCATTATTATTAGCTCTTATAAGCTATAATTATTAAGACAAATAACTTTGAAGGGAGCGTGATACTATCGAAGGAAAGACATGGAATGTATCTGATTATATTAATGATCCAAATTCCAATATTGAAAATATGACCATTACCGAAAATAAAATTCAGGATAACTATTCTTTATCTGATGGTCAGATGAAAAAGATTAGATATACGATTTCAAAAAGGCACTCAGTTGATCATTGGATTAATATCAGAAGGAATGCATTAACAAATACAATCATTCGTGATTATGATCTAGAAGCAGTCGATTGGATTGTATCTGTTTATTTTAGAGATAAGAAAATAAATTGGTTGGATTCAGAAATAGAATTTACGGATAAACATATCAAACGTTTAGAAGAAGAATTGAACTATCATGGTTCTGCTAAGATTGAATTTCAGGATATAACTTTATATTCTTTAGCAAAGACATTGAAAATAAGTTATTCAAATCTAAAATCAAAAATAACTAATTATGAAGAGACAAATTCCGTGATGGTTCTTTATAAGAACAGTGATGATGTTTTATGTGTGAAGGGTAATTATATCGCTACATTATCAGGAAGACACATCAAAGCCTATAAATATTCATTATTGAATCATTACAAGAAACAACTACAAGAATTGAAACGACAACAAAGAGGAAATAATTAATGCCTAACCAAAGAAAAAATCCTGCTGTAAGGAAACGAAGAACACAAATTAAAATATTTCTTACAGATGAAGAACGTACAATCATTGAAGAGAAGATGCAACAATATGGATATAAGTCTTTAGCAGCATATGTCAGAGACGCTTGCATCCATGAAAATATAATCGTTGAAGATATTGACGGTAAAAAGGAAGTGGTTGAAAAAATTGCCAATCTCATTACAGAATTTAAAAAGACTCGCAATGAGGTATCAGAACTTGCTTATAATCCAGCTGCTTCTTCAATCAGCGTCAAAGTCATAACAAATACAATCAAGAATATTGATAAAAGTCTTAATGAACTAAAAGTGATTGTAACTGAAAAACTTGAAGTAGCTTTTGACCGAAAAAAAGTAGTTGATAACATAAAGAAAGAAGGTGACTAAATGCCAATTACAAAACGACTTAGAGTACATCAGTCTGCTAAAGGAATGCAGCGTTGTATTGAGTATGTTATGAACGACAATAAGACAGATGGTGGCGTGCTTGTCTCAGGACATAACTGTAATCCAGAGATGGCTGTATATGAGTTTAAACAGAACAATAATCAGTATGATAAACTTGACGATGATCTGAGCTGCTATCACATTGTGCAATCATTCGACTTCAGAGATAACATCACTCCTAAAGAAGTTAATGAAATTGGAATAAAGCTCTGTGAAAAATTATATCCAGAATTTCAATGTGTGGTAGCTACTCATGTAGACAGAGGACATCTTCATAATCACATCATAATCAATGCTACAAACACTAAGGGTAGAAAACTTGATGATCGTCTTGCCAATCCAATTGAAGGGCTATATGGCTTGCGAACAGAAAGCGACAGATTAGCTTTAGAATATGGCTGTTCAATTATTCATAACCCACCAAAGATAGGTCATTTTAAATCTAAAAATTATGTATATCAGGCAGCTACAGTAAATTGGAAAACAACTATTAAAGAGAAAATAGATGCTTATAAATTACAATGTAATTCCTTTGAAGCTCTTCTTGAGATGCTTACGATTGATGGATATTCAATTAAAGGCAGTAAGCACGTGAGTATTAAACCTTATGGTAAAGAACGTTTTACAAGAATGTATACACTAGGTAAAGGATATACAGATGATGATCTAAGAGATTATTATGCTGACCGAGACAGGGAGATTCTAAAGAACATTAATATGAATCAGGAGTTTCCAGATATTCCAGAATCAGAACTATATACAATTCAAAAAGATATTTATACACGCTCAAGAGCTGCATTGCTTTTATCAGATAAAGGCAAGAAAGAAGGTAAACAATATCCAAATTACAGACGAACAAGATATCTTGAAAAGCAGCGTTATAGAAATGCTATAGAAACATTACATTTTCTCAATGAAGAAAAAATATTTAATTATGATGATCTGATTGCCAGAGGAAGAGAAAATGAGAATGAAATTAAATCATTGGAAGAACAGTATACAAAATTAAAATCACAGTTAAATACTTTGAATGTACCTGCAACTTTGGCAAATACTTATATTGAACATTACAATGAGTATCAGAACTATCTTGAAATTAAAAAGTCTATGCCAGAAGCTCAAAAAGACGAAAATATTGAATTATTTGAAGATGTAAAAAATCAACTTGGTAACGCTTCTATCACAGATGTAAGAGAGCTACTGTCAGAATCATCAAAGTTAAAACGTGATGCAAATCAGCAACTAGCAAAACTATCTTATTTAAAAAGAAAACAAACAATATTTGAAATGCTGCGTACTAAATCATTAGAAAAAGATTACGTTAAACATATGTCTTTCTCTAAAAAAATGATTGATGAATCGAGAAGCAATGAAAATGAATATTGTGTTAAGCTGCCATATACAAAACAATATGTTTATTTGTCAAAAGAATGTGTGGCTTGGACTAATTATGATGTTCGTGCTGTCATGTATCTAAGAGATGATGATGACTATTATTTGTATGATGAAGAAAATCAAATTATTGGAATTGCCAAAGGAGAGGAGTTGGATGACATATCACAAGAAGAAAGAGAAAGAATCAGAGCGATAAAAGAAGATCGTTCAAAATAATTGATAAAATTGTGCTGCTAATACTTGCAGGATGTCTAGTTGGATCAGGCAGTTATATTATTAATTATTTACTTAACCTAAAGGCTGAAAAAAAATCACTAGATGCTGTTCAAGAAAAAGTAACTGTTCCAGAAGGAAATGTATCGGAAGAAAAAGATGAATTTGACCTTGATATTGATTGGGAAGGTCTTAAAAAAATTAATTCTGATATTGTTGGATGGATTTATATTCCAGACACTAGTATTAATTATCCTGTTTGCAGAACTACTAATAATGAATACTATCTAAATCATTCATATGACAAGACACCTATTCACTATGGTGCTATTTATATGGATACCAATACTAACTTTGATGCAGGAGCTTTAAATACATTTATTTACGGTCATAACGTGTGGCATGGAACTATGTTTCGAGAATTAGAAAACTATTCTTCAAAAGATTTCTATGAATCTCATCCAGTATTTTATTACTACACACCAGAGCATAAATATAAATGTTCAATCATGAGTTTTTATATGGATACATTCGATGCCGATACATATCGCTATGATTATGTTGATCATGAGCATTTTGAAGAATATTTAAAAGAGATTAAGCAAAAATCAAAGTATAAGATGCAACAAAGCATAGAAGGGGTTGAACGAATTATCAGTCTTTATACCTGTTCTTATGAAAATGAGAATCCACTTACAACAGATGTAATTACAGATCGTTATTATGTTCATGCAGCAGTAATTGAGGTGAAATAGATATGAATGGATATATAAGTAACGCTATAGATGAAGATGAAGACAATTATGATGAAACTGTTTATGCAGCTATAAATAAAGTTAAAAATCTTTTAATAATAGTTTTAAATATCTTTTACGAAGCTGGGAGCCCTTGCTGCAGGCGGGATGCGAGAGTTTTTCCATAGAATAAAGGGAGATTTTCATAGAAAAAAGGGAGCATTTCCATAGTATAAAGGGAGTTTTTCCATAGAAAAAAGGGAGTAGATAATAAAAATTTTAAAAAATAGCTGTATGAGAAAAACAGGTATTACAAAATTTCTGACATATATATAGCGAAGGGCAAAGAAAAAAGTATTAGAAAATACATAGAGCGAAAAGATTTCTGACATATATATTATGTGCGTTCCCGCACGAAGTATAGAAATGCTCAGAGGAAGGAGGAAATGTTTAATGACGTAGAAGGGAAATGGACGAATATCTTCGTAAATTAGCCAGATAGAAGAGGTAAGTAAAAAGTCATGGAAAGAGGAGATAATTATGTTTAATAAGCCAGAGATAGAAAAAAGAAAAGCAATTCTAACAATCGGCGATACAGAATACTGCAGCATCAACATAAAGGGGAGCAGAACATTAACAAACGCTTGTATCAGATTACAGGATTGCATGAATAAAATTGCACAGTGGAAAAGACCAAATTTGCAATTATTCTTCTCCAGTGGAGATGGAGTCTGTGGACTCGTAACCGCAGAAGATATGTTATTTGTCGTTTACATGGAAAACGAAGAGCAGAAAATAAAGAAGCTAGATGGAACGACATTTGGACTGTCGGAGAACGCAGATCTGGAGGAACTGTTATTTATTTTAGCGAAACAACTAATTCGAAACGTAAGAAACGACCCGGATTCCTGGGTAGACAGCATGCTCGTTTCAAACAGTTCGTATCCTAAAGAAAAATTGGAAGAAAAAAAGAAAAACTTCAAGCGAGCAATGCTTAGGGTATTGGATACCTTAGAAGAAACAGAAATTGAAGCAGAAAAGCAGTACAGAATTCCTGAATTCTTAAAATGGCTGCTTATCTGAATCGCAAATTGTAGTACATAATCAAAAGCACCTGTTTTTCGTAGGTGCTTTTATCGTATTCTAAAGCATACATGTATGACTATAATGCATTAAATTACGGTACATACTTTGAAAACAAAGAACATTTTTCATTCTTTTTTTCAAAGATATATAATTATCTAAAGAAGAATGGATATAAAGAATTGCCTTTAAAAAATAAATGCCTATTGGCTATGGCTTGGAATCCATTAAAATTTCGTGCAAATGAATATAGTGATGGAATTAAAGATTATGATCTGAATTTTATAGATAGATGTAAAGATTATGATTACATATTATTAAAAAATATGAACATTGTATATGCAAATGCTGGTGGCAATCACAGACTATTACTTCAATCACTTCAAAATAATGATATTAAAGCAACAGTAACAGAATATGATGACACTGAACTATTAAAAAAGTTTAAGACTGATGGCGGTTATTTAATCAATATAACTGCTCCAGCAGAAAAGATACCTGTGCCAGATTATAGGTTTGCCGTTATTTTTAAATTAACTCAGTTAAAGCTACAAGTCAATTCAGCAAATAACTATCAAAATATCGCCCGATAAAATGACAACATTATCTAGAATGTCAATGCAATAAATGATATATTTATTTTGACAATAATGTCAGTGATAAATATATAACAGGTTTAATTGACAATATCATGGAAAATTCTAATAATATATTTGCATACATGCGAATAAGTACGCAGGAAGAACGCAAAAAGCAAAAATACACTCGTCAAGAGTGGGCTTTGGAAAAATATGCTAAAGAACATAACATTGAATATCTTTTGACTTTCAAAGAGGATGTTTCTGGCAAAAATTTTATTGATCGTAAGCAGTGGAACAGTCTTGAAAGATTGCTTCGTTCTGGGGATACGATTGTTTTTAAAGATATTAGTCGTTTTACAAGAGAAGCTGAAAATGGATATTTAAAGTATATGGAATTAATGAAAAATGGCATTAATCTGGTATTCATTGACAATGCAACTATTTGTACTGATTATATTCGTGAGATGCTGCATGTTGCTGAGGAACAAGACTTAGTAGCCAGAATATCATTGGAAAATACAGTTAAATTATTACTGATTGTTGAATTAGATCGTGTTGAAAAAGAACGACTCACATTGATAAAAAGAACTCGTGACGGTATTGCTGCTTCAAATAAGGCATCAGGGCGGACTAAAGGTCATCTTGATAAAATGACAGAAGATCTAAAAGAGGACATTTTAAAGTATCTTTCTGATAGGACAATAACTCAGAAGTCAATCATGAATAAGCATGGAATAAGCAGAAATACTTTAAAAAAATATGCAAAAATTATTGAAGAAAGCAAAATTATTTAATATTGAACATACAGTTCAGAAGGAGAAAAGAAATGTTTATTGAAGCTAGTGATAAAACCATGCGTGGGGAATATACAAATGTTAATTTAGATTATGTCAAAAGTTATAATATTGAAAATGGTCACAAGTTTGAAAACAAGATAAATTATATTGTTTTTAAAGTTGAAGGCGAAGAATGTCCTGTAAGATTTTCCTTTGATAATTATGATGATGCTTTACTAGCTATTGATGCAATCAGATTTTTGCAAAATGGAATTACTTATGATATAAAAGGAAAAGAGAAGAAAATAAATCAAGAATGTAATTTATATAATTTAGACGAAATTGTTTTTGGCTTAAAAAATAGAAAAGAAACAGAACAGCTCATGAATAAAATTTTTAATATGTGAAGATCTTTAATTTTTAAGGGAGAGAACCAAATGCTGGTTTTCTCCTTTTTTTATTTATTTAATTGCAAAAAATGTAATCTTTCTATTGAAAATACACCGATTCGGTGTATAATGTAAGTACAAAGTAAGTAGAGGTAATTAAAAGGAGTCAAAATATGATAGAATATGGCTATGCTACAACCTTCACAATTTATTTTGAAGACGGAAGTACTGATAAAGTTTATGCAAGCGATGAAGAAGAAATCAAAGAATCAATCGAATCATGGGAGCAGTCATTGTATTATGGTGATTGCGTGAAGTTTAAAGTTGAGTATGAAAAACACGTAGATGGCAAATTGATCAGACATACAGAAGTATTTACAGAATATGGTGAAAAGCCACAGGTTACTGAAGAAGAAGTAAATGAATTTGTTGAACTAAGAGAGTCAATCGGCAAAAATCAGAAAGAATTTGCAAGATTTACAGGTATTCCATTCAGAACTATTCAGAATTGGGAGAATGGTGTAAATACTTGCCCTGGATATGTACTGGCAATGTTAAAGACTTGTGTCACTCATAAAGAAACTTGGCATTCAGATTTTTTCATGAATGATTATGCAAGAAAAATGAGGCGTTAAAACGCTTCATTTTTTGTCTTTTTTAACGCTCTTTTAAAGAGCAAATTAAAAAATGAACTTTGATACTTTAGAGAATATAAATTGAGATAGTAAGATATAAAAAGTCTTATTAAAAAGCTATAGAAATATAGGGGGTAGCCGAATTCGGCTGCCTTTTAAAATTAAAAAATGAAAGAATTTACATTTAAATTGTAGATACTTAAAAATTGCTTGAAATAAGCAACATATTATATTGACGCATTTAAAAACGTCATATAAAATATATGTACATTAAGAAAGTAAGAGGTAGTGCAAAACAACTTATGAGAAAAACAGCAATATGGAATCTTAAAGGTGGAGTAGGAAAAACCACAACGGTAATGCAATTAGCTTTATCATTATCAGGCAGAGGAAAAGATGTACTTCTGATTGATATGGATCCGCAAGCAAATCTTTCTCAATTTTTTTTAAATGAGCAGAGAAAAGAATCAAATTATATTTGTATGACGGACTTATTTGGTAAGGTCGATACAGAAAAGGTAAAACGTAGTATTTATAAAGTGTCAGAACATATTGAAATGATTGGAAGTAATTTAGGTCTTGCCAATGCAGAACTGAATGTAAGGACAAATACTATGATTCCTCAATTAAGTATTCTTGAGAACATTTTAAAAATTGCAGGCAAGAGCTATGATTATGTTTTTATTGATTGTCCGCCAACGATGAATTTACTAACAATCAATGCAGCTTTGACAGCAGATGATGTAATTATTCCAGTTAATGTAGATGAATGGGCTAAAGAAGGCTTTGACTATACAAACGAAAACATCAAAGAAATCAATGAAAACTTTGGAAAAAATGTAAGATATAAAGTTTTATTCACAATGGTAAATAGAAGTAAAATTGATGTTGAGATTATGGATAGTATTAGATCAGGATTAGCTGAAACGGATTACTACAATGCAACAATTCGTTATCAAGCGAAACCTATAAAAGATAGTAAGAAGAAAAATATTTCGGTTGTCGATTACAAGTCTAATGTCGGCAATGATTATAAAGAATTTGTAGAAGAATACTTAGAAAGAAGATAAAGGAATTGGTTATGAGCGTAATGGACTTTTTAAATACAGTTTCGCAGGATGCTAAAGTGCGTGAATGGAAGCGTATTAGCATTGATAATATTATTCCAAATGAAGATAATGTTTATCCAATTTCAGAACTCGATGAGCTTGTAAACAGTATATGTACAATTGGTTTAGAACAAAATTTGGTAGTCAAGGAAACTTCTGATCCAGATAAATACATTCTTATAACTGGTCATAGAAGATTGGCAGCAATTAATCACATTCTTGAGAGTAATATTGAATGTAAAGAAAAGATTATTAATGAAATCAAGAATCCTATGTGTTGTGTTATTTCAAAGGATGAAAGTGGCACACAAAATACAGACAACGATAAATTAATTGCTCATTACAGACTGCATGAGACTAATATTAATACTAGAAAGATGAGTGATTCAGAACTGTTAATTTGTATTGAAGATTATGTAAACACAGTTAAACAACTAAAAGAAAAGCATATTCTAATAAATGGCAAGGAAATTAAAGGTGAAACTCGTGAACTTGTAGCAAAGAGATTTGGCTTGAGTTCTGGAAAAACACAGCAAGCTCTTGCAGTGATGAAAGCAGATGATAATATTAAAGGAGAGGTTGTAAGTGGGGAAGAATCTATTAATACTGCTTATGACAAAATATCCAAGAAGGACATATTATCTGTTTATATGAAAGCTGTTCGAACTTTTGAAAAGAAAAGTTCAAAAATTGATGCTGATAAAGTCATAGACAATATGATGGAATCCGATTTTGAAGAATTATGCAATTTAGCTAATTCAATAAATCATTATTTAACACAGATTAAAATTAAATACACAGAAAGAAACAATTAAATCAGGGGGTAGCCGAATTCGGCTACCCACCAAATATATATAAAAGGAAAAATATTATGCAGCTTAATATTACATTGCAGCTTACTGAAAAGGAACTTTCCACAATCGAAGAAGCATTATTTATAAGCTCTATGCAGCTATATGATGTTCAGTATAAAACGAATGATCCTGAAGATGTTGAAGAATATAATAAAATGGTTAACATTTATGAAAAACTAACTGGAAATGATTGCAGGCACTTACTTGCAAACTTCATTATGGGGGAAAAAATTGATAATGAATGAATTAGAAATCAAATTAAACTGTCTTTATAAATTGATGGAAGAACTTAATATTCAAAAAAGATATAATGATGCAGCTACTGTTTACTGGGCTATTGCTCAATTAGAATCATATTTTAAAGTAAAAGTAAAATGATAGAAGGTAATGATGAGAATTAATTTACAACTTTTTTCAACAGATAAAAATATTTTAGAACAGTTAGAAAATAAAAATGTGAATAAATTAGTTAAAGAATTATTATTAAATGAAATCAATAATAATCATTCAAGTCACGTTATACCACAATTTCCAATTCCTATTGGAGCTGAACCAGTAAAAAAATATACAATTCGGTTTAATGAAAACAATGATCAGGAATTGATTGATTTCTTTAATAGAATGAACAATAAATATAAACACTGGATGAATTCATACATTCGTTATGTATTGAATGAATATGTTAACAAAATAAATCAAACTAAATAAAAAAGTAATACGTTGAAAGGTGGCAATTTACGTATTACTTTAAATAATTATTTCTACTGTGTTATACTTTTAACGAAAGAATTTTTTATTAAAGTCTTTCATTTCTTGGCTACTCTTCTGAAAGCACTACCTAAGAGTAGCCTTTTTTTGTTTGATACGAATTTGATACGAATTAACGAAATCTTTAAGACATTTTAGGAATATAAAAAAAATTAATCACTTAAAACTCAAAGTTTAAGATATTGCATACAATTCTATTTTTTTGTTATCAAAAAAATTATTCGAAAGTTTGATTATTTTAAATATTGAAAAAAGATTTATAATACTTGTTGCTACTAAAAATATATGATTATTTTAATAATTTAAAATATAAAGTAAATATGTTTCTCTTAAAAAGAAAATTATTTTTAGAAGATAAATTAGTATAAATGATAAAGAATGTGATAGAATATTTGCTACAAATGGGAGGGGTTTATATGCAAAGGACTAAAGATAAAGCGAGTGAAGAATTTCAAAATTTAGATGATTATGGGAAAAAATTTATAATTCTTTAACAACTTCAAAACCGATTTATCATTTATTACATGATGGATGTTGTGATGATCATAATGTCGTTATTAATTTTAATTTGATAAAAGAGACAGAAAGAGAGTACTTTGAATTGGATGTTGCCTCTTCTTTTGAATCAGTAATAGAACCATGTATAAAATATAATGTAAGAGGTAGTATTTTAGATACAGATAATATAGAAAGCTTTTTATATATGATTAATTCTTCTAAAAATTCTAAGAAAAATATATTATATGGAATTTATCTTGATAATAAGACTTTTATCAAAGACAAAGTTAGTCTAAAAGAAGTATTTCAAATTGAAGAGTCAACTAGAAAAGTAATAGAAGTAGCTTTAACTATTGATGAGGATCCTAATGCTTCAGAAAAATTTATTATAGATCCACAAAGTAAAATTTATAGACTTTATTCGAATGGAAAGATGGATATGGTTTTATTTTGTAATCTTATTTATTTTAAGCGCGAGAAAATAAAGATACGTAAACAATAGTAGATAATAAGATGAATTTGACAAAACAATTATCTAAAAATTTTCTTACAAAAAAAGATATAAAATTATAATGAAAAAGGGGTGTTAATATGGCAAGACAAAAATATCATATAAATGGAAGAGATATGTTAATGATAGATCATCAAGGTTTAGTTGATTATGATGAATATTATATTTTATTAGGTAAAAGCGCTGAACGTAGAGCTGATATTACAACAGAGTATCAGGTTAGACAAAATGAAAGCATAATTGAAGGAGAACCTAGTATTAATTATTCGGTATACTATGCTAAGTTTTTAGATGAATTAAAAAATCGTAATATAAAAATGTATAATCAAAAATTGAGTTTGTTAAAAAATTATTTAGCTGATTTAAAAGAAGAAGAAAATATACATTTAGATGCTGTAGCTAGTTTATTAGAAGAAGGTTACGCTTTCGATAGTGATTTAAGAAAAAAAGGTATTTATATTATAAATGTTGATGGGGCTTATTTTCAGTATGAGAAAGTCTCTGAAGGAAAGATTAAAGTTGAGATGGGGGAAAGTTATTTTGTCCAGAATGTAAATATAAGTAGTTTTCAATTAGTTCCTATTGCAGTTGAAGAATATCAAAGATTAAAAGAAAAACAAAGTGTTGGAAGAAAAATTTAATAATAGTTGTTGTTTAAAAAGAATATTTGACAATTTCAATATAAGTTAATATAATTTAGATATCACAAAGCCATTGCGAGGAAGAGTAGAAAAATAAAAGTATTTTAGAGAACTCCGGAAGGTGAAAAGGAGGATATAGTTATTTTTTGAACATGGACCTCAAGGCGTTTAACTGAAAAAACAAGTAAGTTAAGACAGGAGTGCCTGTTATAGCACAGACCTATAACTATGCTTTTGACATAAGTAGGTTAACGAGTTTAATATAGTAATATATTAATGAATAAGAGTGGTAACGTGATATATTCACCTCTTAGAATCTATTAGATTCTAGGAGGTTTTTTAGTGGAAAGGAAATGGATTATAATGAATGTATTGATAGGAATAAGTTGGCCATTTGCAAATGGAGAATTGCATTTAGGGCATGCCGCAAGTAGTTTACCCGGCGATGTTATAGCAAGATATTATCGACTAAAGGGGGATAATGTTTGTTTGGTTTCTGGAACAGATTGTCACGGAACACCAATTAGTATTAAAGCTTTAAATGAAAAGAAAAAACCAAAGGATATTGTTGATGATTGTCATGAAAGATTTGCTAAAGATTGGCAAGATTTGGGAATTAGTTTTGATTTGTATAATCGAACAGATGATTTGTATCATAAAGAGTTTGTTCAAGATATATTCAAAAAATATTATAAAAAAGGCTATCTTTATGAAAAGGTAGAAAAGCAATTGTACTGTAAAAATTGTAATTTATTTTTAGCTGATCGTTACGTTATTGGTGTTTGTCCTAAGTGTGGAGCTTTAATTAAAGGAGATGAATGTGAAGATTGTGGTAGTTTACTTAATATAAAAGATGTTAAGGATAAAAAATGTGCAATATGTGGAAATAATGCAAATGAAAAAGAAATAAAAAATTTATATTTTGCTTTATCTGAATTTCAGAAAGTAGTTGAAGATTTGTGTCAAAAAAATAAAGAAAAATGGCGAAATAATGCTCTTGATTTTACTAGGCGTTATTTAAAGGAAGGAATACCAGATAGATGTGCTTCACGTAGTTTGAATTGGGGAATAGATATTCCAATTTTGGGCTATGATGATAAAAAAATTTATGGTTGGTTTGAAAATGTTTGGGGATATGTAACTGCTTGTAAAAAGTATTGTGAAGCTAATGGTTTAAATTGGGAAAATTTTTGGAAAAAAGATAAAGATAATAAAATATATTTAGTACATGCTAAAGATAATATTCCTTTTCATACTGTTATATTTCCAATACTTTTGAGTGCTGCTGAAGATAATTATAAGTTGCCTGATTATATCGTTAGTGATAATTATTTAACTATTGAGGGTGAAAAATTGTCTAAAAGTAAAGGAAATTATATATCTTTAAGGTATTTATTAGATAACTATTCATCAGATTTAATTAGATATTTTCTTTTAATAAATGATCCTGATAAAAAAGATTTTAATTTTTCTTGGAATAATTTTATAAATTCTAACAACGCAGAATTACTGGGAAAATGGGGAAATTTTGTTAATAGAACATTAATTTTTATTAATAAATCATTTGCTGGTAAATTATGTAATAATATTCTAGATTTGAAAATAGAATCTCAATTAAAAGAATTGTTTGGTAAAATTGGAAACAATATTGAACAAGGAAATATTAAAGAGGGATTGCAATTAATTTTTAATTTTATTGGTACTGCTAATAAATATTTTGATGAGAATCAACCATGGAATTTAATTAAAGTTGAACCAAAGAAATGTGAAGAAGTTTTATTTAATTGTTGTAATATAATATTTAATGTTAATATTTTGTTAAAACCTTATTTGCCTGTAGCATGTGAAAAGATTGAAAAATTTATTAATAATTATAGTAACAAATGGCAATATACTAGATTAACTAATGTAAAATTAAGTGAAAATATTGAGGTATTATTTGTAAGATATGATAAAAAGATAATTGATAAAGAAACAAAAAAGTTATTTGTTAACAGAAAAACCAAGTAAAATTATTAGTAACTTTTATAATATAAGGGGTATGTAATGATGATTAAAATGTGGTATATTATAAATGAAAAGTTTAGATTATAGGAGTTTACTTACTGATGAGGATTATAGAAAAGAATATTGTGAAGTAAGTTTGTTATAGAAATAATATTTAAGGAGATTAAATGAAAACGAATTATTTGATTATAGGTGATAGTATTGCTTATGGTGTAGGTGCTACTGATAATGGTGGTTTTTGTAATTTTTTTAAAAAGAAATTTTTTAAAATCAGAAAGTTCTAAAAAAACAGAAAATTATGTACATTGTATTGGTTTTCCTGGAGCAACAAGTAAAGATATCTTAGATAAAATGCCAACTATTTTAAATCTTTATTACTCTTTAAATACCAAAAACGTTTTAATTGTTTTGGTGGGAATAAATGATACACAGTTTTTTAAAGAAAAAGTTAAAGTTCAACTTGCTGAATTTAAAAATAATATTACAAAAATGATTGATATAGTTAAACAGAAAGATAATTGTAAAATAGTATTTTTAGGCTTAACAGGTCTTATGGATAAAAGTCAATTGCTTTTATGGAAAACTGATAAGTTCTATAATTATGAAGAAATAGATAAATATGATAATACTTTAAAAAATATTTGTGATGATGAAAAAGTTGATTATATACCTTTAAAGAATATTTTAACTGAAGATGATTATATAGATGGATTACATCCTAATGATAGAGGCTATTTAAAAATATTTGATGAAGTATGGAATTATATTAATAATTAGTTAGAAAGGGATGTTTATGTTATTAGGTAGTGTTATTCTAGTATTGCTATTACTTTTTTTTGCAATTTATAAGTTATGTGTTTATTTAAATAAAGGAGATAGTATTAAAAAGAAAAAAATAAATTCTATTATAATTAAAGGAAGCTTAATTGTAAGTGGATTACTTATATTTTTAATTTTATTTAATTGTTTTAAGGGATATTTTTATGGTAGTAGCTATCCTTATTGTTTTTATGATGAAAATTGTTTTGTTTATGGTAGTAAAGGCTTGTTATTGAGACTATTTTATAGTTTACCAGTCGTGGTTATTTTGGCTCTTTTATTATCATATATAATTATTTACAAGAAAAAATATAAAAAGAAAATTTTAAATGAGAAGTTGTATAAAATTTTTAAGATGGGTTTAATAATTAGTGGAGTGACATTTTTAATAATTGTGGGAAGTTTTGGAATATATTATAAATGTAATTTTATTGATAATCTTGTTATTTATGATTCTTCTAATAAATATTATGTTCGTATTTTAAAAAATAAAATGAATGTTGTTGTTTTTGAAGAACAAGTTTGTATTCAAGAGCCTTGTATTCAAATGTATGATAAAAAATATAGTATTCCTTTTTCAAATGATACTTTAAATAAAATACAGTTATCTTTAAAAGAGATAGACCAAACTGAACATGGAGAAAAAGTAATTATTTATGATGAGAATTCTTTAAAAAGTTCGCAAAGTTTAGCATTAGCGATAATAAATAAAAATGAGGATTATTTAAAGTGATTTTATAGATGATTTAAGGAAGTGATTGGACAAAATGAATCAAGAAAAAGTAGGAGCATTTATTAAAAAATTACGTTTAAAAAACAATTTGAGTCAACAAAAGTTTGCTGAAAAGTTAGGGGTTACTTCCCAAGCTGTCTCTAAATGGGAGAATGGAAAAAATATTCCTGATTTAGCAATTATGTTAGAAATTAGTAAATTATTCAATGTTGAAATAGATGAGATAATTAAAGGAGAATTTAATAATTCTTTAAGGACAATAAAAAAAGATAAAAAAAAGAATATAATAATTATTATTTTAAGTATAATAATTATTATTTTACTTAGTCTTTTGATTATTTTGTCTTTTAAAAAGAGTGATAACTATAATTTTGATACATTATCAACGAATTGTAAAAATTTTAATCTTTCAGGAACAATAAGCTATAATACAAAAAAATCATCTATTTATATTTCTAATATTGAATATTGTGGAAAGAAAGATGAAACTAAATATAAAAAAATAAAATGCTTTTTGTATGAGGAAAATGATAATGTTAAAACAACGATTGGTGCTGTTAATTCTTTAGAAAACATTACATTAGATGAATTTTTGCAGAATGTTGAATTTTCTATAGAAAATTATTCGCACGTTTGTAAAGATTATAAGAAGAATGATTTATATTTAGAAATTAATGCGATGACTGAAAATGAAAAAAATATTATGTATAAAATTCCACTTACTTTGTCAGAAAATTGCAAAAAATAAAAAGTTCAACTTGTAGTTGTTATAAATTTAACTTATAGTTTAGTAATTAAACTGATACTTTCTTGGCAAAAGAAAGTATTTTTTTTATGCTTGATTAGAAAGTACTAAAAAAGCGAATAATAGTTGAGAGGTACTTTTTAGAAAGAAGAATTAAAATGAAAAAAAGAATTTTAGTTTTTATATTATTTTTAATAGTAATAGTCTTTTTAGGAGGCGTGATAATTAAAAATAACATAGAAAATAACAGAGAAATCTTGGAAGAAAAAGAAAGCATGGTAACTTTACAAAAGGAATACGAAAAAGAAATTGTTACAGATGGTTATACAATTGATAAAGCGAATGTTATATTAGATCCTTATCATAATTCGCCATTAACAGCTTTGATTTTGTTTGAAACTGAAAATGAAGTAAAACCGTTAGTTACGGTACAAGGACGTGATGATAAGGTAACTTTAACTCATGAATTTAACCAAGGAACTAAACATTATTTAACGGTTTATGGTTTATATCCTGATTATGAAAATAAAGTAACTGTTTCATATGATGATAATGGTAAAAACGTAAGTAAAGAGTATACGATTAAGACAGATAAATTACCTGATGATTTTATTTTGCCAACAAAAGTTGAAGCAGATAAAGATAAGTTAAGTAATGATTTATATTTTTATACGCCGTCTAGTAAAGGTTATACGTGTGCATATGATATTAATGGAGATGTAAGATGGTATTTAACAAGTAATGCGGTATGGGATAATAAGTTACTTAAAAATGGTCGAATGTTAATTAGTACCGAAAGGTTAATTAATACACCTTATTATATGACTGGATTATATGAAATAGATATGCTTGGAAAAATATATCGTGAATATTCTTTAAAAGGCGGATATCATCATGATTATTTTGAAATGCCAAATGGTAATTTATTGGTAGCGAGTGATGATTTTAATAATCCAAGTGGAACAGTTGAAGATTATATAGTTGAAGTTGATCGTGAAACTGGTGATATTGTAAAAACATTTGATTTAAAAGATATTTTAAAGATGGAAGATGGTAAAAGCGAAAATTGGATAGAATATGATTGGTTTCATAACAATTCTGTTTGGTATGATGAAAAGACTAATTCGATAGTTTTATCAGGTCGTCATCAAGATGCCGTAATTAATATTTCTTATGAGACAGGTAAGTTAAATTGGATTATCGGAGATTCTACTAATTGGAGTAGTGAGTATCAAAAATATTTCTTTAAACCAACTTCTGGTGAATTTGAATGGCAATGGTCACAACATGCAGCAATGGTCACACCTGAAGGATATATCTTCTTGTTTGATAATGGTAATAATAAAAGTAAAGACAAGAGTAAATATGTGTCAGCTAGTAATAGTTATTCAAGTGGTGTTATGTATAAAATAAATACTGATGAGATGACAATTGAACAAGTTTTTGAGTATGGTAAAAAAAGAGGTAGTTCTTTTTATTCTCCATACATCTCAGATGTTGATTATTTAGCTAAAGACAATTATATAATTCATTCTGGGGGAATTGTTTATGTTGATGGAGAAAATTCTAATCAACCAGCTGGCTTTAGTAAAAATGCTAAGCTAGTTTCTGATACAGTAGAACTATTAAACAATAAAGTCATTTTTGAATTGGTTTTACCTACTAATAATTATCGTGTTGAAAAAATAAATATTTATGATACAGCAACGTTTAGCTTAGGTGATGCTAAAAGACTTGGTAGCTTAGGAACTACTGCCATTACTACTAAGAAAAAAGTTTTAACGCTAAATAGCAAAAAAATTGATGAAGAATATAAGAAACATAAAATAGAATTTGTTAAAGAAGAAGATCGCTTAGTATTTCAAGGTAAATTTAAAAAAGAAACAAAAGTAAATGTTATATTATATAAAGATTTTAATGTTAATTATTATAATATAGCTATTAGTAAACATCCTTATACAGCTTTATGTGTTGATATATTTAATAGTGATGAAGAAAAAAATGGCTTAACAATTAATAGTTATATTAATAAAGATGGCTTAAATGGTAAATATTTGATTTATTTAGAAATTGATGGCGTAGTGTATGATACAGAACAAAGTGTACTCTTTTAAGATAAATTAATACTAATTTTCAGTTTGATATTTTTATAAATTATAGTATAATTATCTAAGAATAGGTGGTTGGTTATATGAATGATATATTAATACCAAATTTAAAATTATTATTTAAACCATTAGTAGTTTATTATGGTGAATGGGAATTAGGTAATGGGTTAAAAGATATTGCTTTAGTAAAAAATGGTAAGAACAAATATGAAGAATTTTTAGAGAGATATTATTATATGCCACTTAATGTAATATTCAAAGATGATGATATTGTAAAATCTTTTAATATTAGAATTTGTTCAAAAATTGTTGGAAATACTAGATGCTTATATTTTTCTAAAAGAGCTTTTTTACGTAATTTAGTAGGCAATATAGATGAAATTATTGATGCTAATGGAGAAGATGCCTTTAAGGATATTAAAAAAGCAATCAGAGATAAAAAGGATCAATATCGTGATGTTTGTAGTAAAGGTAGTGAATCGCCATATTATGAAGAATTAAAAAATGAATATGTTAATTCAAATGTTGATATGGAATTTGAAGAGTTTATTGTTATGTGTAAAAAGCAATATACAAAGTTACTTACTGGGTATAATGCAGTTATTGATTTATTTGATAAATCAATAAATTTAGATCGTTTTATTAAATGTTTTGATGTTGATAAATTATATTTGTATGTATGTTATTGTTTACTTAAACATAATGAAGAATATTATAATAAATATGGTAAGTTTGATTATAATATTAATTTTATTGAAAATTATCGTGACATTGTAAAACAAAAGAGAGATGAGAATAGTTTTTATAATTCTTCTTTTGTGGCAACTGTTTCTTCAGAAAAGATTGTTTATACAGTTGATGATTTGTTTAGAGATTATGATAAGTTAAGAAGTAATGTTTAATTAAAATAGAAGCCTACTTTTAAAGTGGGCTTTTTATTAGGGAAAATACTATCATTTAATTGCTTTTTGCTTTATAATGAAAAGTATTAGAAAGGTGATGTATAGTGGTTTTAGAAGTAAAAAATTTAAATAAATCGTATGGGCGTAAAAAAGTCTTAAATGATGTTTCTTTTAAAATTGATGCTGGTGAAATATTAGGTTTTATTGGACCTAATGGGGCCGGAAAGACGACAACGATTAAGTTAATTTTAGGATTACAGTTAATTGATTCGGGCGAAGTTATTATTAATGGATATGATGTTAAAAAAGATTTTGTTAAAGCAATTGAAAAAGTAGGAGCAATTGTAGAAAATCCTGATGCTTATCTATATTTAACAGGACGTAAAAATTTAGAATTAATTGCTTCTTTGTATAAAGATATAACTAAAGATAGAATAAAGGAAATTATTAAGTTAGTTGGTCTTGAAAATCGCATTGATGATAAGGTAAGTAAGTATAGTTTAGGAATGCGTCAACGTTTAGGAATAGCATCAGCGTTATTAGCTGCTCCTAATTTACTTATTTTAGATGAACCAACAAATGGTTTGGATCCAGAAGGAATTAAAGAATTAAGAGATTTGGTTAAAAAACTAGCGCAAGAAGGAGTAGCAATTTTAATATCAAGCCATAATTTAGCAGAATTGGAAAATTTCTGTACAAATGTTTGTATTATTAAAAATGGGACAGTTATTTCTGAAAATAAAATGGCTGATTTGAAAAAAGATAGTAAATCTTATTATGAAATTGAAGTAAGTAAAATTAGAGGATTGAAAAGTCTTTTACAAAAAGATGATGAAATCATTGATGATAATACCCTTCATGTAAAAAGAAATAAAAAGGAAATAGCAGAATTAGTAAAAGAAATTGTGAAAAAAGATATTGATATTTATCAAGTTAAATTAGTAGAAGCATCATTAGAAGAGGCTTTCTTAAAAGAGACAGGAGGTAATATCATTGATTAAATTAATAAAAAATGAATTTGTTAAATTATTTCATAAAAAAGCAATCTATATTTTAATATTTTTAACAATTTTATTAATCGGTTTTGAGACTTTTATTACTAAAATAAATGAAAATTTTATTTATTCTGATGAGGAATATTATAGTAAAATAGTAGAACCTTTATTAAAAGGGGAAGTGACTGATTATAGTGAAATACAAGTTCTTTTAGATGATAAATACTATTATGATTTGTCGCAGTTAGCTAAAGAGTTTAAGAAAGGCCAAAATTCTTGGGAATACGTTTACTTAGTTGATAAGGTTGGTTCTTATATTACTTGTATGAATGAAAATAAATATTTATATAAAAATGATAAAAAATATAATGAATGTCAAAAAAGTTATGATGAAGAATTGAAATATGTTAAAAATAATAGTTGGCAGGATGTATTAAAAAGTGAAAAAAACGAATATGAAAAAAGTAAGCAAGAATTAGAAAGTACATTTAAATCATTAGTTAATGGGGAAGAAAAAGATGAAGTAACAAAAGAGATTAAAATATTAGAGTATCGTATTGCAGGGATAAATTATTCTTTGAATGATAATATTGAACCTAATACTTCTAAAAAAGCACAATTGGTTTCGACTTATGTAAATCAAGCAATTGTTTATTTAGATTATAATGAAGATGAAAGTACTTATAAGAATCGTGCATTGTTAGAAGAAAAAAGAAATGTTGAAAAAGAATATAAGGAAGCTAAATATAAATTAGATAATAAAATGTATGGAAATGATAAAGATATATCTTTGATAGAAATGCTTAATTCAAGTGTGACTACACCAATATTCTTAGTTATTATTGCTGTAATTATGATAGCTGGTAGTATTATGGCTGATGAGTATAGTAAAGGAACGATAAAACAACTTTTATTACGACCTTATACAAGAAGTCAAATTCTATTTAGTAAGTTTATAACAGCTTTATTAGTATCAATTATGTTCTTATTATTTTATATATTAAGCGAAGTTATTATATATGGCTTTATTACCGGCTATAAAGAATTATCTTTACCAATAGTAATGTATGATTATAACTTAAGTAAAGTTGTTTTAATAAGTGCTTGGAAATATATAGGTCTTTATATTTTAGCTTTATTACCTTTTTATGTTATTTTACTAAGCGTAGCCTTTTTGATAGGCAGTACGATTGGTTCGTCAGTCGTGGCATTTATTGTGGCTTTTGTTACATATTTCTTTGGTAATATTGTCTCAGGATTTGCTTCAGTGACTAATGTGGCTGCATTAAAATTTTTACCAATGATGAACTGGGATTTAAGTGCCTATTTATTTGGTGGTTTGCCTACTTTTAAGTATTGTAATTTCAAATTAGCGTTGATAGTAGATATTGTAACGATTGTGATTTTATTTGTTTTAGCACTTGTTTTATTTAAAAGAAAAAATATAACTAATCAATAAAATTAAAAAATAATATTTTGGTTAAGCCAAAGTATTATTTTTTTATGAAAATATTTAGACTTTAATTTGTTTTTTTAATAAGTTATAATAAAGTATAGTAGGGAGTATGTTATATGGCAAATAAATTTTTTGAAGAACGACCAAAGAAAAAACATGAAAAAATAAATAAATCAGTAGATAATTATGATGCTTCTATCTTTACGAGTGGAATGGGATATGATTCCTCATTTGATCCCCAAGTTGAAGATGAAGAAGTATATCAAGAAAATAATGAATATGAAGATGAAAATGTAAATGAAGTAGTAGAAAATAATTATTCAAGTGCTCCTTCATATGATGATTTATTGGCAAAGCAAAAAAAAGATGAGGGACCAGATTTTGTAAGTGTTACAGAGACAAAAAAGGAGGAAGAGAAAGTACCCAAAGAAATTGAACAAGAAAATAATGATGATGAACTTAATAATGCTTTTTTAACACCAGAAAAAGCAATAAAAGAAGAAGCAATAAAAAATCCAGTATATGTTTCGCAAGAAGAAGTTGTTGTTGATGCTAAAGTAAACTTATTTATTGTTATAGGAATGTTAATTAAAGCTTTTTTTAAACCAGGAACTTCGGTTGTGGAAGCTGTCAAAAAATATAAAGATACAAAAAAAGCTGTTAAAATTACAGCTTATATAACTGTATTAATCATTTTGTTATCATTAGGAATACATGTTTTAACTGGTGGTTTTAAAAAAATGTATGATTTAAATACAGGGTCTTATACAACAGTTGTTGATTTTACTAATATATGGCAGCAAGATTATTTATCAATAATAGTTGGAGCTTTATCTATTTCTTGTATTTTAATTTTGGTAGTATCGGCTGTTTACTATATTTTATCTTTTATGAAAAATAAAGGTGTTTATTTAGGAACTTATATTATGGTAAGTAATTTGGCTTTGTTTCCATTTTTATTTACGGTAGCTGTTTTGTATCCGGTTGGGATAATTATTAGTTATTATATTGGTTTTTTGTTAGTTTTAATTTCGTTAGTTTTTGCTTCACTGAGTTTTTATACAACTATAAGTGAAGTTGTTCCTTTTAAAGATGCTAATGAAAAAATATTTTATAATGTATTTTCGATATCAATTGTTTTAATTTTATTGATTTTAGTAATTGTATTATTTTTTGCTAATGATTTTAATGAAATAATGAATTTGATAGGAACATATTTTTAATAGAAGAGTAGTAGTGAATTACTCTTCTTTTATTATGGAATAAATTTTAGCAAATAAAAAATCTCTTTATTTCTAAAGAGATTAATTAACTAAATGGTGACCCGTACGGGATTTGAACCCATGAATGTATGCGTGAAAGGCATATGTGTTGACCGCTTCACCAACGGGCCATTAAAATAAATGGTGGGCCTGGGGGGACTTGAACCTCCGACCTCACGCTTATCAGGCGTGCGCTCTAACCAGCTGAGCTACAAGCCCATTTGTTTTAAGCTTTAGTCTGTCTTGCAAGGCTTTTTCCTTGCTGACTAGTTAAGTATATCAAGAGTCTTTGAAAAATGCAACAAAAAAATGATAAAAATTTAAAAAAAATGAAAAAAAGTCGATTTATGGTATAATTAAAGGGAAAAAAGGTGATAAAAATGCTTTTTCTAGTTAATAAAGAACACTTATTTAATGAAAAAATGCTTAATGGTATTGAAATGGTTGAATATGAAAATGTTTTTGAGCAAACACTTTATGTTGAAAAAGAAACATTTAGACATTTTGAAATGTTAAGAGCACATTTGAAAGTAGAAGAAATAACTATTGAAATAGATTCTGCTTATCGTAGTTTAGAATATCAAGAAAATTTATTTTGTGATTTTATGAAGAAATATGATTTTGATTATGCCAAGAAAGTTGTTGCAATGCCAGGAACATCAGAACACCATCTTGGTCAAGCGATTGATCTAATTATTAAAGTTGGTGATAAATGGTTAGTTAAAAATGAAGATTTATTGAAGGCAACAGAAATATTTAAAAAAATTCATCGTGATTTAAAATATTTTGGTTTTATTTTACGTTATCCAAAAGGTAAAGAGAAAATTACAGGTTATGCATATGAACCATGGCATATTAGATATGTAGGGGAAGATGTGGCCTCAAAAATAGGTGATAAAACATTAGAAGAATATTGTGCGGTGGAATGATTCAAAATGGGGAAATGCTGTTTCTCTTTTTTTTGTGTGTCGTATAGTATAGTAGGAGGTGTTAAAATGGCGTATCAAAGGGCGTATTTTCCTATGGATATTTTAAATATTACACAGGGCTATGGTAGTAGCTCTAGTACACATAAATTATCATATGCACTTGATTTTAATGGAGACAGTACTAAAATTGAGAAAGTATATGCTCCATTTGATTGTAAGATAACTAAGTTATATCAACCTAAAGATACTGTTAGGCATGCTAATACAGTATGGCTAACATCAACTAAGAAAGTGTTGTGTCCTAATGGATATTATGGTTATTTAACGATTTCATTAACTCATCCAAAAGAAATAAGTAAAATGAAAATGGGAAAACGTTATAAGCAAGGAGAAGTATTGTGTACAGAAGGCAAAACAGGAAGAGCAACTGGCTATCATATTCATTTAGAAGTAGCTAGAGGTAAAATGGCTGGCTGGAGTTTAAAAAGAAAAGGTAATTATAATGAGTATGTTATTTTAAATGGGGTAAAACCTGAAGAATATTTATTTTTACGAGAAAAATGTTTAGTTAAACAGACTGTATACAAAGGGAAAAAATATAACTTTTTTAAGGAGTCGGCTTTAACATATATTGTAAAAGGAGTACCATCAGAACCTTTATATATACATAATAAAGCTAATTTTAGAGCTGATTCAGTTATTAAGAGAAAGGGATTAAAGAATGGCGATGAGGTTATTTATTTTTATCAAAAAGGGCAATTAGCATATATTTATCATTATGAAACTTTAGGATTTGTTGCTTTAAAATATTTGAAAAGAAAAAACTTGTGATATAATGATACCAAGTTAGGATGATGAAAATGCATAGCGATAGCAAAAAATTGATTTTTTTAGTAGTAGTTTTATTAATGTTTATTTGTTTATTTATAAGTCTTATTTTGTTTTTAGTGGTAAAAAATGAAAATGATAAAAAAGATGAAGTTTGTGATAATTGTGGTAATGAATTAGATCATAAAAAAAATTATGAGATTTGTTCGCATTGTTTTGCACCAATTAATAAAAAATTTAATAAAGATATTTATAATGTTTGTTTGTTTTTTGCTGGGTATTTGGTTATTGTTGCAATTATTTTATTATGCTTAGCTTGGAGTAATTGGCAATTTGTTTTTTAGACATGAAAAAACTCTCTATAAAGAGAGTTTGTTTTTTTATGGTGTCCCCTTGGGGGCTCGAACCCCAGACCCACTGATTAAGAGTCAGTTGCTCTACCAACTGAGCTAAGGAGACGTTTGTTCAGTACGAATTACATTATACACTATCTTTTATGAAAATGCTAGTACTAAAATGATTTTTTTAAAATTCTTTTTCTTATTATATAGTTTATAATATTTGATATACAGAGTTCTTTTTATGGATATTTTTTATATTTATATTATAAAGTTTTGTGATATTATATAAAAAGGAGTGATTGGATGTATCATTATTTATCTAAGGAAGAAAAAAAGGAAGCAAGGATTAAGTATGTTAATACTAAAAAGGGTAGGGAAATGATTACTCGTTTAAATAGAATATTTTTTGAAGGAATATTTTGTTTAGGATCATTTGTCGTTATTTTAGTTTGCTTTTTTATCTTTAATCTAGCGTGGTGGTATTTATTTTTTGCTGGTTTAACTTTGTTAAGTGGAATTATTTTTATAGTAGGTCAACACTTGGTAAGAGTAACAGAATATAATAATTTTTTAAAGACCAAAAAGAAAAAATAAAAAAAGCTGTTGACTAAGATGAAATAATTGGTTATAATTTATTTGTTACCTTGGTTATGGAGCAGTACTCAAGAGGCTGAAGAGGCGCCCCTGCTAAGGGTGTAGGTCGGGTAACTGGCGCGAGAGTTCGAATCTCTCCTGCTCCGCCATGTATTTATTACTAGGTTTATACCTAGTTTTTTTCTGCCTTTAAAAAGGGAAATAAAATAGTGTTCAATTATGTAAAATAATTTATAATTCGTGTAAAAGTAGATAGAGATATGTTATAATTAAATCTCATTTGTGTTAGAATGAGTAATGGTTAAAGATAAGAAAGGAAGAGTCGAATGAAAGAAGAATGGAAAAATTTTAATGAAGGTTCATGGTGCAATGAAATAAATGTATCAGATTTTATTAAAAAAAATTATGTTCCATACACTAGTGGAGAAGACTTTTTAGTTGGACCTACTGAAAAAACGAAAAGAATATTAAAGGTTTATGAGGATGTTTGTACTGAAGAAGTAAAAAAACATGTTATTGATATCGATACTGAACATCCAGCTGGAATAAATGTTTTTGCTCCTGGTTACATCAGCGAAGATGATGATGTAATTGTAGGGTTACAAACAGATAGATTATGTAAAAGATCTATAGTTCCTAAAGGTGGACTTAAGATGGTTTATCAAGAACTTGAAGCCTATGGATATAAAATGGATGAACAACTTGATAAATTTATGAATTCTAATATGGTTAAAACTCATAATGATGGAGTTTTTGATGCTTATACAAAAGAAATTAGAAAAGCTAGACATAATAAGTTGTTGACTGGTTTACCTGATGCGTATGGTCGAGGACGTATAATTGGTGATTATAGAAGAATTGCTTTATATGGTATTGATTATTTAATGCAACAAAAATTTAATGACTGGGATAACATGGAAATTAAAGTTATGGATGATGAAACAATTCGTCTTAGAGAAGAAATTTCTATGCAATATAGAGCATTAAAAGAGATAAAAGAAATGGCTGCTACTTATGGTTTTGATATATCTAAACCAGCAAGTAATGCTAAAGAAGCAGTTCAATGGACTTATTTTGGTTATTTAGCAGCTATTAAAGAGAATAATGGAGCTGCAATGTCTTTAGGTAGAGTAGATGCTTTCTTTGATATTTATATTGAAAGAGATTTAGCAAATGGTACTCTAACTGAGGAAGAAGCACAAGAAATAATTGATAATTTTGTTATTAAACTAAGAGCAGCTAGACATTTAAGAACACCTGAATATGATGAGTTATTCTCAGGAGATCCTACTTGGGTTACTTGTTCATTAGGTGGTATGACAACTGAAGGAAAGACTTTGGTTAATAAGACTTCATTCCGTATTGTTCATACTTTAGAAAACTTAGAAAGTGCTCCAGAACCTAATATGACAATTTTATGGGCTCAAGATTTACCAGAAGCATGGAAAAAATATTGCTCAAGAGTTAGTATTGCCACTGATTCAATTCAATATGAAAATGATGATTTAATGCGTCCTTCAATGGGTGATGATTATGCAATTGCTTGCTGCGTATCTTCAATGAGAGTTGGAAAAGACATGCAGTTCTTTGGTGCTAGAACTAACTTAGCAAAAGCTTTATTATACTCATTAAATGGTGGTGTTGATGAAGTTAGACGTGATTTAGTTATTCCTGGTTTTGAGAAGAATACTGATGAAGTATTGGATTATGATAAAGTTGTAGCTGGTTATAAGAAGATGCTTAAGGAAGTATGTCGTATTTATAGTGATGCAATGAATATTATTCATTTCATGCATGATAAATATGCTTATGAAGCTGGTCAAATGGCTTTGCATGATACATATGTTAATCGATTAATGGCTTATGGTGTTGCAGGTTTCTCTGTTGCAGTTGATTCATTATCAGCTATTAAATACGCTAAGGTAAAACCAATTCGTGATGAGGAAGGAATTACAACAGATTTTGAAATCGAAGGTGACTTCCCTAAATATGGTAATGATGACGATCGTGTTGATTCTATTGGTAAAGAATTACTAGATTATGTTTATAAGGAATTATGTTCTCATCCTTGCTATAGAAATGCTCATCCTACATTATCTGTTCTTACAATTACTTCTAATGTAGTATATGGTTCTAATACTGGGGCTACTCCTGATGGTAGAAAAGCTGGTGTTGCTTTTGCTCCTGGTGCTAACCCAATGCATGGTAGAGATGAAAATGGGGCTATTGCTTCATTAAACTCAGTAGCTAAACTTGATTGGGCAAATTGCTGCCGTGATGGTATTTCTAATACATTCTCAATTGTACCATCTGCATTAGGTGCTAATTTAGATGAACAAGTTAATAACTTAGTTTCATTAATGGATGGTTATTTTGTTCAAGGAGCTCATCATTTAAATGTTAACGTTTTAAATAGAGAAACTTTAATTGATGCAATGAATAATCCTGATAAATATCCACTTTTAACTATTCGTGTTTCTGGATATGCTGTAAGATTTAATAAATTAACAAGAAAGCAACAAGAAGAAGTTATAGCTAGAACTTTCCATGAGAAAATGTAATGTTAAAAGGTTCGGTTGATTCATTTGAAACATTTGGTTTAGTAGATGGACCCGGTATTCGTACTGTGGTCTTTCTTAACCAATGTATGTTAAGATGCAAGTTTTGTCATAATCCAGAAATGTGGCAAAAAAGAGAATTAAATTATACTTCAGAAGAAATTTTAAAAAAAGTTTTACGAAGTAAACCATATTTTAAAAATAATGGAGGAGTTACTTTTTCCGGTGGAGAGCCATTATTGCAATATGATTTCTTAGTTGAAACTTGTAAAATGTTAAAAAAGGAAAATATTCATATCGCTATTGATACAGCAGGAATTGGATATGGCGATTATCATGAACTTTTAGAAAACATTGATATGGTTTTACTTGATATTAAACATATTACTAAAGAAGGTTATATTGATATTACGCAAGTAGATCGAATTGATGAATTTTTTAACTTTGTTGATCAACTTAATAAAACTAATGTTGAAGTATGGATTAGACAAGTTATTGTTCCTGGGGTTCATGATAATGATCAATATATGCATGATTTAGCGCATTTTATTAAAAAATATATTAAAAATGTAACAAGGGTTGATTTCTTACCTTATCATAAATTAGGAAGTGAAAAATATGAAAAATTACATATTTTTAATCCTTATAAAGATAAAGAAGAAATGAATAAAGAAGTATGTAATAGTTATTATGAAAAGTTTATGAAAGAGTATAAAAACTTATAATAGATGAAGTAAACATGTAAAAATGTTTACTTTTTTTATGGAGAAAATGGTATATATTTATTTTTTTAGAATATATTATTGAAAAAATAGAAATAAAATTGGTGAAATGATATGAAATATTATTATAGAAAACATCTTTATTTACAAAAAAGAGATTTAGTTTATTTAAAAAAGATTTGAATAATGGTTTTTGTTTATTAAAAGTAGAAAAAATGAAAAAAGATAATAATAGAAAGAATTTATTATATAAAAAAATATCTATTTGATATAGATATTATTTTAAAACAGTATTAGATAAGTTACTTATAAAGTCATTCATAATAGTTAAATATGTATCATTGTTTTTTCTTTCTTCGTCAGATAAAGTAGTCATTGGGTTTATTTCAACAACGTTAGCACCATAATTATCAATTAAATCTTTGATAGGATCTGGAAGATTTTTTTTGTCTTTAACAAAGATTGTTTGATATTCTTTATTTTTGAATTTATTTTTAATAGTATTGGTTATATCATTTTCGTTAGCAACAGATATAGTATTAAAGCCATAAGAATCTAAAAATTTAAAAGAATTATCACCTACAACAATTGTTTCTTTGCCGTTGGCTTTAGCTGTATCAGCAATATTTTTAATTTGAGCATCGAGAATAGATAGATCTTCTTCTAAATTTTTATAATTTTTTTCAATCTTTTCAGCTGCATATTTACTTGAACTTAGTTCTTCTAAGTCGGTTCGAATAGTATTAGCAAGCATTAAATAATTATTAGGACTTAACCATAATTCTTCAACACCATTGGTGTATTTTAACCCATAAGAAACATCAACTATTTGAATTTTTTTATTTTTATTAATAAGAGTACGTGCTATTTCTTTTTCGTCAGATAAACCATTGTATATAAAGATATTAGTATTTTGAGCATAATTATTGATTTGTTTTTTTGTTAACTTGTAAGTTGTTGTATCAATACCATTTGGATAAATTGATGAAATTTTACTATTTGAATCATATAATCTTGATACTAAGTATTCTATAGGGTAGATGGTTGTGGTAATGTTAGCACCTTCAATATCATTATTATTAAAACAACCACTTAAACTAAAACAGACAATTAGTAAAGTTAAAATTATAGATATTTTCTTTTTCATATTTATTAGGCCTCGCTTCATTATTTTATCAATATAATTTTACTATAATTTGCTTAGTTTGTAAAACATATTATTTTTAATGTACTGATAAATGAAATCAAGTCATATGATAACATAATAAATGAGTGGAAGCAACGTGATAAATGAATGTTTAAGGTAGTAAAACAAGGATTTATTTGATATAATTGTCTAGGTGGTAAAGATGAACTTTTTAGATAAATTTGGAATAAATATAAAAAATAAAGAATTGTTATTGACGGCTTTAACTCATTCATCTTATTCTAATGAACATGCTTGTGAGAGTTATGAAAGATTAGAATTCTTGGGAGATGCTGTTTTACAGATTTTAATGAGTGATTATTTATATCGTAATATGCATTTATCAGAGGGTGATATGAGCAAAACACGTGCTGGATATGTTTGTGAGTCAGCTTGTTTTGAGTATGCGAAAAAAATCAATTATATGCCATATATTAGGGTTGGTAAAGGACAACTTGGTAATGTTAATGAAACAATTGTTGCTGATGTTTTTGAAAGTATTATGGGATGTATTTATTTAGATCAGGGACTTGCTAAAGCAAAAGAATTGTTTGTTCAAGTAGTTATTCCTTGTGTAAAAAATCATAATTTATTTTTGGGTGATTATAAAAGTAAATTGCAAGAACTTGTTCAAACTAGTAAAAAGTCTTTAGAGTATAAACTTGTTGGTGAAAGTGGTCCAGCTCATGATAAAGTTTTTGAAGTAGAAGTTGTTATTGGTGATATTGTTTATGGTCGTGGTAGTGGAAAAAGCAAAAAAGAAGCTGAACAAAAAGCTGCAATGGATGCCTATAATAAACAAGCTAAATAGGTGATATTATGTATTTGAAGAGTATTAGAGCAAATGGCTTTAAGTCGTTTGCAGATAAGATAGAATTAGATATAAATAAGGGAATTACCGCTGTAGTTGGTCCTAACGGTAGTGGAAAAAGTAATATTGTTGATGCTGTTAGATGGGTAATGGGTGAACAATCAGTTAAGGCTTTACGTGGTGATGCTTCAATGTCAGATGTTATTTTTGCTGGAAGTGGATCGCGTCAGGCGTTATCTCGCGCTTGGGTAAGTTTAACTTTTGATAATACTGATCATTATTTGAAAAGTGAATTTAATGAGATTGAAATAAAAAGAATAGTTTATAAAACAGGTGAGAATGAATATTACATAAATAATTCTAAAGTACGTCTTAAAGATATCACAGATTTATTTTTAGACAGTGGTGCTGGTAAGGAATCTTTTAATATTATTTCGCAAGGTGCTGTTGTAGATGTTGTAAATAGCAAACCAGAAGATCGTCGTAGTATCTTTGAAGAAGCAGCTGGTGTTTTGAAGTACAAAAAAAGAAAAGATGAATCTTTTAGAAAATTACAAAAGACGAATGAAAACATTGCTCGTGTTAATTTATTGATTGATGAATTATTAACAACTTTAGAACCTTTAAAACAACAAAGCATTGTAGCTCAAAAATATCTTGATTATAAAGAAAGCTTAGAACAAATAGAAATTGCTTTATTAGCCAATGATATAACGCAAATAAACGTAGAATATAATGAAGTTAAAGAGAAAGTAAAACAGTTGACGGCAGATATTGAAGGAATGGAATTTGACAATAGTAGTGGAAATTCGAAAATTGATCAATTGAAGTTAGAATCTTTAAAATTAGATGATGAAATAGAAAAAAAGAATGCTGAAGTATTGAAAATTATTAACGAAATATCAGATTTACAAAGTAAGAAACAAATTACTGTTGAACGAAAAAAATATGAAGTTGATGATACTAAATTACAGAATAATATTATTGCTTTAAAAGAAGAAATATTGGGAATTAATAATAATGTTGAAGGATTGAATAAAGATTTAGCAATACTGGAAGGAGATATAAATACTAAAAATTTACAAGAACTTGAGCTAAGTAAGGTAAAAAATCAATTAGAAGATGAACGTAATAAGAAAGTAACAGAAATTAGTTTGTTAAATAAAGATGTTATGAATTTAAATAATAAAATTGATATTATAAATGAAAATATTGTTAATGATACAAAGTTACCTTTTGGTGTTAAAAGTGTCATTAATAATGTTCGTTTGAGAGGAATTTGTGGTGTTTTAGGTAAACTTCTTGAAGTCGATAATAAGTATGGTATTGCTATTGAAACTGCTTTAGGAGCTAATATAAATGTCGTTGTTGTTGAAGATGTGGAAAAGGCCAAGACGGCTATTGAATATCTGAAAGAAAATAAATTGGGTAGGGCAACTTTTTATCCAATTTCTGTTATTAAACCGAGATTTATTGAACAAAGAATAATTGATTTAGTAAAAAAGGAAAAAGGTTTTATTGGAATAGGTGCTGAACTAGTTAAGTATGATAAAAAGTATAAAGATATTGTATTTAATCAGTTAGGAAATGTGTTAATTGTGGAAAATCTTGATTCTTTGAATAAAATTGCTAAATTGATTGATTATAAATATCGTTTAGTTTCTTTGGAAGGTGAAGTTTCGCAAGCTGGTGGAGCATTAACAGGTGGTACTTTAAAAAATAATAATGGTTTAATAAACCAAAAAAGAGAATTAGAAACTTTGCAAAATGATCTTGCAGCTAAAAGTTCGCGCTTAAAGATGCTAGAAATTGAAATGAATAGTTTAGAACAAAAGTATCGTGAAGCTTTACTTAATTACGAAAATAATGAACGAGAAATTTTACTTTTGAATGAAAAGAAAAATCAAAAAAAAGAATATTTGAGTACAATTTTGGATAATTTGAATGGTAAGCAAGCGGAATTAGATGGAACGCTTAATGTAAGTAATAATTCTTTAGATAAAGAACTTGATGAGATTTTGAATAATTATTATCAAGCTGTAGCTTTAAAAGAAAATCTTGAAAAAGAACTTAATAAATTAAAAAGTGAGCGATCAGAATTGGGAGTTACAATAGCTGATTTAGAGAGAAAATATCGTGAAGTCAATTCCAAATATAATCAAAAGCAAAATGAATTAAAAATGGCAGAAGTTAAAGTAGGCAAGTTAGATGTAAAATTGGATAATTTATTAATGAATTTAAATGAAAATTATGGAATGACTTATGAAAGAGCTAAGGAAGACTATGAACTTGATGTTGATGCAGATATGGCTCGTATCAAGGTAAATAATTTGAAAGTTAAAATTAAAGATTTAGGCGAAGTAAATACTGGTTCAATTGCTGAATATGAAAGACTTAATACAAGATATGAATTTTTGAGGACACAACGTAATGATTTAGAAAAGTCAGTTAGTGATTTATTAGCTGTAATTGGCGAAATGGATGAAATAATGAAAAAACAATTTTTAGAAACTTTCTTAAAAATAAAGGATGAATTTGAAGTTGTCTTTAAAAAATTATTTAAAGGTGGCGAAGGAGTTTTAGAATTAACAGATCCAGATAATATTTTAGAAACAGGCATTAATGTTTCTGCTTTGCCACCAGGTAAAAAACTTAACTCTATTGCATTGCTTTCTGGTGGTGAGAAAACCTTAACAGCGATTGCCTTATTGTTTGCTATTTTAAATGTAAAACCGGTTCCTTTTGTTATATTAGATGAAGTAGAGGCTGCTTTAGATGAAGCTAATGTTGATGCGTTTGGTAATTATTTACAAACACGTAAAGAACGCAGTCAATTTATTATTATTACGCATAAAAAGAGAACAATGGAATATGCTGATGCTTTATATGGAATAACAATGCAAGAGTCAGGGGTAAGTAAATTAGTTAGTGTTAAATTAGAAGATAAATAGAGGTAGGTTGTGTTTTATGAAAAAAAGTTTTGTAATGAAAAATGATATAGGGATTGATGTTAATTATAGAATTTTAGCTCAAATTGATGATGAAGTTAAACATATTGTTTATACTGATCATATGCCTGCTGATAATGTACTTGGGATTCGCTTATTAGCTGGTGAAGTCAAGAATGAAAATCCTTTAATCGTTGAACATTTGCGAATAAGGGATGAAAAAAGGATAATTGAAGACTTTTTAACTCATATTGAACAAACACCAAGTAAAAAAAAGATGTCATAAGACATCTTTTTTGCTATATTGAACGATACTTTTCTTGATTTTTAAAAGGATTTTTAGGATCAATATAATCTGTAAATAAAATACCTTCTAAGTGATCCATTTCATGTTGAAAACCGACGGCAAGTTCTTCACGAACACGAATATCGTATTTTTTTCCATTTATGTCATAAGCTTCAATTGTCATACGAGCATGGCGGGGAACAATGCCAGTAGTAGGGCGATTTATACTTAAACAACCTTCACCTTCAGCTATGTAAATCATTTCTTCACTCATACTTTTGACTTTAGGATTTATGACAACATAATGCTTAAACTTACCTTCTTCAATTTCTTGGGCAAGAACAAAAATTTTTTTTGGTACACCTATTTGAATGTAAGCCAGTCCCCAACCAGCACGTAAATCATAATATTCACGAGTTTCTTCAATTTGAGACATTTCTAAGTATGTTAGCATATCATTAATATTTTTTTTATCTTCATCGGACAAAGGAAAAGTTACTTCTTGACTTTTCATTCTTAATTTTTTATCTTTTTCGTCTAAAATCTTTAAATTTGGAAGTTTTTTCATATATATCACCAACGTTAAACATTTTACCAAAAAATTAAGAAAAAGACAAATTAAAAGGACTTTCGTCCTTAGTTATTATTCCAGTTCCAACCTGCACCAATTATTATAACTAGTAAAATAAATAAGACAATCCAAATGGCTGCACCAATACCGCCACCATTAGTGTAACCAACATAGCCACAGGTAGGAGCTGACATATTATAGTTACCGTAGTAACCATTATTACCATAATAATACATACAATAACCTCCTTTACGTATCTAATATAGTTTATTAATCTTAGCGCTATTTTGACATTAAAAATATTTGTAATATATTCATTTTTTTGACATATTCATTTTTAATTGCCTTTTTATTAAGAAATAGATGTGATAAAATTACTATAAGGTGAAAGTTATGAAAAAGAATGTAAAAAATCTAAATTTTCTTTTGTTGTTCTTTATGATAGCTTATTCAGCTTTTGGCCTTTTAATGATTTTATCTGCTTCTTCGGTAGCTGCCGTTTTAAGATATAAAGTGTCGTCTAATTATTTTTTCTTAAGACAACTTATATTTTTATTAGGTGGATATGCAGCAGGATTAGTAATTATTAATGTACCTACAAAAAATTATCGGTATTTTAGTAAGATTCTTATGTATGGAATGATTCCAATACTTGGTTTGGTTTTGTTTTTTGGTAAAATAGCTGGTGGGGCTAAAGGATGGTATAAAGTTGGTAGTATAAATGTGCAGCCCTTGGAATTTATGAAAGTAATTTTGGTTATTTATATGGCAGTTTATTATAATAAGATTGCTAATAAGAAGAAAATTAATGTTATAACTTTATTATGGCCCATTATATTAGCTTTAATAACTTTTGGTTTAGTAGCGATGCAACCTGATTTAGGAGGAGCTTGCATAATAGCTTTTATAACGGCACTAATATTCTTTTCAGTTCCTTTTGGTAAAAAATATAAGAAAGGTATTGTAAAATTTGGAATTATTATATTAGCTTTGGTTGTTATTGTTATGGGAATTTTTGGCAAATCATTAATGCAATCGTATCAAGCTAGTCGTTTTAATTTTTTAAATCCGTGTTCGAGATATAGTGAAGATACAGGATACCAAGTATGTAATGGCTATATAGCTATTCATAATGGTGGGTTAAGTGGTGTTGGATTAGGTAATTCAACTCAAAAATATTTATATTTGCCAGAGGCACATACAGACTTTATTTTTGCGATTATTTGTGAAGAATTAGGATTAATTTTTGGAATAGTGATTGTTGCAGGTTATTTTATAATGTTATTTATAATTTTAAATATTGCTAAAGAAGCTGATAACTTACGTAATAGTATTTTGGCTTATGGTGTTTTTGCTTATTTACTTGCTCATATTTTAATTAATTTACTTGGTGTTTTAGGTTTAGTACCTCTTACTGGAGTTCCATTACCGTTCTTAAGTTATGGTGGTAGTTATTGCTTAAATGTTATTATTTCTTTATTTATAGTTCAACGTATTAATATTGAGAATAAGCAAGCTAAACAACGTAAAAAAATAGAAAATTTATAATAATAAAAGGAAATTCATAAATCATGTCCTTATATATAAGTAGGAGGAGATGATTTATGAATTTTTTTGAGCATATTTCAGGAAAAATAATATGGGAAGGAGTAAAATTTTTATTGTTAGTTTGTTGCTTAGTTCTTATTATTTATTTTAATTTGTTTTTTAAGCAAGAAGAAAAAGTAATTAATGATACCAATACTGAATTAATTAGCGTTGCAGATGTTGTTAAAAGTAATGAAAAAACACAACAAGAAGAAAAGATTGAAGAAGATGTTAAGTTAATTAATGTTGATTTAAAGGGTGCAGTTAAAAAAGAAGGAGTTTATACTGTTCAACTTGGTAGCACTGTTAATGATATTGTTAAACTTGCTGGAGGATTAAAAAATAATGGAACTTTAAAGAATATTAATTTAAGCAAACGTGTAGAAGATGAAATGGTTATATATGTTTATACTAATTATGAACTTAGTAAAGCAAATGTATCAAAAAAAGTTAGCGAAGAATGTGTAGTTAAACAGATTTATATCGATGACTGTCAAGGAGAAAGTATAATAAAAAGCGATAATAAAGATAGTGTGAAAAGTGATAATAACCAGGGACAGAAAAGTAATAGTAAAGTTAATATTAATACGGCTACATTAGATGAATTGATGCAATTAAATGGGATAGGTGAGGCTAAAGCCAAAACAATTATTGAATATAGAACGCAAAATGGTAATTTTGCTAAAATTGAAGATTTAATGAATGTTACTGGAATAGGAGAAGCTTTGTATCAAAAAGTTAAAGATAATATTACAGTCTAAAATATTTTATTTTATATTAGTATTTTTTGCTCTTTTATTTAGTATTATATTTTTAAAAGTATCAAAGGTAAAAACAAAGTATTTTTATACAACCAATGAGGTAGAAGGTATTATTCTTGATTATAAAGTAACTAGTAAACAAGTGACGATAGACTTAAAGGGAGAAGAACAAATTAAAGTAAAATATTCGATAAAAAATAATGATGGTATAGTAAGTAAGTTATGTTATGGTTGTAAAGTTTTAATAAAAGGTGAAATACAAACAATAGATAATAATACGGTTCCTAATAATTTTAATTATAAAGATTATTTAGAAAAACATAAGATATATCATGTTATGAAGGCTGAAGATATTATTTTCCTGAAAACAAAAGTAAATTTTTTGTATCAAATAAAAAACAAAGTAGTTAAACGTGTTTCTGAGATTGATAATTCGGGTTATATGAAAGGTTTTATCTTAGGTGATAAGAGCGAAATAGAGTATTATACAAAGTATCAAACTTTAGGAATTGCTCATTTATTTGCTATATCAGGAATGCATATAGGATTATTTAGTTCTTTTTTATTAAAAATATTAAAAAAATTAGGTGATAAGTTTAAATATACTATTGTTATTTTATTTTTATTAATGTATGGCTTTATTGTTGGATTTACGCCATCGATTAAAAGATGTTTGTTATTTTTTATTTTAATTAAAAATTGATAAAAGTAGTAGAATAATAAAATATTTATGGTATAATTAAAACGTTATGAAATTGAGAGGTGTATTGTTATGTTAACAGGTAAATACTTAAATAAATATTATGTAAAATACTTTTGGTTTTATTTTGTAGGAGTAATCGGTCTTGTAGCAGTTGATTATCTTCAGCTTTATGTTCCAGACTTTTTGGGAAGAATTGTTAAAATGTTTAATTCTCAAGGACAAGTTGATATGGCAAGGCTTTCTAATATTATTTTAGCCTTAATTGGGGTTGCATTTGGCATGTTCTTTGGTAGAATGCTATGGCGTTTTACCATTTTTAATGCATCTCAAAGAATTGAGGCTTCTTTAAGACATGATATGTTTTTAAAAAGTGAAAGATTATCACAAAGATATTATCACGAAAATAAGGTTGGAACAGTTATGGCTTGGTTTACAACTGATCTTGAAACAATTGAAGAATTTTTAGGCTGGGGTAGTATTATGCTTGTTGATGCAGGTTTTCAATCTGTACTTGTCCTTTACAAGATGTTTTCACTTGATTGGGTTTTAACACTTATTGCACTTATTCCGATGCTTTTGATTATTCTCTGGGGTGGATTAGTTGAAAAGTTTATGGCTTTAAAATGGAAAAATCGTCAGGAGCAATTTGATAATTTATATGATTATGCCCAAGAATCATTTACTGGTATTAGAGTTATAAAGGCTTTTGTTAAGGAAACTCAACAAATCCATCAATTTGCCAAAATTGCTAAGAAAAATCAAGATACAAATATTGATTTTGTTCGAGTATCAGTTATTTTCGATATTATTATATCATTAATTATCGCTATTATTATGGCTATATTACTTGGCTTTGGTGGCTGGTTTGTGTATAGCTTTGCAACAAATAATCAAGTTGTTATCTGGGGTCATGAAATTGCACTTGAGGCTGGTGATTTAGTTACTTTCCTTGGTTATTTTGATATTCTTGTTTGGCCAATGATGGCTCTTGGACAAATTGTTTCTATGAGAAGCCGTGCAAAAGCTTCATATAATAGAATTGCTAATTTCTTAGCTGAAGAAGAGGAAATTAAAAATCCTGAAAATCCGATTATTCTTTCTAATATAAATGGTTCTATTGAGTTTAAAAATTATTCTTTTTCTTATCCTAGTAGTAAAATTAATTCACTTGCTGATCTATCATTTAAGATTGAGCCTGGCGAGTCTATTGGTATTGTGGGAAAAATTGGTAGTGGAAAAACAACACTTGTTAATTCACTATTAAGGCTTTATAACGTTAATAAAGATAGTATTTATATTGATGGAAACGATATAATGTCTTGTGATATTTCTTCTTTAAGAAAGCAAATAGCTTATGTTCCTCAGGATAATTTTTTGTTTAGTGATAAAATAAAGAATAATATTGCATTTTCAAATCGTGAGCTTGATTTTTCTAAAATAAAAAATGCAGCTAGATTTGCTGATGTTGATGATAATATTCAAAACTTTACAAATGGCTATGATACTATTTCTGGTGAAAGAGGTGTGACCTTATCAGGAGGACAAAAGCAGCGTATTAGTATTGCTCGTGCTGCAATTATGGACGCTCCAATTATGATTATGGATGACTCCGTATCGGCAGTAGATGTTAAAACAGAAGAAACAATTCTTAAGAATGTTAAAGAAATACGTAAAGGTAAAACAACCATTATAATTGCATCTCGTGTTTCAACTGTATCGCATTTAGATAAAATTATTGTTTTAAATGATGGACATCTTGAGGCCTTTGATACGCCATCAAATTTGCTTAATACCTCAAAGACATATCAAACTATGGTTCATTTACAACAACTTGAAAATGAACTTGCAGGAGGTGAAAATTAATGGAAGAAGAGACACTAAAGCTTAAGGGAGATAAGAAAATTCCTTTAGGAGTAATGTTAAAGCGTACAATGAAATATTTAAAGCCAGAAGCTTTATATTTTATTATTTCATTAGTTTTAATTGCACTAAATGTAGCACTTGATGTAGTACTTCCCTTATTTATAAGTCAAATTACGGATGCATTACAAAATTTAGATAAGTCTTTTAGTTATATTTTATGGCTTGTCATTGCTTATTTAGGCATATCTATTATTAATCAAGTCTTTTTGTATTTTGAATCAATGCTACTACAACATTCAGGTCAAAGAATTATTTATCGAATGCGTATGGAGGTTTTTACACATATTGAAAATATGAGCCAAAATCAGTTTGATGAAATGCCTGTTGGATCATTAGTTACGAGAGTTGCATCCTATACGGCGTCAATGTCTGATTTATTTACAAATGTACTTGTTAATTTATTAAGAAATTTCTTAACGGTTGTATCAGTTTATGGAATTATGCTTTATATTTCTTGGAAATTATCTTTGATATTACTTGCATTTGTCGTTATTATTTTTATTACATCATATTTTTTTGGACATGTAGTTGGTAAGGTATTTAGAAATGAAAGAAGATATATTTCTGAACTTAATACCTATTTGAATGAAAACTTATCAGGTATGAAGATTATCCAAATTTTTAATCAGGAAAAATATAAGGAAAATGAATTTTTAGAATATAATGAGAATTTAAGACGGGCTCGTTATAAGGTTGTAATTGCGTTTGGTATATACCGTCCATTTATTACTTTACTTCAAATTTTAGCTACCGCTGTTATTTTCTATGTTGGCGTTAAGGTTGGTCTTACAAGTGGTGCGATTGTGGCCTTCTATTTATATGTATCACGTTTCTTTAATCCAATTCAAAATATTGCCGATCAGCTTAATAATCTACAAAAGGCTTTAACAGCATCAGAAAGATTGTTTAATTTGCTAGATGTTCCACCAATGGTTATGGATCATTCTGATGCTATTGATGTACCTTATTTTAAAGGTAAAATTGAATTTAAAAATGTTTGGTTTGCTTATAATGAGGGAGATTGGATTTTAAAGGATGTATCATTTGTAATAGAACCTGGTCAAACTGCTGCGTTTGTTGGGGCCACTGGAGCCGGAAAGTCAACTATTTTAGGTCTTTTAGTAAGAAACTATGAAATTCAAAAAGGTCAAATTTTAATTGATGATATTGATATTACTAACATTAAGATTGAGTCACTAAGATCAAAAATTGGCCAAATGCTTCAGGATGTATTCCTATTTAGTGGAACCATAAGAAGTAATATTACTCTAAACGATGATTCATTTACTAATGATGAAATCAAATCAGCCTGTGATTATGTAAATGCTTCCTGGTTTATTGATAAGCTCCCATGTGGTATTGATGAGCCAGTCATTGAACGTGGTGAAAATTTAAGTCAAGGTCAACGCCAGCTTTTATCATTTGCAAGAACTGTACTTCACAAACCGCAAATTCTTATTTTAGATGAAGCAACTTCAAATATTGATACCGAAACAGAGGTATTAATTCAAGAGTCTCTTCAAAAAATGAAAAGCATTGGTACAATGATTGTTGTTGCTCATCGCTTGTCAACAATTCAGCATGCTGATAAGATTATTTGTCTATCTCATGGAGAGATTATTGAAGAAGGAACACATCAGGAGCTTTTAAAGCACAAAGGCTATTATTATAAACTTTATTTACTACAATTCGAAAAACGCTAGAAATAGCGTTTTTTGTTGTAAAAAAAGTCGTTTTGTAATAAAATGTTATTAAGAAATGTGGGATTAAAATGAAATATAATAAAATTAAAAAATGCTTAAATAAGCATAAAGACAATAAATATGGAAAATACTTAAATAAATATAAAAAGGAACAAGAGCGCATTAATTATGAAATAAGAAAAGAAAGATTAATGCCATACATTAAATCAAGAAGAAAGTTATCCAAAATGCGGAAACAAAATTATTATCGTACACTTAATGAGGCTCCTAAACTTTCAGTTTTAGAAGAAATTGGGAATGCAGTTACACATGGCGTAGGAGCTTTACTTGGTGTTTTAGGGCTTATTCTTTTAATTTTAAAATCAACGACATCCTTAATGCTTATGGGATCTATATTCTATGGTGTATCTATGATTTTAATGATGACAATGTCTTGTCTATATCATTCCTATAAATGGGGAATAAAAGTAAAAAGGATTTGGCGTCGCTTTGATTATTCATCAATTTATTTATTAATTGGGGGTACATTTTCACCTATTTTATTAATAGATTTTTATAAATATCATCCTACCTTAAGTATTATTTGGTTTTGCCTAATGTGGGCCATTATTATAACTGGTATTACTATGGTTGCTATTTTTGGTCCTGGACGTCTTAAATGGCTTCATTTTCCACTATATTTTATTATAGGATGGTCAGCTTTAATGCTAGTTCCAGGATGGATTAAATATAATATTAATTTCTTTTGGTTTATTCTAGCTGGTGGACTTGTTTATACATTTGGTATGATACCATTTGTTATGCGAGGTAAAAAGGCTGCTCATTTTATTTGGCATTTATTTGTTTTATTTGGAGCAATTACGCATTTTCTAGGTATTTATTTTTGTTTATTTTAAGCATTTCTAACCCTATAATAAATTCAAAAATAATAAGAGAATAGATACCCATTCTTTCAGCTAAACCATAAAACCTATGTGGTAATAAAAATGCTATAGCAGCCGTGCCAACGCTTATTCCTGACATATATGTAAAAAATGGACGTTTTTTTATAATCCCCAGGATAAAGATAAGTAAGTTTCCACAAAAGAAAACTAAAGCTGAGGAAGCGTAGTGAATAAAGGGGGGATTTGTTGTAGTATGAAAGAAGCCGACTAAAATGGTTGAAAGACCTGTGATACATGATAGAGTAAATAAAAAAGGTTTTATTGGCTTCTCAATAAATTTTAAAATGTAATAGCCTATTCCTATAAAATAAATGATTCCATTTATAATTAAGATAGTATTAAAAACATTAGATAAAGGCGAAAAGCTTGTAATTGTACCACTATATCCTTTACGTATGGGTGTTGATAATTCAGAAATCGTATGAAAATAGCCTTTAAGTTTAGCCTTAGATTTTAATATTGAAATAAATTCAATACTTAGATAAGATAAAGATGAAATGATAAGTGAGTTACTAATAATTCTTTTTGTTCGCATAATATCACCAATTATAGGATGTCTAATAATTGATGTGATATGAAAAAAATAGTTAACAAATAATGGATGGTGTAAAATGGATTTTTTAGTTGATGATTATATAAAAAAATATGGTGATATAACAATTGCGATAAATGAAGCAATACAAGAAGCATCAAAAAACAAAGGAAGAGTTATTTTTAGTGCGGGTAAGATCTATGTAAGTGGAACAATTTATTTAAAAGATGATATTACACTTTATTTTGAAAAATATGCACTATTAAAAATGACTTCAAACAAGAGTAAGCTTTTAATTACAAAGGTTAATCATAAAGTATCTTTAGATAAGCCTAGCTTTGAGGATTGTGAATATGATGGTGAACCTAAAGAAGGGTTCATAAGAGCAGTAAATGTTAAAAATATTACTATTGATGGTGATGGTGTTATTGATGGAAGCGAAGAGAATTTTTATGGTAAGCAAACTAAATATTTTATTGACGGTGCTTATTACCCAAGAGTTCCTTTACTTTATTTTAAAGAATGTGAAAATATTAAAATTTTAAATGTTACTTTAAGAAGAAGCGCTTTTTGGACGGTTCATTTAGTTGGTTCTAGTGATATTTTAATTGATGGTATTCATATTTTTAATAATTTAAAAATGGCTAATTGCGATGGTATTGACCCAGATCATTGTAAAAATTTAATTATAAGAAATACTTATATTGAAGCTGCAGATGATGGAATTGTTTTTAAAACAACAAGAAATGGAAAAAAATATGGGCCTTGTGAAAATGTAGAGGTTTATAACTGTACAATTATATCAACATCAGCGGGAATTAAATTTGGTACAGAATCGGTTTCTGATTTTAAAAATTTTAAAATTCATGATATTAATATTTTAAGGTCAAATAGAGGAATATCATTTCAACTTAGAGATGAAGGAAATATAAATAATATTAATATCTATAATATAAAAATGGATTTAAGACGTTTTTGTTCTTTAACATATTGGGGAAAAGCGGAGCCAATTGCCATTACCTGCTTAAATCGATTTAAAGATAATCCACTTGGCATAATATCAAATGTTTCGTTTAATAATATTAGTGCTGATACGGAAAATGGAATTTTTCTTTATGCTATTCAATATGGTAAGATAACTAATATTTCATTTAATAATATTAATTTAAAAATTCATAAGAAAACAAATTGGGAAGAAAATACTCATGACCTTAGACCGGCAGAAGGTTATGGTATTATAGAAGGACCTCTTAATGCTTTGCTAGCTAAAGGAGTAAAAAATATGGCTATAAGCAAGTTTAATTACGAGTTTGGAAAAGAATTTGATTTAATTAGAGGTAGTGATTTACAAATTATTGACTAATTTTACAAGATTTATATTTTTTCGTCTTTACTATTGAAATAAATGTTGTATAATTTACCTAAGAAGGAAAGGATGTTAGATTATGTTGTTAAATATATTTACTGAATTTGATATAACTACCGATTGGAAATGGATTTTACTTGCAGTTGGTATCGTTATTGCGATAATTGTTATTATTGTAATGCTAAAAAAGCATTTTAAAACAATGTTATTCTTAGTATTCTTAATTGGCTTTGCGTTCTTATTTTATTGGGCTAATTCTAAATTCGCTTTTAGTTTTTCTGAAGATATGGCATGTAAAGAAATTGTAAGAGGCTTTGATAGTGATGATTATACTAGTGAAAATCATGGTGATTTTACTTTTTATTATCGTAAAACTAAAGATGATAATGGACAATATATAAGTGATTCAAGTGATTGTTTCGCCGTTAAGAAGTTTTGGTTTACTTATCATGAAAATTCACCTATGATGAATGGCTCACAGGCTCAAACAATTTTAGGAGTTAATTACTTTTTATTATATAAATTTTATAAAGCTGAAGATAATCTTTATATTCTTCAAATAGATGCTAAAACTACTACATATATTACTGGAAGTCTTGGTTATATATTCCCTAGTGTTAAGGCTCAAGCAAATGACAAAGATGTACCACTTACTAAAGTTGATGGTAGTTTATATACTTACACCGCTACAAGTTTACCAGATAAATTAATAGTTGGAAGTGTAACATTTGATCTAAAGGAGGCTAAATAAATGAATAAATCAGAATTAGTTTATGAGGTTACAAATCGTCTAGATGTTACTAGAAAGGAAGCTGAAGATGTAATTGATTGCTTTCTAGATCTAATCGCAGAAAATTTAGCAAATGGAGATAAAGTTGTTCTTTCAGGCTTTGGTACATTTGAAATAAGAAATCGAGTTTCAAGATCGGGTGTTAATCCTCGTACAGGTGAAAGAATTGATATTCCATGTCAAAAAACACCAGCTTTTAAGGTTGGTAAGATTTTAAAGGATAAGCTTAGATAATATGGATTTGGTAGAAATAGTTAAGAAACATGATTTAAAGGGACTTAAAGAAAATTTAAAATTTTCTAATATTAATGAATGTGATGAAAATAAAAATACTTTACTTCATTTAGCTATTTTTAATAATGATAGTGGCATTGTTAACTATTTAATTTTAAATTCGATTGATATTGATAGGATGAATGAAGATGGTAATACACCTCTTCATTTTTCTATTTTATATAATAGATTAGGAATTTTTAAGCATTTAATCAAGTCAAAAGTCAATATTAATATAGTAAATAATAATTTAGAAAGTCCTTTAATGCTTGCAATGAGACTTGGTAGAGAATTAATGGTAAAAATTTTACTTGAGGCTAAAGCTAATAAAGAATTTAAAAACAAACTAGGAGAAGGTATTGAATTTTATGCACTCTATTTAAAAGGTGAATTGTCTCTTTCTTTTTTAAATAAAATTAATCCTTTAAGTATTACAAATATTTTTGGTGATACATTGCTCCATAGAGCAGCTTATTTGGATAATATTGATGCAATGAGATGTCTTGTTAAATTTCACCTTCTTGTTAATAAACAAAATAACGCTGGTGAAACACCATTATTTTTAGCAGGAAGAAGAGGATTATATGATTCAATTAATATTTTACTTCATAATCATGCTCTTTTGGATATTGAAAACACATATGATGAATTATTATCTGATATTGTAACTTTTAAAATAAAAGATTATATAGATGTTAAAAAGAATGATTTAAATTATCTAGATTATTTAAAAAATTATCCTCTTCATGTAGCTGTAATAAAAAATGATTTATATATGGTTAAATCGTTAAATACAATCATAAGAAAAAATAAAAGGGATGTATATGGATATACACCCCTAGAATATGCAGAATTTTATGGATTTGAAAATATTATTAATGAATTAAACCACTACTAAAAGCTACAATCAAAAGTGATACGGCATTATTTGTAATATGGCAGGCAATAGGAACTAAAATGTTCTTGTTACATATTACATATAAGGAACTAAAAACAATTCCTGCTGTAACATATGGAATTAATATTGCAAAAAAATCTAGAACAGTTCCACTTTGATTTGACATATGTAGCAGTCCAAATGATAAGGAAGAAATTATGATTGAAATAGTATTATTTTTAAACACTTGAAATAAAGCTCGTCTAAAAATTAACTCCTCAACAATGGGACCTAAAATGCCAATTACAAGAAATAATGATATAAATCCCCAGGTAGAGGATGTCATTTCATTAATTCCATCTTGATTAGCCGAAGATTTACTTGTTAAAATCTGTGACAATACTGATGATGCAAAACTTACAATATACATAATTAGAATTCCTATTGAAATACTTCTTGCTACTGTATATGTATTTTTACTTGTAATTTCATAATCATTTTTAAGATATTTTAAAGATAGAGGAATTATTAAAGCTCCTAATAAAATATAAATCGTGATATTTACGATTATACTAAAAGTTGTGTTATATTTTATTATTGTGTCACGTGAAAAAAAAGCTTTAATAAGAAGTGATAAAAGATTCGATGCACCTTCCATAATCAAAAAGTAATAAAAAATTAATCCAATTGCAATTAAATTATCTTTATTTTTAAAGTATTTTTTTAATTTCTCCATAAAAATCACCCTTATAGTAATTATATCATAATAAGCCCAAAAAAGTCATATAAATTTATGGTGAATTGTTTGAAAAAGATTACTTTTTTTTATTTAATATGTTTTTTAGGAATTACAGCTATTTTTTGTTTATATTATAAAAAAAATAAAATTGAAGTAAAGATGTCATCTTATAATGAGGAAATTGTTTTTTTTGATTATGATGGAAAAATAGAAGGTATGTATTTGGAAGCTAATAAGCCCATTGAGGACGTGTTTTTATATTATACCATAAAACAAAACGCTCTTACTCAAGGAAGTAAAACTTTTGCAGTTGC
>ERZ779835.7-NODE-7-length-86345-cov-8.533944_pt1 | contig 86345 bp, 84 predicted proteins | sample MGYA00511382_ERZ779835 | MGnify/ENA primary metagenome ERZ779835 (study PRJEB29588, sample SAMEA2150814) | human gut metagenome | biome: human gut; feature: human-associated habitat; material: faeces | place: Denmark | collected 2008/2010 ... | reverse complement strand
TCCTAAAAAGTAACGGAGAAATATAAAGGTAAATTAATAATTATTATTGTAATAAAAAAGTCTGCTATAAAAAAGAAAATAATTTTTACTATGAATATGACTATGTTTCCCAAGATTTAAAAATTTCTAATAAGGAATATATCTTAAAACTTACTAAAAAGACGCCTGTCTTAGAAATAAAGTCCGAAAATTATCTTTGTCTATATGAAAAAGATGATTATCAAGATGGTCAATCTATTGATGAGACATTTGAATTTAATAATTATTGTAAAAAATACATTTCTGAAATAAATGAACATATAGTTACAAGAAATAATATAAATAAACAAGTAAATAAGAAAACTAATTAAATATTGGTTATTTTTAGGACAACTAGTTGTCAAGATACCAAAATATCAAAGGGAATAGCAAGACAAAAGCTATCTTTTTTTGTATAATAAAAATAATAAGATAGTCTCTAATCTATGTTATAATATATATAATAGGAGGTGAAATAATGTATATTCAAGAATTAAAAGCAATTGAGCTATGTTTAAGATACATGAGCGAAAAAAAGAATTTAAATGATGCTATTCATCAAGAATTTGAGGACACAGAAGACTTTAATAAAGCTAAAATGAATATGTATAATTTCACTTCTATAATAACTATTTTATCAAATCAAAATATTTCTTCTTATAATTTTGATGCTTCTAAATTTTTAACAGATGGAACGAGTTTACTTAATGCAACTCCCTTAACTAAAAATGATTGTGATTTTCAAAGCACTCTTTCTCCAAATGAAATAATTACTCAAATAATAAATTCTTTTAAAAATAATGAATTTTCTTTTGATGAATTTAATAATATTATAATATCCAATCCAAATTTAGATATAATAATGTCTCCTGAATGGTTAAGAAGATTAGCTGAAAATATCAAAAATAGTCAAAAAAAACAAATATATTTATTTAATAAAAATTATGAAAATAATATTTATGATGAAAAATCTCTTTTAAATTATTTGTATCATACTAAAACTTTCCTAGTATCAGCTAACGATCCATCTTTTGAATTTGATAGCACATATGAAGAAGAACTATCTAAAGTACATAAAAAATTTGCTAATACTAAAAAAGTCAAAGCTGAAGATATTCAAAATACTCTTCAAAAAAGACTGGCTAAAAAATGGAATGCCAAAGTAGAAAAATATACTATTCCTAACTATACTTATCTTCTTCAAAAGGCAGCAATTAATAGTGAATCATTTTATAATATGGATTTAGAAAGTCAAAAAAGTTTAATCAGTGATTGGCTTTTAGAAATGGAAAGCGGTAATACTTATAATATGGATCAACTTCGTAATTTTTTGTTGGCTTTAAATAAAATAGACATCAGTCAATTACAGAATGAAGTTGATTTAAATGCTTGTTTTATTGGTTTGTTTTCTTTATACATAACAACTTTATTAGCAAGTAATATTGATCCATACGAAATTTCAATTACAAAATTTAATATAAATAAATATATATCTTCTCAAAATATAAAAGTTTATACTGAATTAAAAAAAATAATTAAACAAATTAATAACTTAAAAGAACAAGAGAAAGCAAAAGATAGTATCAGTTCTAGTATTAATGCTAAAATGAATGAAATTAATACTTTAAGAGATATCGAAAATGAAACTCTAATGGATCAAAAAATAGCTGAACTTGGAAGTTTGATTACTCAATATAAAAAACGTAAATCATATGAAAACTCTCTTGAACAACAACGTAATTCTTATCAAAGTATTCTACAATATAATCAACAACATAGTCTTGAAGATATAGCTTTTGAAAATGATCGTATTTTAACTTTAATAGAAAATAGTATCCTAAATGGTCGTATTTACTTTGATGCTTATAATAAAAATAAAATTGTTATTGAAACATTTAACAAAGAAGCAGGCCTAGTTGAATTCAAAACTACTATTTCTGTTTCAGAATTATTAACTTTAATAGAAAATATTAATTATTATCTAGAAGATGACAAACATAAAAAAAGTACTTCTTTTTAAAAAAGAACTTTAAAGTGTCTTATTTAAGACACTTTTTTATTATAAAAAACAAAACTTAAAAAAATTCAAATATAAGTTAAATTTTTATTTCAATTTTTTAAAAACATTTCCTAATGTATCTTGAATTACTAAATTTGCATTTTTATTTGTTTTTATTTTATCCTTATTAATAACAACTAATTTATCTCCTTGATAATAATTAATAAAAGAAGCGGCTGGAAATACTACTAATGAAGTACCAGCTACAATTAGCAAATCACACTTTTCAATTGCTTTTATAGCTTTATAAATAGTATTCTCATCAAGTTGTTCTTCATATAAAACAACATTTGGTTTGATAATTCCTCCGCAACTACATTTTGGAATATTTTTACTTTCAAATACATATTTAGCATCGTAACTTTTACCACAGTTTAAACAATGATTATGATAAATAGAACCATGTAGTAGTAAAACATTATTAGATCCAGCTTTCTCGTGAAGGCCATCAATGTTTTGGGTTACAATTGTAATCTTTTTACCATTATTTTCCAAATGTTTAAGATATTTATGAGTAACATTAGGTAAAGCATTTAAACAATTTAATTTATCTTTATAAAACTTATAAAATTCCTCAGGATTATTCAGAAAAAAAGAATGACTTAAAATAACTTCGGGAGGGTATTTATAGTTTTCATTATATAATCCATCAATACTTCGAAAATCTTTAATTCCCGATTCTGTACTTACACCAGCACCACCAAAAAAAACAATATTATTTGCTTCATCTATCATTTTTTGTAATTCTTCAATTTTATCCATGGTCATATCACCTTATTTATATTATAATTTAATTTAAGAAAAGGAGTAGAAAAAATGATTAAAAAAATAATATCTTCTATACTAGTTGTCGCTCTTGTAATTGCCCTTACTTTTTTAACTATCTTACAAATAGCTCAAGACTTCCTTAGTATAGATAACATAATTCATATTTTAAATGTAGAAGAAAAAGATAACACTTTTGGTGAAAAAGTATTAGCTGAATTAGCAATTGATACAGAAACAGAACAATTTATAAAATATGTTGATAATGAGAAATTCGAAAGAGAATTGGCAAGTTATATTAATAAAATCATTATTTATTCAGTAACGAATAATCAAAAAAACAAGCCAACTTCTGAGAATATCCGTCAGGTTTTTAAAGATGCAGAAAATAAGTATCAAAAAGAAAATAATAAAAGTATAGATAATTCTATTATTGAGGAACTACTAAACAGTTTGGATGAAAATGTTGATACATTCAAAGATGAAATTTTTAAAGATAATGATGATGTAAAGAAAATATTAACTCTCGTATATAGTCCAATTAAAAATGTTAGTTTAATAATTGCTATTAGTATAATTATTTTAATTTTCATTCTTAATAGAAATGTTATTTTAAGTTTTATCTATCCAGCTATTAGCTTTATTATAAATGGTATAAGTTTGTGCTTAATTGGTTTTACTACTGATAAATTCATGCAAGATGAAATGACTAAAAACTTACTAAGTAATATAATAACTCAATTTTATAAATACGGTATTATTTGTTTAGCTATAGGTATCATATTAATAAGTATTAGAATTATTTATAAGAAAAAAAGCAATTCCAAATCTAATCAATAATAAAAACTTGTTTTTCAAAATAAAACAAGTTTTTTTAATTAAATTCTACAAAAAAGTCGTCTTCACAAACCAAGACGACTTTCATTTTATAAAAATCTATTTTTTATTAGGCCATTTCCAGTCAATTATACAAGGCATATCGACACCATATTCTCTAATATATTCTTTATGTTCTATTAATTTTTCTTTCATTAACTTATCAAGATAAATGCCTTTGCTTCCTAAATTAGGAATTAATTTACAAGCTTCAATTACTAAATGATATCTATCAATTTTATTTTGAACACGCATGTCAAATGGGGTAGTGATAGAACCTTCTTCCATATATCCTTTAACTACAATATTGTGATTATATCTTTCATATAGTAATTCATGGATTAAAGAAGGATAACCATGGAAATTGAAAATTATTGGTTTTTTCTTTGTAAATAAAGCATCATATTCATCATTAGTTAGTCCGTGTGGATGATTTTCGTTGGTTTGAAGTTTAAATAAATCGACTACATTTATAAAACGTATTTTTACTTTAGGTAAATACTCATTAATAATTGATGTGGCTGCCAGACTTTCTAACGTTGGAGTCTCTCCACAACAAACCATAATTAAATCCGGTTCACTTTCTTGATCATTACTAGCAAAATCCCAAATGCCTAATCCTTGACTACAATGTTTAATTGCTTGATCCATTGTTAACCATTGTGGTCTAACGTGTTTGGAAGTTACAATTGCATTAATATAATCTTTACTTCTTAAGCAATGATCTAAACAAGAAAGTAAACAATTAGTATCAGGAGGCAAATACATACGAACGATATCAGCTTTTTTAGTAGCAATATGATTTAAGAAACCGGGATCTTGGTGCGTATAACCATTATGATCTTGTTGCCAAACATTACTAGTTAAAATATAATTTAATGAAGCTATTTCTTCACGCCAAGGCAAATTTTTACATATTTTTAACCATTTGGCATGTTGACTTGTCATGGAATCAATAACTCTAACAAAAGCTTCATAACTAGCAAAGAAACCATGGCGACCTGTTAAAAGATAACCTTCTAACCAGCCTTCACACATATTTTCTGATAGCATTCCATCCATAACTCGTCCATTTTTCGCTAAAAATTCATCATTATCTAAAATATTTGCCATCCATGAACGATTTTGGCTTTCGAAAACATGACCTAAACGATTTGACATTGTCTCATCAGGACCAAAAATTCTAAAATTTTTATTTTGTTCATTTAAATTAAAAACATCTCTTACATAGTTACCAATTTCGATCATATCTTGAGCTTCAATAGAACCTGGTTCATCAAATTTTAAAGCATAATCTTTAAAATCTGGTAAAATTAAATCTTTTAATAATAAGCCACCATTAGCATGAGGATTTTTACCCATTCGTTTATCACCTTTAGGTGCTAATTCTTGTAGTTCATAATTTAAATGACCATTTTTATCAAATAGTTCTTCTGGGTGATAACTTCTAAGCCAATTTTCTAATAATTCTAAATGATCTTCGCCTGTCATATCAATTGGAACTTGATGAGCTCTAAAAGTACCTTCAATTTGTTTACCAGAAACGATTTTAGGTCCAGTCCATCCTTTAGGCGTACGTAGGATAATCATTGGCCAACGAGGACGCTCTTGCCATCCTTCAAGTCGAGCTTTTTTTTGGATTGCTTTTATTTCTTCAATTGCTTCATCAAGTGCTTTTGCCATTTTTTCGTGCATTGTCATTGGGTCATCTCCAGCAACGATGACCGGTTTCCAACCACATCCTTTAAAGAAATTTAAACATTCTTCCTCGCTGATTCGTGAAAAAATAGTTGGATTACTTATTTTATAACCATTTAAATGTAAAATTGGTAAAACAGCACCATCGTTTTCTGGATTTAAAAATTTATTTGAATGCCATGATGTTGCTAGAGTAGCTGTTTCTGCTTCACCATCACCAACAACAACTGTTGCAATTAAATCAGGATTATCTAAAACAGCTCCAAATCCATGAGCCAAACTATATCCCAATTCACCACCTTCGTTAATCGAACCAGGTGTTTCAGGAGCAACATGAGAACTAATTCCGCCTGGAAATGAAAATTGTTTAAATAACTTCTTTAAGCCAGCTTCATCTTGTGAAATAGTAGGGTAGTACTCACTATAAGTACCTTCCAAATAAACATTACTTACAATAGCGTTCCCACCATGTCCTGGACCAGATATATATATCATATTTAAATCGTATTTATTAATAATTCTATTTAAATGTGCATATACAAAAGTCTGACCTGGAATTGTTCCCCAGTGTCCAACAATTTTTTTCTTAACATCACTTTTTTCTAAACGCCTCTTTAGTAAGGGATTGTCAAGTAAATAAAGTTGGCAAGCAGACAAATAATTAGCAGCATTCCAATATTTATTTAATTTATCAAAATATTCTTTGGTATCATATTCCGTCATATTCTATTCTCCTTTTATCATACTACTAATTATATCATGCGACTAAATATAAGTAAATTAACTAATTAGTTCTTATTTTTTCCCAAAAAAAGAAACTATTTTGTGAATAGTCCTTTTATTTTACTCCATAAAGATTTATTTTCGACAACTACTTGCTTTTCAGTTTCTTTTTTCTTTTCTTGTTTTAATTCTTCAACAATATAAATTATCTTTGAAGAACCATCAGCATTTTCGTCTTTGTCATCAAGGGTTTGATATTCATTGCTAATGTTAACTAATGCTTCTACTTTTGCTTCAATATCTTTAACATCTCCGTTAACAAAGTTAGTTATTTTTTGAATACCTTCATTATCGAATTTCTTTAATCCTTCAACTAGTGTTGTAAGATTATTACTTACAGTAGTTAAGGTTGAATCTTTAACTTGATCTGCTACCTTAGAAGCAACTTGAACACTTACCTTAGAAGCGACTTCTTGACTAATTGAATTGGCTACAGGAGTTAATTTTTCGCTAGCTACTTCGGTAACTTTTTGATTAACAATATTTAAAACTTCTTGATTAATAGTAATATTAAGGTCATTTTCTACATAATCATTTAAACTATTCAATATACTATCTAAAATTTTATTAACATTATCTTCTGTAACATAATTACTAATTAAAGTACCTAGTTCTTTGGAAACACTATTAGCAATATTTGTTGCAATTTGACTTACCATTTCATCAGAAATAGAGTCAGCAATTTGTTTAGAAATTTGTTTGTTAATTTCTGTTGCAACATTCGCAGAAACGCTACTAGCAACTTTTTGTGTTGTATCCTCCATTGTTTTTATTGATGCAACAACGCTTTTGTAATTAGCAATATTATTAATTTGAGATACACATAAAGCATAGTTGCTTTCAGAAACTTCGTTATTAGTACACAAATTTATTACTTGACTAATACCATTTTGCTCATATGTGTTTTTAATTGCTACAGCATTTTTGTATTCTGTACTTGCTTTAACTTCTGCCAAAGCTTGTGCAGTTGCTTGTTGTGATATTAAAGCAATTTGTTCATCAGAAATTGAAACTTTGCTAATTAAAGCCTTAGCAATAGCCTCTTTTTGAGCATCTGTTAATTTAACATTTTGACTAGCTTTAATAATAATTCCTTGAATATTAGAAGTATTACTTTCAATAGATTTAACAATTTGTTTTACTAATAATTCTTTTGTTTTATCATCTATTTTAATATTACTTAAAGCTTCCTTAATAATTTTATTTAAGTCACTATGTGATATTTCATAATCTTTTAGTAAATTAGCTACTTTTTTAGCTACATCATCTTGTGAAATAGTTGCTGCACTAACTGCAGTTTTTCCTATTGCATCTAATTGAGCTTTACTTAAGGTGTTTTTTGTACCAATTTTTTGATTAATTCCTGAAAGTAATTCATTTGATCCATTTACTAATTTTGTACTTGATTTACTTAATGTATCAATTGATTCATATAGTTTATCTACATTATCAAAAACATCTAAGTCATCATTTTCTAATAATTTATTTGTAGCTACTGAATAAATAGAAGCTAATTCAAAATCAGTAGTATCATAACTTATTTCAATAGTATCAAGATCCTTTAATTGATCAATGTCTAAACTTTCATATAAACCAGGACTTGCTAAGGCAATAACTACACTATTACTACCATTATCAATAACTTTACCATTTGTTACAGATATATTTTTGTTTTCGTCATTTGAAAGGATAGAGGTAGCTGTAACAACAAATGGTACATATAAAGTTTCATTTTTTTCCTTAACCAAAACTGTTTTCTTTAAGTTATTAGTATATTTCATTTTTATTGTAACTTTACCTGATTTACCAAGCATATCCTTAACGTTCATTTTTTTACCATCAAGCATATAAGTTATTTTCATATTAACTGGTAATTCTTTTTCCGTACTTCCTTCATAGTAGATATCATTTCCATTAGCTTCCCAAATTATTTTATTACCATCTTGTGAATATTTTTCATCACCATTTACATTAGTTACATCTTTTAAAGATGTTTTATCACTTATTTCATTATTGCCATTATCATTTAAATGTTCGGATACTATTGTACTCTTAACACTTCCGTCACTATTTAAATTAGCATAAATAGTTTCGTCTTTAGATAATGCCCAAACTGGAGCAGCCTCAAAAGTGATACTTAAGACTAACCCCCATACTAGTCCATTTTTAACTTTCTTTTTCATTTTAATTTTCCTTTCTTAAATTCTTTTTAAATCCTAAGGTTGATTTTGTAATTAATGAGTCAAATAACAATAATATACTAGGTATAACTAATATTACTACTACCATACTGATGATAGCCCCACGTGCAATTAATGTACACAAAGAACCAATCATATCGATTTTAGATACTACACCAACACCAATTGTCGCTCCGAAGAAGCACATGCCACTAACGATAATTGATGAAATTGAATTATCTAGAGCACTTCTTACAGCTTGGAATTTGTCTTGGCCATTCTTTCTTTCTTCTAAGTACTTAGTTGTCATTAAAATAGCATAATCAATTGTTGCTCCAAGTTGAATTGTTCCAATTACTACTGATGCTATAAAAGGAATTTCTGTTCCTGTAAAATAAGGAATACCCATATTAATAAAGATTGCAAACTCAATAGCTATAACAAGTAATACTGGTAATGATATAGAACGTAAAACAAATAACATTATAATAAAGATAATAAAGATTGATGAGAAGTTAACATTTTTAAAATCTTCATCAGTTGTTGTTACTAGGTCTTTCATTAGTGGACCTTCACCAGCTAAGATAGCTTCCTCATCGTATGATTTGACTATCTTTTTTACATCTTCGATTTGAGCATTTAATTCATTTGTTGCAATATCATAATCAGATCCAATAATAATCATTTTATAATTGTCAGTTTGAAATATTTCCTTTATGTCCTTTGGAATAATAGTTTGACTAATACCATATTTACTTAAAGCAGCTGGACTTAATACTAGGTTAACACCTTCAACGTCTTTAATTTCTTCAATCATTTGATTTATTTTATAATCTTTCATATCAGCTTTTACTAAAACCATTTCTTGCGAAACCATTCCAAAATCTTCTTTTAAGGTTTTAGTAGCAATAGAATAACCATAATCATCTGGTATAGATTCATCAAGTTTATAATAAACACTTGTTTTTGTTTGTGCTAAATAAGCCGGAATAAGTAAAATAATGAAGACAACAAAAATTGGTTTATAGAACTTCATAACAAATTCTTTAACTTTCTTAAATTCTGGTAAAAGTTGTTTATGTTTAGTTTTATCAATTGCTTTATCAAATACTAATAGAAGAGCAGGGAAGAAAGTCAAAACACAAATTACACCAATTAAAACACCTTTAGCCATAACGATTCCGATATCTTTTCCTAATGTCAAATTCATTGTACATAGTGCTAAGAAACCAGCAATAGTTGTTAGTGAACTACCTACTACTGATACCATTGTTTCATAAATTGCATTGCTCATTGCTTCTTCGCATGATTTATACTTTTCTTTTGCTTTTTCATATTTATGATAAAGGAAGATTGAGAAGTCAGTTGTAACTCCTAATTGTAAAACAGCTGCAATTGCTTTTGTAATATAAGAAATATTTCCTAAGAAAATATTAGATCCCATATTAAATAAGATTGCAATTCCAATATTAGCCATTAATAGAATTGGTACTAAGTAGGAATCAAGAGCAATTTCTAACACTAATACACAAAGTAAGGCAGCGATGGCAACATATAATGCCATTTCGCTATTGAATAACTCTTTTGTATCCAAAACCATTGCACTCATTCCACCGATTTTAACATTTTTATCAACAATGTTTCGCATTTCTGAAACAGCATTTAATGTTGCATCATCACTTGTTGAATTAGCAAATGTTACTAATATCAAAGTACCATTATCATTTTGCAAAGTTTCTTTAACTTTACTAGGTAATATTTGCGTTGGAATAGTGGTGCCGGTCAAATCATCAATACTGATTACGTTTTGAACCGTATCAATATTTTTAAATTTTTCTTCTAATTTTATAACTTCTTTACTTGGTAAACCTTCTGCTACAACCATTGCAAATGATCCCATTTGGAAGTCATCTGTTAAAATGTTTTCGCCCTTAATTGTTTCAATATCACTAGGTAGGTAGACTAAGATATCATAATTAATATCAGTTTTTACATACCCAATAAGAGCTGGTATTAACAAAATCATTGTTAAGATAATAATAAACCATTTTTTCTTAACGATTGCCTCGCCAATTTTTTTCATAAAACCATCCTTTCAAAAAATGACTTTCGGTCAAAAAACACTATATTACAAAACTGACCGAAAGTCAATATTTACTCTAAAATATATGCAAAAAAGTCAATTTATTGCAATAAAAAGGTGTTTGACATTTAAAAAAAAGTATGCTTTAAATAAAAAAGAAGGGTGATTGAAATGGCAATTTCTTTAAAAAAAGGTAAAGTTGAAGAAAATAAAGAAGAAAAAGAAACCAAGTTACTAGAGTCTGCTTTTTCATTATTTACAGAAAAAGGGGTTAAAAGAACATCTGTTCAAGAAATTGCCCATCAGGCAGGCGTAGCTAAAGGAACATTTTACCTATATTTCAAAGATAAATATGATGTTCAAGACTATTTAATTGCCAAAAAATCAAAGCAACTTTTGTCTGATGCAATCAATTCGCTTAAAGATAAAAACATTAGTAATTATAGTGAAAAGATAATTTGTATAATGGATTACATCATTAATGAATTTATTGATAATAAACTCCTCCTAAAATTTATTTCAAAGAATTTATCATGGGGCGTTTATACGGATAAAATAAAATTAATTATGGATGATTCCTCAATTGGTATTTTAGACTTATTTGAAAAAGATATTAAAGAAAATAATTTGAAAATAGCCAATCCAGAAGTAAAACTTTTTATGATAATTGAATTAACATCATCAACCGTCTTTACTTCTATAACAACCGGTAAACCACTACCTATTCAAGAATATAAAAAATATTTATACGACGAAATAAGGAAAATGTTAAGCGAGGAGGCTTAATAATTTTATTCCCAGAAGATTTCTATCAAGAAATTAATAATAGATACATAAACATTAAAGAACAAGGTATTTTAAAGAAAAAATATTATAAGATTTTTGTAAAAACTTTTTTTAAATTTTCCCAACAAACAATTGAAAAACAATTTTTAAAAGATTATTTTACTTTTGGTAAATTTATTACGAAACATAATAATCTCTATCTTAAAAATGAACGTCAAAAAAATCCCATACTTGACAATATCAAAGGTTATCCTTTGGATGAATACCAAAGTAGGGTAGTTCTTTCTAAAGAGAAAGCTTCATTAGTTATTGCTGGAGCCGGATCCGGCAAAAGTTTGACAATTATCGGAAAGGTTGTTTACTTAATAAAGTGCTGCAATGTAAAACCAGAAGAAATTCTTTGCATTTCTTTTACAAATGATGCAACTAAAAATTTACAGCAAAACATTACAAAATACTATGGTTTTACAATTGATATTTATACTTTTCATAGGTTAGCTCTTAAAATAATTCATACTTCACGTGAGAAATATGAAATTGCCCCAGATGATTTATTAGATGTTACTATTGATTGCTTTTTTTCAGAAGTAGTCCCGCAAAATGCCTATTATCAAAAAGCATTATCTTTTCTTTTGAAGACAAAAGAAACAACTTCTTTGAACAGTATAAAAAGATTGATTAAAACATTTATTAGTCTTTTTAAAGGTAATAATTATCATTTTTCTTACTATTTAACTATTCTTAAAAAATTAAATAAAAACTTTAATTATAATAGACTAACTTCTGAAAAAGCTTTACTGCTTCTAATAGTCAATATTCATCTTATGTATGAAAATGAATTGTCAACCAATAAATATTTAGATTTTAATGATATGATTAATAAGAGTATTTCTCTTTTAAATAAGCATAATTTGCCTAAAAAATGGCGTTATGTCATAATCGATGAGTATCAAGATACTTCATATGTAAAATTTAAACTAATTGATAAAATATTACAATTAACAGATGCTGATTTCTTAGCAGTTGGCGACGATTTTCAGTCAATTTACAGATTTACTGGCTGTGATTTACAAATTTTTTTAAAGTTTACAAAATATTTTCAATATAGTAAAATTTTTTACATAGTTAATACTTATCGTAATCCTCAAGAACTAATAAATGTTGCAGGGCAATTTGTTATGAAAAATCCTAGTCAACAAAAGAAAAAATTACGTTCTAATAAACACTTAATTAAACCAATTAAAATATATTATACTCAAAATGAAATAAATACTTTAAAACAAATAATTTCTAGCATTCCATGTACAAAAGAAATTATGGTTTTAGGTCGCAATAATAAAGATATTTATAGTTATATTGATGCTGAATATAAACAATTACCTAATAATTATTTTGAATATAAAAAGAGAATATTTCGTTACTTAACTATTCATAAATCCAAAGGCTTAGAAAGTGACATTGTTATTATCATAAATTTAAAAGATCATAATTTAGGTATTCCTACTAAAATAAAAAATGAAAAAATTCTTCGTTTTGTTAATAACACTAAAGATTACTATCCATTTGAAGAAGAAAGAAGATTATTTTATGTTGCTTTGACAAGAACTAAGACTTATTGTTACTTACTAGTTCCATTTGGAAAAGAGTCGATTTTTATTAGAGAAATAAAAAAGTATCATCAATATATTGAAATTTTCAAAACATAATCTTATAAGTTAATTAAATGAAAGCAAAATAAAACTCTAGTCTACATAAAGCTAGAGTTTTTAATTCATCTAATTTTTAAAGAAGTGCTAAAAACAAATTATTATGCTATTTTTCTAGACTGACTTTTGCTTTCTTCAACTTCGCTTTGAGTCATTCCTTGAAGTTCTTGCTTCTTCTTCATAAGTTCGTCGCGATAAGATTTATATCCTTCTAGAAAAACGACTTTTTCAGCTTTGTTTTTTGCTTTAAATCTACTTTCAGCAATTCCTTCAGAAGCGCATTCTCTTCCTAGTTTATAGATTTCTTCAAAATGTTGTGTATCAATAATTTTTTCCAATCCAATCACCACGCTTTTATTATATCATTAAAAAAAATCATATGCTATAATAATTCATATGAAAAAGAGGAACTATATATGAATAAAAGTTATGAAAAAAAATGTGTTGTAGTAACTGGCTCAAGCAAAGGAATAGGTGCCGCAACAATTAAAGCATTTGCCAAAAATAACTATAACGTAGTTATTAACTATAATAAAGATTTACAGAGTGCCCAAACTTTAGAAAAGGAAATAAAAAAACAATACGATATTGAAACTTTAATAATTAAGGCTGACATTTCTAATGAAGATGAAGTAAAAAACTTCTTAAGTGAAGTAATAAAAAAATTTTCGCGAATAGATGTTTTAGTAAATAATGCTGGTATAGCTATTGATACAACATTGGAAGATAAGAGCATTGAAAACTTTCAAAAAATATTAAATACAAATCTTATTGGTACTTTTTTAATGTGTAAATACTTTGGATCTTTCATGAATGAACAATCTATAACTTCATCAATTATTAATGTATCATCAACTAACGGTATCGATTCGTTTTATCCTTATAGTTTAGATTATGATGCTTCAAAAGCTGGAGTCATTTCCTTAACTCACAATTTTGCTATATTTTACGCTCCTAAAGTTCATGTCAACACCATTGCACCTGGCTGGGTTAATACAGATATGAATAAAGAGTTGGATACAGATTACATCAAAGAAGAATGCCAACATATTTTACTTGGTAGATTTGCTGAACCAGAAGAAATAGCAGACACAATTTATTTTATAGCTAATAATACATACTTAAATGATTCGATAATCAAAGTGGATGGAGGAAAATGCTAATGTTTGAAAAATTAGGAATATCAGAAAAAACAATTGAATTTTTAAATACAGAAGAAAAAAGTCTTCAAGAAATTTATGCCAAAATAGATGAAAATTGTCGTCTAAACCACTTTAAAGTTTTAACGGCTTTTCATCAAAATAATGTTAATGAAAGTTACTTTAATAGCACTACAGGATATGGATATAACGACATTGGTCGAGATAATATTGAAAAAATTTTTGCTGAAGTTTTAGGTGGTGAGGCTGCTTTAGTAAGAAGTCAATTCATATCAGGTACTCATGCTCTAACAGTTGCTTTATTTGCCTTCTTGCGCCCGAATGATAAAATGCTTTCTATAAGTGGGTTACCATATGATACTTTACATGAAGTAATCGGTATAGAAAGTAATCCTAGTAGTTTAGCTTCTTTTAATATCGAATATGATCAAATTGACTTAATTAATAATGATTTTGATTATGATAAAATTAAAACATACTTACAAAATAACAAAGTTAAATTAATTGAAATTCAAAGGAGTAAAGGTTACTCTACAAGAAAAAGTTTAACAATTGATAAATTAAAAAAAGTAATTCAAGTAATTAGAAGTGTTGATAAAGATGTCATTATAATGGTTGATAACTGTTATTGTGAATTTGTTGAGGCCAAAACTCCTCTTGAAGTTGGTGCTGATGTAATGGTTGGATCACTAATAAAAAATTTAGGAGGAGGAATTGCTCCAAATGGTGCTTATATTGCTGGTCGTAAAGAACTAATTACTTTAGCTGGTGAGCGTCTTACATGTCCTGGAGAGGGAATGGAAGTTGGTCCAACTTTAGGCATCAACAAAAGTATTCTCCAAGGATTATTTTTTGCTCCATCGGTCGTATCAAGTAGTTTAAAAACAGCCATTTTAACAAGTAAAGCTTTATCAACATTAGGCTACGATGTTGAACCAACATATAATGAAAAAAGAGCAGATATTGTCCAAAATATAATTTTTCATAACCCAGATGCTTTAATAAAATATGTTCAAGGAATTCAAATGGGATCGCCAATTGACTCAAATGTTGTCCCAGTCCCATGGGATATGCCAGGCTACAAAGATCAAGTAATTATGGCTGCCGGAACATTTACTCAGGGGTCATCGATAGAATTGAGCTGCGATGGTCCAATCCGTCCACCTTACATTGCTTATCAACAAGGTGCATTAACTTACGATTATGGCTTTATTGGTGTAGCTAAAGCTATTGAAGAATTAACTAAAAAAGATAATAACGTCAAGTAAAAGAAATATTATTTCTAAATTTAATATGATATACTACTATTATATAGTAAAGGATGATAAAATGGCAAACGAATTAACAAATGATGAAATAGAAGAATTAGTAGGTTTAAATGAAAATGATTCAAATATGATGAAAGCTCGTAAAAATGGTTTATTATTAACAGATAACCAAGTATCAACATTAGAAAGATATAATATTGATTTTGACAAATGTGGTAGTATGAGTGAATTAATATATCTAATTGAAGAAACAAATGAAGGAACTTATGATGATGAATATAGTGAATTAGATGAATTAGCTGACTTGTTATCAGAAAGAAGATATTATGAAGAAGTTCGCAAATAAACAAGTAAACAAACTAAAAAAATATCAAAAGAAAAAATTTGATTATTATAAGATGATAAATGATTACTATCTAGTAAACAATGAAGCTTATATTTCAGTAAAAACCACATCTGTAAATGATATTGTCTCTAAATATTCTATTAATAAAGATGAAATACTAAATGATGAATTTGTTCGCTTTGTTAATACTAATGCTTCATATATTCCCGATAATTATTCACTAGTTTTGGAAATATGCAATCATCAATTTAGCGAAGATGAAAAAATTATTATCACTAAAGTAATAGAAAATCATTATGAATTAGAACTTATTAAAGCCGAAGATGAATTAAAAACACTAAGGCGAAAAGAAATAAGTTTTCTCTTAGTTGGGATTCTCTTTTTTATAATATTTATATTAATTTATCATTTTAAATTTAGTTTAGCTTCTGAAGAAATTTTATCTTTTGTCGCTAGCTTTAGCATTTGGGAATTTGCTGAAATGCGTATTTTTGAAGAAGATGAAATCAAAGAAAAAATTGTTGAAATAACTAAATTAAATAATATGAAGATTAAATTTAATGAATTAAGTACTTAATTACAAAAAAAACTACTATATTAAAACCTAAAAAATTATGTTATAATTAAAAATAATAAGTACTCATTGGGTACCTTAGACTTATTGTCATGGAGGAATAAAAATGGAAGAAACAAATCAAAAGTTTCAGGTTGAAATCGAAACAGGTGAAATAAAAGAAGCTGAATTATTAACTATAGTTGAAATAGATGGTAAAGAGTACGCAATTTATATGATTGACAATGATGATAATGAATATGAAAGCGTTGATGTCTTAGCTTCCTATGTTATGAAAGATAGTGAAGGTTATGACAAATTAATTGATATAGATGATCCAGAGGATAAAGAAAAAGTAACAGCATTTATCAAAAATATAATGAAATAGGGTGGTAAAATGGTAAATTCAGAAGAAAAAATAAAAGAAATGATAAGACCTTTAGTGACTCGAATAGTAGAAAATAAATTAAAATCAAAAGATAACGAACTTGGCACTGAAAATCTATCTTCTGTCATAACGCCAGAAATTTTACATACTAGTCTTAAAGTTGAAATTAGTGAAATAGTTGGGACAATGAATGATTTTGAAGAAGCAATTAAAAACTTAGCAGCTATGTCCGGTAATATAAAAAATATGGATTTAGTAGAGTATAAAGGTTATATTGACAAAATAAAAAAAGGTAATGAATTAATAAAAAATCCTGAATTAATAGAAAGCGCACGATTTTACTTATCTATTACTATTCACGAAAATCCACCAACAATTGAAGAAATAAAAATAGATAATATTACTGCTATAAATTTATATAATATTAAATTGCTTGCTGAAAAGAACGGTAATATCGAAGTTTTCAAACAATCTCTTCCAATTTTGAATGATTTAGAAAAATTTGTTGGTAAAAATGTTGAAGACAAAGAAAAATATAAAGAGGAAATTTTACAATTAACACAAACTCAAACTCAAGAAGGTCCATCTCAAGGAGCTTCATCAAGTCGAGGAGATACTTCATCAGAAGGAGCAACTGGTTCAACGTCAGCAGAAGAAGAAACTCAAACTCAAGAAGGCCCATCTCAAGGAGCTTCATCAAGCCAAGGAGATACTTCATCAGAAGGAACAACAGGTTCAACGTCAGCAGAAGAAGAAACTCAAACTCAAGAAGGTCCAACTAGTATCGCCCCATCTCCTGAATTTAGAGATAAATATAAATCTACTTTACACCTAATTAATGATAAAGTTAATCAGCTATTAAATACTGAAAATTCAATAGAAAATTATTTAAACTTTGATAATTATCAGTTGACGGTGGATGGGAATAATCAAGAAATAATAGTTTCATCTAAATCTACACATGACTTAGAAATGACTATTCTTATACTTCAAAGAACACTTATAAATTTAGAACTTAACGAATATAAAGCACATCCTTTTTATTATGCTAAAACTGATAAAGAATTAGCTACTGAAATAGAAAATACAAATAAAGAATTAAATAAATTAAACCCTAAAAATAATTCTGAAGATAAAGGTGTGGCCGCTTTTTATGAGGATAAGGTGAAACGCATTAACGAAGTTGTAGCCGAAATAAATAGTCTTGATGCAAATGATGATAGAAGAAAAGAATTGGAAGAATTGATTGTTGCTTTTAAACGAATCATTAACCATCGTTTAATGCGAGAAGTTCATTTTAACCAAAATTTCCAAATAAAACAATTTCTTGAAGAACAAGCACAAAATAAAATAAAAATAGATACAATTAATCCTCAACAAATTAAACAACAATCTCGTCAAACGTCAACATCAAAGGTACCAAATCTTAAATTATTTTATGAATATCTAGCTAAAATAATAATTAACTCATATGTTGATGCTAAGAAAAAAAATGATGATAAAAATATGGATTTTGTAACATTCTTCACAGAAACAATTCGTAAAGGTTTTAATACAATTTTAGAATCAAAATCTATGCCTGCAATTTTTAAAGACAATATTGAAAAAGGGATGGACTCCAATGGAGAAGTTGAATATTATTTGAAAAATAGTAAACGTAAAAGTGGTTTGAGTGACCCAATAACATTTAAAGGTTTTGCTGAATATTTTACAAATAGTTATAAAAATAAAAAAATTACCACTGGATACTCATATATAAGCTTAAAACCAAATATAACTCCAACAATTAATCGAGCTAACGCTATTATAGTAAATGCTGTATTAAGTTCTGCAACAAAATCAAGCACTGGTGATATTGAATATCAAAATGTAATATCTGAAGAAATTACAAAAGTAGATAATCAACAAGACAAGATAGATAGAAAAATTACTATTAAAGACTGTTTAAGAGAAAAAATAAAAGAACAAAATCTAAGTTTATCATACTCTTCTAAACGTGGTACTTTAATTATTGAAAATGAATATGAATATACAATTAGACAAAATATTGACGAAGCTAATACATCAGCAATTCAAATTATAGATGCCAAAGGTAATACTTTATATACAATTAATTTAGACTATAATATAGGAGAGACAAAATCAAAACTTCATATGTAGGAATCAATAAGGGGTTGAAAATGTGAAAGATAATGAAGAAAAAAAGTTGAACACAGAGTCAACTCCTGTTGGCTCTGAACAAGTTACCATAACACCAACGATGATTGACAATGAAGATACTGGTAACAAAAATTCTAAAAAAGATTTATCAGCAATTATTCCAGAACAAAATAATCAAGTAGAACATAATGATGGAATAATTTTAGAAAGTAAAGATAAGGAATTAAAAAGTGATGGTGCCGTAGTTATTGGTAATGTTGTAAACGAGGACGTTATCATCGATGAAAAAGCTACTTTACCTTCTCAAATAGATATAGAAGCTCGTAAAAGAAATAAAGCCAATATGCTGAAAAATAAAAAACGTAAAAATAAAGTAGAATTAGATGATGAGGCAAAAAAATCTCAAAATATTACATCTATTATTGTTTTACTTTTAATTGGAGTTTTAGGTGGCTTTGTATATTATTATTATAACCATAAAACTTTAAATGATTTTCAGCCATTACCTGTAACAGTTGAATTAGGAAATAAATTACCACTAAGAACCAAAAACTACGTTAAACCTGGAATCGGTAATAGTGTTGATGAATTAAAGTATATTTTAAATACTAAAGATGTAGATATTGATAAAGTAGGAGAGTACAATTTTACTGTAACTTTTAATAACATAACTAAAACAGGAACAATAAAAATTGTAGATACAACACCTCCAACTTTAACAGTAAAAAAAGTTATAATAACTGAAGGAACAACCTATGGTCCAGAATCATTCGTTGATGAATGTATAGACTTAAGTGGTTGTAATTATTCGTTTGAAGATTCAAAAACAACCGAAAAGTATCGTACACCTGGTACATACGACGTATATGTTGTAGCAACTGATCCTTATGAAAATAAAACAACCAAAAAAATTCAACTAGTTATTGAAGCTCAAGGAATGGTTAAAAAACTAATTAAAAATGAAGAATATTCGTCTGAAAAGGGATATTCATTGAAAACAACATATGACCTACATTTCTCAAGCTTTATGGATAATGCCGTTTTATATAATGGTTACAAAATAGAAGAGTACTATTATCGTGATGAAAATAAATTTAAAGAAGCAAAAGAAAAATATACTGGGGAATCTGATTACACAATTGATGATGAAAATAAAATAATAAAATATGAACCAAATCCAGTGTCTCAAATAAATAATTATAGTACTTTGGATGATATTGTAACTTCATTAAAAAATAATGGTTTTGAAGAACAATAAAAGATTATGTATGCCAATATGTAATCTTTTTTTATAAAAAAATTTATAGTCTAATTATATATAGTAGCTTATGAAGTTGGTATTAAAAAATATATTTATGATATAATAAAAATGATAAAAATAGCGAAAAAGCTACTAATTATTTATCTAAGGAAGGAAGATATAAATGTTTAATGAAAAAGTAGTTATTATTACAGGAGGAGCAAGTGGTATTGGTTTAGCTACTGCAAAAAAGTTATTAAATGCTGGAGCAAAAGTTATTTTAGCAGACTGGAACGATGATGTTACTAATATAGCAGCCAACTTAAGTAGTAATTGCTTGGGAATAAAATGCGATGTATCCAATGAAGAAAGTGTAAAAAATTGTGTTAATGAAGCTGTTAATAAATATGGAAAAATTGATTGCTTAGTAGCAAATGCCGGAATTGGTGGAAGTCCAAATAAAGCACATGAAGTAAGTTTTGAAGAGTGGAACAAAGTTGTATCAGTTAATCAATCTGGTATATTCTTAATGAATAAATATGTAATTACAGAAATGTTAAAAACTGGTGGCGGAGCAATTGTTAATACATCATCTATGTATGGTTTAGTAGGCACAACAATGAGCTTTACTTATTCAGCAACCAAAGGAGCAATTAATCAAATGACAAGATCACTTGCTTTAACTTATGCTCGTGACAATATAAGAATAAATGCTATTGCTCCAGGATATGTAGACACACCTATTTTAGCTCAAATACCTCAAGAAGCTAAAGAAGCAATGGCTAATCAATTGCCAATTGGTCGTCTAGGTAAAGATGATGAAATAGCAAACTTAATAACATATTTATTAAGTGAAAATGCTAGTTTTATAACTGGAGCTATTATACCTATTGATGGTGGATATACAGCACAATAATAAAAAAAATAAAGCACTATAAGCTTTGCTTATAATGCTTTTTTTTATGCAGCTGGTCCAGTTGGTCCAGTTGGTCCAGTAGGACCTGTAGGCCCAGTCTCTCCCGTAGCTCCTGCGGCGCCCGTTTCTCCTTGAGGCCCCGTAGGTCCTGTAACACCTTGAATACCTTGAATGCCTTGTGCTCCAGCAGGCCCCGTAGGCCCAGTCTCTCCCGTAGCTCCTGTGGCACCCGTTTCTCCTTGAGGCCCCGTAGGTCCAGTTGAACCGGTAGGACCTGTAGGTCCCGTAACACCTTGAATACCTTGAATGCCTTGTGCTCCAGCTGTTCCAGTGGCTCCTGTTGGTCCCGTAGGCCCAGTTGAACCGGTAGGACCCGTAGGTCCTGTAATACCTTGAATACCTTGAATTCCAGCAGGCCCCGTAGGCCCAGTTGGTCCAACTTCACCTCTAACTCCTTGAATACCTTGGACACCTTGAGGTCCAGTAGCTCCGTCTAAGCCATTATTTCCTTGAGGTCCTGTAGGTCCAGTAGGTCCCGTTGGTCCAGTGATTCCACCAGTAGGTCCAGTCGGGAAATTAAAACCACAACAGCATCCAGAAGCCGGATGATTCTTACTATAATTATTAACTTTGCGTCGTGCATCTTCTAATAAACAATCATTATTCATAATATACCTCCTGTTATATTTATATTCATAAAAAAAAATATTGCTTAGGGTTATATCATTATTGTCAGTATTAAAGCATAAATTATAAACAGGTGATAATATGAAAAAATACAAAGTAACAGTTTATGCAATTTGTAAAAATGAGGAACAAAATATTTTAAAATGGTATAATTCTATGAAAGAAGCTGATGAAATAGTTGTCTTAGACACTGGGTCAACTGATAACACTATAAAATTAATTCAAAAAAATTGTCCTAAAATAAAATTATATCAAGATCGTATAAGTCCATGGCGTTTTGATGTTGCACGTAATAAGTGCTTGTCTTTAATTCCTCCAAGCACAGATATTTGTGTCTGTACAGATATTGATGAGACTTTTAACCAAGGATGGAAAAAATTTCTTCTAGAAAATTGGCAAGAAGACACGACTCGTGCCAGTTATTTATATAACTGGAGTTTTGATTCATACAATAAACCAGGTACAACTTTTTATTTAAATAAAATTCATAAAAGAGAAGGATATAAATGGAAATATCCAGTTCATGAAATATTAATCTATGATGGTCAGGAAAAAGAAATTACCATTCCTAACATTGTCTTAAATCATCATCCAATTGCCAAAGAATCAAGAAAAGATTATCTTCCTTTGTTAGAACAATCTTTAAAAGAAAATAAAGAAGATGATCGTAATGCCCATTATTTAGGAAGAGAATATATGTACTATGAAATGTGGGACAAAGCAATTGAAACGTTACATTATCATTTGAATTTAAAAAGTGCCACCTGGAAGGATGAAAGATGTGCTTCAATGCGCTTTATTGCACGTTCATATTATCATAAAGGATACTTAGATGAGGCAATAATGTGGTACAATAAAGCTATTAATGAAGCACCATATTTACGTGAACCATATACTGAATTGGGCTATTTATATTACTATGAAAAAAATTATTTAGAAGCCATAAAGTATTTAAACAGAGCATTAAAAATAAAAGAAAAACCTAAAACTTATATTAATGAAGAATCAGCTTGGAATGAAACTATTTATGATGTTTTATCAATATGCTACTATAATACTCATGATTACAAGAAATCTTTTAGTAATGTTAAGAAGGCCTTAAAAATAAACCCTTTAAATAGTCGCTTACAAAAAAATTATGAAATTATAAAAAGAGAAGCGTGATGCCACCAAAAAAGAAATATCTAGTATTTAAAAATGATATTTCTTTTTTTATCTTTTAATTTAAACTATCAATGATTAATTCAACCTCTCTTTTAGCTCTTTCATCATAAGGAAGAATATATTTTATAATTTGTTTATTTCTCGTAATAAATATTACAAAATCGTCACCTAAGAAAATTGTATCTACTGTATTTAAGTCAACATCACCATCAAAATTTGCTGATTTTTCTTCTTTACATAAATCGATTAACAATTTAATTCTTTTTATATAACTTTCTTCAATATTATTGCTTAATTTTATAACATTATTTCTTTTCCTTAAATACTTAGCATCAACATCATAATATTTGAAATTATTTTTATCAACAATTTTAGAACTGGCTAATAAAACAGTTACATTATCAGAAAAATTATTGTAAAAGCCTTCTTCGCTTATTGTATTTAAATTTGGGTTATTTTTAAAATCTTCAAAATCTATATACATAGTGTTGATAGGATTATCAACAACAGGACAAATAGTGTTGTCTATTTTTAAACTGTTTATACTATTAAGCAATTTGTTATTAACAATTGTTATAAACTCAATTGGTTCACTATATTCTTTGGTTTTTTCAATCAGTTTATTACTAAATATTTTTAATAATTTCTCATAATTTTCGTCACTTATACCTTCTATACTATTCAAATAAACAGTATTACCATTTCTTACTCCAAGAATTCTTGCTATAACAATTTTATCTTTTTTTATAATAATTTTAAAACCATTTTTATCTAAAATAGAGTAGTGGACGAAATCATTTCCTATAGCACCTATTTTGTATGGTGAATTATCAAATGTTTTAAATATTTCTTGATCATATTTATCAACAACTTTTATTTCATAATTATCATCGATAATATCGATAAAAGGTATTGTAGAGGAGATTATTTTAAATGAGTCTTTGTAAAGTTTACTTATCATTTCTAATCTTTTATTTAAGTCAAGTTCTAAATAATAACTATCACTACATAATGCTTTTATAATTGCTTTGTCAAGATTATTCGTATATGGATTTGTTTCGTAATTAGTTAATCTTAGAATATTTTCGATATTAATTAAACTTAAATCGTTTATATCTACATCTAATTCTTTACATTTTTTTTCTATTTTTTTCCATGAATTGATGATAAGTCCAAAATTATCAACAATACCTGTATAGTAGCCATCGGCAATCATTAGAACATTCTTTGTATTACGTAGAAAATTCTGTAATGATTCGGTTACTTTAGTAAAAGAAGCTATTTCAAAGCCATTAAAAATATTTTCGAGATCTCTTAAGGAAAAAACTCTTTGTTTTAATTCGTAATATTTGTTTGTAATAGGAAAAACAAATTCTTCTTCATTAATTGTTTTTAAATAGTCGTGTTCAAAGTGTTCTCGTATACTTAGAGAATCCATATGTTTCTTAATATAATTAGTTGTTTTACTGATTATTTCTTCTAATATATTCCAATAATTATTATATTCAATTATTTCATCTATATTATAAATATCCATATTATCACTATATATAAAATGCATTGCTGTTTTGTCAACATATAATTGACCTTTTAATTTTTCACTGATTTCTTTATTTTTATTAATTACTTTAAGTTCTTTATTTTTTATCTTAAATGTTATTTTTATTCCATAACATATATAGTTCATTATTTCTAAAAGTTCATTAGTATTATATTTATCTTTTAATTTTTCAATTTCATTATTTAAAATAGTTACATTTTTGATATCTTCAATATAATCATAATATGTTTGATAATTTTTAGGCTTTTTAATTCCTAATTTATTTAAACAATTTTCAATGTCAAACCTTTCATTCATTAAAGGAATTAAAACATGCTCTAAAATATTATCGAAGTCAACATCATCTGTGTTCAAGTATTTAATAAATTTTTCTTTAATTTCTGAAATAGGGTAGTCTTTACGGAAAGCAAAAACATATGAATCTTTATCAACATCAGTTAAAGCTCTTACGAATAATTTTAATTTTAATTTATTAATATATTCTCTACCTATTTCTTTCCTTTTTGTATACAGAATATTTTCTTTCAATTTAAAATTATTTAAAATTATTTTATAAAATTCTTCATTATATTCAGAGGCTTTATTACTTATAAAGACTTTAACAAAGCCATTGCAATATTCATAAATTTCTTTTTTGGCTTGGTATTCATTATAATCAAAATACTTCAAAAAATTATAAAAAGTTTCAATAATTCCATTATAGGAATCATAATTATTATCAAGCATAAGATATATAATGTTATCTAAATATGTATCATGACGAACTTTCTTCGAAAAATCATTTATATCCTCAAAATTTTCAAGTTCTTTTAAATTATTAATTACTTTTTTAGCAATATTTTGAATAATAGCTGCATTATCTTCTCTAAATCTTAATAATTTTTCACTTACAATATCATTTTGTAATTCTTTAACTTCATCAAGTGTTATATCTTTATTTCCATCACCAATTAATTTTATTGTTTTACTAAGCCCAAAAACTAAATAACTAGCTAGAACACTTTTGTATGTTAACACAGTATATTTAGTTACTTGAGTAGACAAAATTGATTTCATTCTAATTGTTTCAAACAGGTAGTTAACTTCATTAAAATTAATTTTTTTAATGTCCTTATTACTTAAATTGAATAATAATTTAGTTATTTTTTCATTATTAAAAATTTGTAAATCAACATTATCTTCCCATGATTTGTCGATAAAATTCATGATATCTGTCTTGTTTAATTTTTCTGTCAAGGAAGAAATTTTAACAATAGCTGTTACTTTAACTTTTTTTAAGCAACATAGTTCAATAATCTCGTTATTACTAAGTTTATTTGAAATATAAGGAGTTGCCAAATAATATAATATTTCATCTTCATTACAATAAAGTAACATTTCATAAACCATTTGATGATCTGTTTTACAAACTAAAGATGGACTATCTAAAAAACCTTTTATAAAAATACTATCTTTATTACTTAGAGTAATATTTAAATTAGTTATCTTGCTTAAGATTTTTTTGTTTTGTAACATATTAAAAGCTGCTTTAAAAGATAATTTATTTATTAACAATTCAATGGCATAGGAACTCATATCATCTATAAATGAAGAGTTTCTTAATAAATTTACAATATCTTCTTCACTAAAATAATTATTAATTGCTTCTATCATAATTGTATCAATAAATCTATTAAATAAACTATAAGTATTAAAAATTTTTGTTCTTAGTTTATCTGGAATATTGTCAAATGGATAAACAGTTAAACTATGCATTGTGCATTTTCTTAGATTGTCTTCCTTAAAATATTCATTTGCCTTATCAAGATTATAAGTGTATAAACTTTGTAAAACTGTTGAAAAAGACTCGTTATCTAAAGTTTTATTATCATACATTTTTGTTATTTCTAAAATATTAAATAATTGTAAATATTTATTACTAAATTTGCCTATAAAATTAGGATTTTTTAAAATAAACTCATATATTATTTCATTATCACTATTATTAAATGTCAAACTATTATTTTCGATTAAATTGTAAATTTTTGGATTAGCTTCATATATATTATAAAAATCTGTAAAAGTATGACATTTTTTTAATAAAAGAGTAGTGTAAGTATTCTTAGTTAAAATCGAACATCCTTCAAAATTAGTTAAATTTATATGCATCAACAAGTTATAAGAATAAATAATATTAATACTAAATGATGGTATTTTCTTATTTAATTCATTATTAGATAATATTTCTTTTAATACTAAGTTATCGTTAAAAGAGCTACTTTCTTTGATTGCCTCATTAATCATTAAAACATCTAAATTATCAAGTTTTCTTTTACCATTTAAATATTTTAATTTAGTTTTATCTTTTAAACTTAACCAAATATTGCAAAAAAGCTCATCTTGTTTAAGTAATTCCTTATATTTTTCGTTGTTTTCTAAAATATAGATTTTTGTTTTTTCATCTAATTCTACAAGAATTTTTTCTAAAAATTCTGCAAATGTTAAACTATTTTCATTATTTCGATCACTTAAAATTATTTTTAAGTCATCATAAATATCTTCTTTTCCTTTTAAAAAATTAATAATTTTTTTAATCTTTTGCTGATCTTCATTATCAAGAAAGTTACTAACATACAGCTTTTTGTGAACTAAGTTGTTTAAATCATTTTTTAGTTCTTGATTCATAAAGAACCCCTCCATATCTTAAACATAATAACATTATACCATGTCTAATATAAAAAAAGACAGTTTTTACTGTCTTAGTTAGCTGCATTTTGAATATTTTGTTCTTCAATATTTTTAGTTTCTTCAATTTCTTGATTTTTAGTCTCTTTTTGTAATACTGCATGTACAACTAATCTTCTATTATTATCAAGGCAAGTTGATAAAGTTAGAATTTTATCCTGTGTTGTTACTTCGGTATCAAATTTAAAATTACTTCTGTCTTTAATTAGATTAATAAATTTTTGATATTCTTCATTTGTATTAAAATTAGTATATAAATAATCACTGGTTACTTCAATATTATAAATAGAAAAGACTTTCCATGTCATTTGTTCATACATTGAATTAAAAGTAATATAAAGATTATCAGGATTATTACGCCAATTATTCTTAGTTACATTATTTAAAGTGCCAAACATGACTCCGCTATAATATCTATTATGAGCATAAATAATCGTATTTGAATCCAAAGATTTAGCATTATTACGATAATCCATAAAAACCCAACCATTATAATCTTTTTCTCTGTTAAAATTTCGTTTTAAATAGTAGCTATTATCACTTGTTTTAACAACAGGATAGTCAATTTTCGTTCCCTTTACAGTCAACCATCCAACTGTGTCAGAATTTATTGTTAAAAGTTTTTGGTAGTTTTCGATTAGTGGATCAACTGCTTCGTTTTCTTCCGAAGGAGAATCATTGTTACTAGGTTTTTCCTCAGAAGTAGTATCTAAAACTTCGGTTATTTGATCTTTAATATTATCAACTTTTTTTTCTGATTGATAATTATTATAAAAAATATAGCCAAATATTGATCCAACAATAGCAAAAATAATAAGCGAACAAACTTTTAAAGTTGTAAAAATAATTTGTTTTAAATAATTTTGTTCTAAATATTCCTTAGAGTAAACTAAAGTTAGTTTTATTTTTCTTTTTTTCTTATATTTTTTATTTAAATTTCTTAATTTTTCAATGATATCTAAGTCATTAATATTATCATGTATTTGAATATTAATATTTTTTCTTCTTTCATCCACTAACATTTCACAAATAGTCTCAATATCTTTGATATTACATTTTTCTAAATGAATTGTTTTAAGATATTTATTAATCTTTATAAAAGTTTTAAAATCTTCAATATCATCATCAGATAAATCATTAGAAAATCTTACGTTACTTTTATAATAAATCTTCGAAAATGAAACTAAGTTATTTTCTTGCATAAAAGTACTAGTAAATAAAATTTCACTTCTTGATTCAACTAAAATACCAGCTTTATCAAGTAACTCAATTAAATATGTTGGAATAGCATAACAATTAATTTTCTTAATGTTACTAAGCTTAGAAATTTTTTCATACAAAGAATAAGATAACGTAGTATCTTCTTTTAATTCTAAACAACTAACTTCCTTTACACCTTTTAGTAAATCTATAATAATCAAAGCCATCTCATTATTACTTATTGTAATATTTTTAATATTCTTATCAGTTGCCAAATCATTAATAAATAAACCGACAATCTTAGCATTTTTTACTATATACTCATCACTAAATACTAATTCATTATCTGAGATAACATTGGTATTTAATAAATTAACAGGGACAGGTTTATTAGTTCTATATTTAAAAAATAGGGTATCGTCTTTTATTTCAATTGCTATTTTTTTCATATAAACACCACTTTATATTCTCCTTATTTTATATAATAACATAAAATTAAATATTTTATGAAAAAAAATAACACAATTATGATTTTCATGTTATAATTAAAACATAATAAGGGAAAAATAAAAATAGTGAGGTATAGTTATGGAAAAAATGAAAAATTTATTATTAATCGCTGCCTTTACACTTTGTGTAACTTTATTACCAAATTACGTAAATGCTGCCCCAAGTGCTACTAATTTTAAAGTTTATTGTGGAAGTAGCAAAATTGCAACTGGAGATACAACTAATTGTTATCTATTGGCGCAAATAAATGAAGAAGGTGGAGTAGGTATTCACGGAGTATATACTTATGTAACAGGTCTAGATAAGTTAACAATTCAAAATGCATTTGCTTTTTCAAGTGATGACGTTAAAGTTACTAAAATCAATAAAGGTGGAAATAATGCTTTAAACAAAGCATGTACAGCTAATGGTGAATGCTATGATTTTGTCGCTAATACTGGTAAATCCATTAGAAAAACTACTACAAAGGATATAAATGACAATACATTAAATACATCTGAATGGCAAGGTTATTCACCGATTGCTTATTGGACTGTAAAATTAGATAACAATGCGACTGATGAAGATTGTGGTAAATTCTGTTTAGCTCTTGATTACAAAGCTACTGAAGCTGGTGAATATGCTAGTGGTGATTTAACTGCAAATGGTGCTGGTTGTGCTCAAATTAGACCAGTTGTTAATAAAGTAACATGTCAAGTTAAAGACGACAAATACTACGGTCCAACAGGTGAAGAAATAACTCAAGAAGAATACAAAAAACAATGTGAAGCAACAAAACCACCAGAGACTGGAAGCTTTGCTTCATATGCTGTTTTAGCTGCTGGTGCATTCATTGCATTAAGTGCTATAACAATAGCTAAAAAACATAATAAATTCTATAGAGTATAAAAGTTCTGTAAAGAACTTTTTTTAATGCCTATAAATCATAAATTATCGTAATTTTCATATATTTTACCAGGAGGATAAAATATGAAATTTACTGGTTTAAGTGACAAAGAAGTAGTAAAAATGCGTAAAGAATATGGTAGAAACACAATTTCCAATAAAAAAGAAAATAGTTTCATAAAATTATTCTTAGAATCTTTAGGAGATCCAATTATAAAAATATTATTAATAGCTTTAGCTGTAAAAGTTATTGTTTTATTTAAAGATTTCGATTTCTTTGAAACAATAGGTATCTTGATTTCTATTTTAGTTGCTTCATTAGTTTCAAGTATTTCTGAATATGGAAGTGAAGCTGCCTTTAAAAGATTACAAGAGGATGCTTCAAAATATAAAGTTAAAGTAAAAAGAAATAATCAATCAATAGAAATAGATTTAGAAGATATCGTTGTTAACGATATCGTTATTTTAAATGCTGGTGACAAAGTTCCGGCTGATGGCCACATTTTGAAAGGTTTTGTATCGGTTGATGAATCATCATTAAATGGTGAAACAAAAGAACAAAATAAAGAACCAAATGAAAAAATATATCAAGGAACTACCATTTTAGATGGTGAAGCCTTGATGAAAGTGGTCAAAGTTGGGGAACAAACTGTCTATGGTAAATTGGCTCAAGAACTACAAGAAAAAGTTGCACCATCTCCATTAAAACTTCGTCTTACTGAACTTGCCAAGTCAATTAGTAAATTAGGATACATTGGTGCACTTTTTGTATCTCTATCATTTATGTTTTCTCGTTTAGTTATTGCCAATAACTTTAATATAAACTTGATATTAAATACTCTTACTAATTTTAAATTAATGTTTAGTTATTTTTTACATGCCCTAACTTTAGCAGTAACTGTAATAGTTGTTAGTGTTCCCGAAGGATTACCTCTTATGATAACTTTAGTTCTTTCAAGTAATATGCGTCGTATGCTAAAAAATAACGTTTTAGTTAGAAAACTTGTTGGAATCGACTCAGCTGGCAACATCAATGTTTTATTAACTGATAAAACAGGTACCATAACTAAAGGTCAATTAGAAGTATCTAATTTTTGTTCTGCTAGTGAGGAAACGTTTAAAGAAATAAATAATATAAAATCTCCTATATTAAAAAATATTTATTATAAATCACTATTCTATAATAATTCTAGTAATTATAGTGATGGTAAAGTAATAGGTGGCAACAGTACAGATCGTGCTCTTTTAAAAATGATAACTCCTGATTATAATATTAATCCCGAAATTATAAAATATTGTCCCTTTAATAGTAAAAACAAATATTCCTATGTTACTTTAAAAGAAAACTATAAAAAAACTTCTTATATAAAAGGAGCTCCTGAATTAATTTTAAAAAAATCAAATAAGTGTTTAGATAAAGATGGTAATGTTACTTATTTTAAAAATAAAGATAATATAGAACGTATCTTAAATGAACAAACTTCAAAAGGAGTAAGAGTAATTGCTTTAGCTATGTCAAATACTTTTCATATGACTAACTCTTTAGATAATCTTATTTTTATTGCTTTAGTGTTTATCAAGGATGAACTTCGTTCTGTTTCAAAAGAAGGAATTTCTTTAATTAAAGAAGCTAATATCAATATTGTTATGATTACAGGTGATGATAAAAAAACAGCTTATTCGATTGCCAAAGAGGCCGGAATTATTACTGATCCTAATGACTTAGTTATTACTAGTAACGAATTAGCAAATTTAAGTGATGACGAAATTATTAATAATTATCCACGTATAAAAGTAGTTGCCCGTGCTTTGCCACAAGATAAGAGTCGTTTAGTAAAAGTTCTTCAAAGCATCAATTTAGTAGTTGGGATGACTGGTGATGGAGTAAATGATGCTCCGGCCTTAAAAAAAGCAGATGTTGGTTTTTCCATGGGATCAGGTACAGAAGTAGCTAAAGAAGCCAGTGATATTGTTATTTTAGACGATAATATTTTATCTATCAGTAAGGCTATTTTATATGGCCGCACTATTTTTAAAAGTATCAGAAAATTTATTATCTTTCAATTATCTGTTAATATTTGTGCTGTTAGTATTTCTATAATTGGACCATTAATTGGTATAAATACACCAATTACTATTGTCCAAATGCTTTGGATTAATATGATAATGGACACATTAGCTGGCATCGCCTTTTCTTACGAACCACCATTAAAAGAATACATGCAAGAAAAACCAACAACTAAAACAGAACCAATTATTAATAAATATATGAAATATTCCATCATAACAGGTGGTTTATATTCTAGTATTTTATGTCTTCTTTTCTTAAAAGTACCATTTTTAAATAATATAGTCAGATCAAGTAATAATAATGAATATCTCTTAACTGCATATTTTACACTTTTTGTCTTTTTAGGTATATTTAATTCATTTAATGCTCGTACCAGAAGAATTAATATTTTAAGCAATATCAAAAGTAATAAACCTTTTATTATAATTATTGCTTTTATAATAGTTGTTCAACTTTATATTATTTATAATGGTGGTAGTGTCTTTAGGACATATGGTCTAACTTTAGTAGAATTGTTTTATATTATCTTTCTTTCATCAACCATTATACCAATTGACTGGCTTAAGAAATACTTGCTAAAATTGACAAAATAGCGTCAATTAGTATAATAATACTCATTAAAAAAGGGGGATTTTTAATGAGTAATTCAGAATCAAAAGAACAACAAATTAAAAAAATTCTTAGTGAAACAGATTCATATGTTATTGGTCCGTATGAATATATTTATGATCTTTTTGATTATAATATTGATGATTTAGACATGGTAAAGTGTTTAAACTTAGTAATTAAACATAATAATCAAATTACAGCATCTTTAATTGCGCAAAACGAGGAAATGGAATCGCTTATTATATCATCAGAAAAAGAAGAGGAATTAATGAGTGATGCAGTATCAACTCCACCTGACATTCAACAAATTTTTGAAGAAGAAAAATACGATAATATTCAAGAAAAATCACAGTCTAAGGAAGTAGTAGATAAACTAATTCATATAAATCATCATGACTTTTATGATTATTTTAAAAGTAATCCTTACATTAAAGATTACTTTCCAGCTCTTAAATTAGCAATATTACGTTCTATAAAAGAATTAAAGAATAAAATCCTTACTATTATAGCTGATAATCCTTTAAATGATCTTTCAGCAGTTCAAGCAGAATTAACTAACTATAATGGTTTATTAGATACTATAAGTTTAATTGAAATGGAAGAGGAAGAAGTTCAAAATGACTTTATTTCAACAAATGACTCTAATATTATAATTATTCCTAATTCTAAAAATTCTTCATATATCTTGGATGACATAAAATCATACCCAGAACGCTTCAAAGATATTCAAAATGCTCTTAACAAGATTTTAACAGGAACCCTAAAAGATACTAAAAATATCAAACAACTAGGTAGTGTAAATCAAAAACTATACGAATATTGGAATAAAACTGGCTTAAGAATTCTTTTTATGAAAATGGATAATAATAAGATTGCTTTATCATTACTTTTTTATAAAGACAAGCAGAAGAGTACTAAAATATCTGCCTACTACAATGAAGCTGTAAAAAGATATGAAGCTCAAAAAGATAATCTCAATACTGATGATATCGATTTTAGAATAGAACAATTACAACTTATTGGTGAAATAAATGAAACTATTACTAAAGAAGAAACTCATCACTTAAAAGGAGGTTATTAAAATGATGCGTGATTTAATAGAAGCTCAAAGAAGGATCTTAGAACATGAAGGACAATTGCTTGATGATGAAGAATATTATCTAACATATGCTTGTCTAGATGAAACTTATTCACCAATAATAAAAAAATTAGACACAGTTAAAAAAGGGAACATAGTTAATTTAATGAGTACTACCAATTACGAAATCTTTTTAGCTGTCGTATATTCTACTATTGGTAATAGTCAAGTTAGTAAGAGACTAGAAAAAAATATTCAATTAAAACATTATTTAAATAATACTCCAACTGATATTTTAATTGAACAATTTGCTTACATACATAATGCTGGCTTAAAGAAAATAGATGTTATTGAAGAAGCTTTCAAAAAGCTTTGTTTTACAGAAAAAGTCGATTATGAAGAAGCTGTTGTAATATCAACATTCTTATTAACTTTTTTAAAATTAAAAAAATGTGTTGAGTATCATCAAAAAACTCGTAACGGAAAAAATATTCGTCAAAAAGATTTTATTGCTTTTATGCAAGAAAATAGATTTGATGCATTAATTGAAACTTTAAATAAGAATTTAACAGAGAATGTATTAAACAATCAAAAAGGTTTAGAATTAGTAAAAAAACAACTAGAAGCTAATAAAGAAATTTTAAATGCTATTGGTAATAATGAAATAGATAAGTTAGATGAAATACCTGAATTCTGGTATCAATGTGCTACTCCTAATGTTCTAATTTATGTACTATCATTTTTTAATTATAAGACTAGCCAAAAATATCAAAAAGCAAAAGAAGATAATCAGCAATTAAAAAATATAATTGAAAGAACAGCTTTAACAAAATTTTTGTATTCAAAACAAATAAGTCCTGCTAAAATAGCTCGAGAATATTACTTAAAATTAGAAAATAATCCTAATACAATTTCTACTTTAGAATTTTTATTTAAATTAGATTTCCCCTTAAAAGAAATACTTTATAAACAAGAATCCTTCATCTTCTTTTTAACAAACGACCTTATAAAAGAATTAAATTTCTTAATTAATAGTCAAGTAATAAGTAAAAATTCTCTAAAAAGGCGTTTGCCTAATATAGAAGAGTGGTACTTAAAATTAAAGACAAATTATGAAATTTTAAAAAACATTACTGATTTTAAAAATGAATTTTATAATGATGAAATTATGTTTTTAGAACCACCAGCTATTAGAGAAAGATTAAGTGTTTTAAAAGAATATAGTTTATCTAAAAATAATTATATGTTCTTGTTATCAAATTACCAATACTTATCATATTACGATTTAATGATAGAAAAGGGGATTTCTCCAATTTATTTTATTAGTATTTGTAAATCTGCAAATCCTCTTTTAACTATAAAAAAGATTTTGATTTGTGATTTAATTAATGAATCCTATCTTTTACCAAGTGGAGCTTTAGCCAAAAAAGTTACTGATAATGGTAAATTTATTTGTGATGATCGAGAAGTTGACCAATACTTAGAAAATGAAAATTTACAAGCATTTAATACTGAAATTAGTGGAGGAATTTCAACTATTACTAGTAATAGAACTATTAACTTATTAGATGAAAATTATCGTGTTGATAATTTATATAATTTTGATGGCGTCCTAATTTCTCGTCCTAAATTCTTACGTGTTTGTGAAGTTAAATCAACTTTGAATTTAAATAATATAATTTTATCTTTAGAATACAACAGTATTTTATCTACTACAGATTTAATTAAAATTCAAAATTGTATAAAAAAATTATTTTCCAAATCTAAAAAAATATAGATGTTAACTAGACATCTATATTTTTTAATTTATTTTTCTTTTATAGTAATCATAAAGTTCTTTAAAACGATTAAAATGGACAACTTCTCTTTGACGTAAGAAAAGAAGTGGTTGAATAAGATCTTCATCGTTTGTCAACATGATTAAATTTTCATAAGTTGCACGAGCTTTTTCCTCTGCTGCCATATCTTCACTTAAATTGGCAAAAATATCTCCCGTTGAACTGAATGTTGCTGCATTAAATGGAATACCATTTGCATCTATTGGGAAAACTGCTTCGCCATGTTCCGTAAAGTATGAACCTAAACCGGCTTTTTCTAACTCGTCAATTGTCGCATTTTTTACAAGTTGTCTAAACATTGTTCCAATCATTTCGCAATGTCCAAGTTCTTCACAAGCAATATCATTTAGTAAACTTTTCCCTTTATCATCAGGCATTGAAAATTTCTGACTAAAGTAACGTAAAGCAGCACCTAATTCTCCGGCTGGTCCACCTAATTGTGTGATTAGATATTTAGCCATTTTTAAATCTTTTTTCTTAATATTTATTGGATAATTTAATTTCTTTACATACTTATACATTAAATATCAACTCCCTCAAAAGGCCATGAACCATTTGACCATTCATAATTTTGATATTCACTTTGATTTAATTCCATTGGTCCATAAACAATTTCATACTTTTTAATTAATTTATTGTACTCATTAACATAACTTCTAAATATTTTATAAATATCTAAGTCATCTGCATGCAAATCTAAGTATAAAGATAAATCATTAATAGCAAAGTCTAACTCATATATTCTAAGTAATAAATCATCCTTTTCATTTTTAGCTCTAATTTTAGTTGGTTTATAATTCTTAAAACCTTTATATTCTTTTTTAAACATATTTCCTAACCAAAATCCATCATTACAACTATATAGTTCGACTTGTTTATCTTTAAAACTATTTTCAAAAATTATATCTTCAAAAAACATAATCATTCCTCCTAAAAATAACTTATGAGTAAGTTCCAAATGCAATTAATTAAAAAGCCTATTTAGGAAAAAATAAAATGCTTCATATCAATTAATCCTTTTGCATTAATTATTAATATATGATAAAATATAGGCATATAGAAAGGTATGATGCTATGGCTAATATAAAAAAGAATGAAAAGTATATTCCAACTAAAAATTATTGGATAGCTGGAATAATAGTTGTAGTAGTTATTTTATTGACTTGGTATGGTTTTTCTTGGTATAGAGTTTACGAAGATAACAAAGTTGCTCAGTCTTACTTAGTAAAAAATAATGTCATATCAATGGAAATAAAAGATTTAAACGAAGCTAAAGATGTGTTTCAAGAGGTACCTAATTCGTATTTTGTTTTTGTAAGTTATACTGGTGATGAAAAAGTATATAATATGGAAAAAGAAATTAAAGATTTAATCAAAGAATATAAATTAAATGATTCTATATACTATTTAAATGTTACTGATATTAAAAATGACAAAAATTATTTAGATGAAATAAATAATTCATTATCTTTAAAAGATAATAAAATAACTGAAATACCAACAATTGTTTATTTTAAAGATGGAAAAGTATCAAAAAGTGGTATAATAAAGCCAGTTGATGGCCAATTGATGACAGTAAATGATTTTCAAAAATTTTTGGATGTCAATAAAATATCAAAAGAATAAAGCCATAAGGCTTTTTTTAATGGAGGATTAATTATGATAAATGTTGTTTTATTTGAACCTGAAATACCAGGAAATACTGGAAATATAATGCGAACATGTGTTGCTACTAATACTAAATTACACTTAATAAAACCTTTAGGTTTTTCTTTAGATGAAAAATATATTCGTCGTAGTGGAGTTAATTATATTGATCATTGTGATTATACTGTTTATGAAAATTGGGATGACTTTATAGAGAAAAATGCTACGAATGGAACTTTTTATTTTTTAACAAGATATGGTCATAAACCACATACTTCTTTTGATTATAGTAATTCAAATGAAAATATCTATTTTGTTTTTGGCAAAGAATCGACCGGAATTCCACGTGAAATTCTAAAACCACATTTAAAAAACTGTATGCGTATGCCAATGACTTCACATGTTCGAGCTTTAAATTTATCTAATACGGTTGCGATTATGGTTTATGAAGCTTTGCGTCAACAAAACTTTAATGATTTATTGCGCGAAGAACCAAACAATGAAGGGCATAAAGGAAACCATTTTATTGAAGATTATGAAGATTAATAGTCAAAAAAAGATATTCATGATAAAATTAGCATAGGTGATTATAGTGAATTGTAAGTATTGTGGTGCCGCCTTGCCAACGAAAGGTGGAGTTTGCCCAGGTTGTGGTAAAATGATTCCTATGGATCAACAACGTCAAATGCATGAAATGCTTGATCCTCGTTGGAATGAATATCGTAATAAAGATACCGCTCTTTATAAAAAAGAAAAAGCCTATAATCCTGACGAACGTCTAGGAAAAATGATTGTATTAATTATTGTCGTGGTGGTTATACTAATTATAGTAGCATTATCGCGAGGTTGATTTTATGGATTTAGTCATTTTATGTATTAAAATATTCTTTGCCCGCATCATTGATGTGACTCTAGGAACTGTTAGAACCATTTATTCTGTAAAAGGTAAAACATTTACTGCTGGTTTTATAGCCTTCTTTGAAATATCAATATGGTTTATGGTTGTTAGAGAAGCTTTAAATACTGAAATGACTAATTTTTTTATTGTTATATCATATGCTAGTGGATATTCTGTTGGAACTATTTTAGGTACTTATTTATCAACAAACTATATCAATTACTTAATAAGTGCTGAAATAATAACAAGCAAAGCTACACCCAAGAATATTACCAAAATAAGAGAAGAGGGGTATGGAGTTTCTATTATTAATACAACTAATGCTCTTAATACAGAAACACAAAATACAATTTTACTTATAACTTTAAATAGCCGTTACCTAACTAATTTAAAAAAGTTACTTTTTTCTATCGATCCCAAAGCTTTTGTAGTTGTTAATGAAGTAAAAGTAGTTCAAAATGGTTTTATAAAATAAAAAATTGCTTATCATTAAGCAATTTCTTTATATGTGTTATACTCATTCATTATTTCATTCATTACACTTACTAATTTTAAAACTTCCGTATAAGCTCCAATATTACCGCCCTTATTAGCAATAGCAATTCCAATATAAGGTGTTTTATCAAAGACAATTCCTGTTTCTACAACATCTTTTGAAGCAAAACCAGTTTTACTAGCACTAGGTATTGAAGGCATTACTTCTTTAAAATAATTATATTTACCATTACTTAAAATATTTAAAAATTCAATACCTGTCTCATCATTTAAACTAAAATTAAAAATATCTTGCCATACTAATGCTGCACTTCTAGCAGAAGTAAATCCCCAAGGATTACCACTTGTTAAATATAGCTGTTTACATCCTAAAGAACTTAACATATCATTATAACCTTTAACGCCAAAATTTTTATGTAACATTTGATGTGCTATATTATCTGATTCTGTTAGAGAATAATAAACTAATTGTTTGATTGTATATTCGGTTCCAAAATCACTATTTTTTATAATTCCTGTTCCTTTATTATAATACTGTGATTGATAAGCCATCTTACTATTTCCATCAATGTTTCCTTTAGTAATTTCTTTATAAATATATAATGCATAAGGTGCCTTGATTGAACTAGCTGTTTCAAATGCTTTATCAACATTATATCCTATGCTCATACCATCTGTTAAACTAACAATATAAAAAGAAGTCCCAGCACCATAACTATTAACTATTTGATAAAACTTATTTAAAGTGTCTTCATTTATTTTAAATTGACTATCTAAAACCGTTAACTGATTTGGTATATACTCTTTATTTACAATATCAATATTCTTTATATCTGTTCCACTAAAATCACTAACATCAAATTTATTTTCTAATTTTTGCTCGTTAAATGCTAATTTTGTATCATCACTGCTATTAGCATAAGATGGCTTTATAATATTTTTAGCTATTATTATCGAACTTATACAGATTATCAAATTAGCCAATATCATAATTAAATTGCTTTTTTTAAGTTCCATAATACCAAATCCTTATACTATACTCATAATTATAATAATACTATATTTTATGATATTAAACAATTAAAAAGTTATTAATTAAAAAGTTGCATAATTTTTATTTTATTGTTATAATCAAATTACAGATTTAAGTGGGCTCGAAGATCCCACTTTTATTATTAGTTTATATGTGATGAGAGGTGAGTCATGAACATAATTTTAGAAAGAATTAGACAAGCAATTTTAAAGCCTATGCAAGATATGAATATTAGTGTAGAATCAGTTACTTATGAAGAAGAAGGTAATTATAATTTTTTAAGAATTGAATTAGATAACGCTAATGGTCTTGATTTAGACACTATCGTCGAAGCTACCAATGTTATTAATCCTATAATTGATGAGCTTGACTTGATTGATGATTCTTATATTTTAGACATTACTAGTAAAGAAAAAGGAGATATGTAAGATGCCAAGAAGAAAACAAACAGTAGAAGAAACAGGTCATATGGACCCTCAAGAATTTATTAAAGCAGTTGATTTTATATCAAAGGAAAAAGGAATTAGCAAAGATATCGTTTTTGAAGGAATGGAACAAGCTTTAGCCACAGCTTATAAGAAAAACTTTGATTCTAAAACAAATGTTAAGATTAATATTAATAGAGAAACAGGCGAGATAAAAGTTATATCATATTATGTAGTTGTTGATGAAATTGACGAAGGAGATGTAACAATTGATGAAGAAGGTAACGAAGTAGATGTACCACCAGCAATTAATCTTGATGCACAAATACTTTTAGAAGATGCTCGCGAAATAGTTCCAGATATTGAAGTTGGCGAAACTATTGAAAAAGAAGTAACTCCAAAAGACTTTGGTCGTGTGGCTGCCGGTACAGCTAAACAAGTTTTAACACAAAAAATTAGAGAGGCAGAAAAAAATGCTATTATAGATGAATTTGCTGATAAACAAGATGAAATGTTAGTAGGAAGTTTAGCAATGGAAGACGCTCGTAACTATTATGTTGAACTTGGTCGTACAAGAGGAATTCTGCCTAAATCAGAAATTATTCCGGGAGAAACATTAAAAATGGGCTCTAGCATTCGTGTTTATGTAACTAAAGTTGAAGCTAATACTAAAGGGCCATTAATTCTTTTATCAAGAAAACATTATGGTTTTGTAAAAAGATTATTTGAATCAGAAATTCCTGAATTAGCTGATGGAACATTAGTTTTACATGCTGTTGCTCGTGAAGCTGGTATAAGAAGTAAAGTTGCTATTGAATCAACTGATCCAAAAATAGACGCTATTGGTTCATGTATTGGCGAAAAAGGTTCACGTATTGGTTCTATTTTAAGAGAATTAAATGGTGAAAAAGTTGACCTAATTCTTTATAGCGATGATGCTGCTGAGTACATCAAAAATGCTTTAAGTCCAGCTAAAAATGCTATTGTTAATATCCTTGATCCAATGAAAAAAGAAGCCTTAGCAATTGTCGATGATGATAATTTATCACTTGCTATTGGTAAAAAAGGAATTAATATTAAATTAGCTTCTAAATTAACTAAATATAAAATTGAAGTTAAAACTTTAAATCAAGTTAATGCTGAAGGAAACAACTAAAAAGGGGGCTTTTAAATGAAAAAAATGCCTGAAAGAACCTGTGTTGTCACAAAGGAGAAAACCTTAAAAAAAGATTTACTTCGTGTAGTTAGAAATAAAGATGGAGAAGTAATAGTTGATTTAACAGGTAAAGCCAATGGAAGGGGAGCTTATTTAAAAAAAGATCTTGAGGTCATCAAAAAAGCTCAACAAACTAAAATATTAGATCGTATTTTAGAAATAAACATTCCAGATACAATTTATGATCAATTAATTGAAATTGTAAAATAAAAAGAAAGAGTAGGTGGATTTATATGATGAGTGTAAAAGATTATGCTAATGATACCAATAGTTCAGTAGCTGAAATTTTAAAAAAATGTAATGAATTAGGTATTAATGTTAAAAGTGGAACTGATGAATTATCAGAGGATGATATAATTATTCTTGATAACACTATTAACTTAATTAGCACAGATACAGATACAACTTTAGATGAACTTGATGCTATTGATGAAGTTGTAGAAGATTTAGTTGAATCTAATAATTTAGATAAAAACTTTAAAACAACTAACAAAAAACAAAAATTAAAGAAAAAAAGTCAAATTCAAAATTCTAAAGATGAATATATGTCTAAAAGAAAAGCCATGTATAAACATAAAGAAAAATTAATGACAAATCAACAAGATGATATTGTTATTTATAAAGAAGGTATGTCAGTTCAACAATTAGCTGATGAATTAAATGTTAATGGAACTGAATTAGTTATGAAATTAATGGAATTGGGAGCAATGCTAAGCTTACCATCAGTTATTGATTTTGAAACTGCCAGTGTTTTAGCTTCTGAATACAAGAAAACATTAAAGAAAGAAGAAACCCAAGATATTTCTAATTTTGAAGAATATGAAGCAAACGATCGTGAAGAAGACTTAGTAAGTCGTCCACCAGTTGTTACGATTATGGGCCATGTTGATCATGGTAAAACAACTTTACTTGATACAATTCGTAAAAGCGCTATTGTTGATAGTGAATATGGTGGGATAACACAAGCAATTGGTGCTTATCAAGTTGAACAAAAAGGTCAAAAAATTACTTTCATTGATACTCCAGGCCACGCTGCTTTTACCGAAATGCGAGCTAGAGGTGCAAGTATCACTGATATCGTTATTATTATTGTCGCTGCAGATGATGGTGTTATGCCTCAAACCGAAGAAGCAATCGATCACGCTAAAGCAGCTAATGTTCCGATAATTGTTGCTGTCAATAAAATTGATAAACCTGATGCTCGTCCTGAACGAATTAGAACTGAAATGGCTGAACACAGCATAACTCCAGAAGAATGGGGTGGAAATATTCCATTTGTTGATATTTCAGCGAAAAGTGGTGAAGGTATTGATTTGCTGCTAGATACAATTTTAGCAACTGCCGAAATGCAAGAATTAAAAGCCAACCCATCACGTTACGCTCTAGGAACTGTTATTGAATCTAAAATGGATAAAAATATTGGTGGAGTTGCATCCTTATTAATTCAGAACGGTACTTTAAGAATAGGTGATCCAATTGTTGTTGGAACAACTTATGGTAAAGTTAGAACTATGAAAAATGATCAAGGACAATCTATTGTTGAAGCTGGTCCTTCAACGCCTGTTGAAATAACTGGTCTTTCTGATAATCCTTCAGCTGGTGATAAATTTATGGCTTTCGAAAGTGAAAGTACTGCCAAATCAGTTGCTGAAAAACGTTCTGTTCAAGCACGAGATACTAAATTACAAAAACAGGTATTATCTTTAGATAACTTATTTGCTTCAATTGACGCTGGTATCAAAGAAATAAATGTTGTTTTAAAAACAGATGTCCGTGGTTCGGAAGAAGCAGTAAAAAATGCTCTAGAAAAAATTGATGTTGAAGGCGTAAAAGTAAAAGTTATTCGTAGTGGAATTGGAACTATAACTGAAAGTGATGTTGTCTTAGCTAATGCCTCAAATGCCATTATTTTAGGCTTCTGTGTTCGTCCTTCTAATACGACAAAAGAAATAGCTAAAGAATATGGTATAGATATAAGATTATACACAATTATTTATAAATTAGTTGAAGATATGGAAGCTGCTATGAAAGGTATGCTTGAACCAGTCTTCGAAGAAAAAGTACTTGGAACAATTGAAGTTCGTAAATTATTCAAATTCTCTAAAGTAGGGACTATTGCTGGTTCATACGTTGTTGATGGTATCGTCAAAAATAATGCCAAAGCTCGCTTAGTTCGTGACGGAATTGTCATTGCTGATACAAAAATTTCTTCACTACAAAGAGAAAAAGATCAAGTAAAAGAAGTTAAAAAAGGCTTTGAATGTGGTTTAACTCTTGAAAATTATACGGATATTAAAGTAGGCGATATCGTTGAAGTTTACGAAGAAGTAGAGGTTAAAAGATGAACCAAATCAAGTTAAAAAGAATTGCTTCTGAAATAAATCGCGAATTAAGTGATATTTGCGCTAATGAAGCCCATGATTCTTTATTAAATGCTATTACAATAACCGGAGTTGAAGTTACTAATGATTTAGGTTATGCCAAAGTTTATTTTACTTCACCTAACATTGATGATACAAAAAAATTAGAACGTGAATTAAATGATGATACAGCTGGTTATCTACGTACTAAAATAGCTAATCGTATTGAAATAAGACATACCCCAAAAATTGTCTTTCATTTTGATAACTCTGTAGCATATGGTAATAATATAGAAAAAATCATATCAGATATTCACAATAATGAAAAAAAATAAAAAATATAGCTTTATTTAAGCTATATTTTTTTTGATTTATAAATTATTAAAAGAAAGTGAATTAATTACCTTTTCACAATCAGACACACAAACTTCATCATGAATTATCTTGTTTTTCTTTCTATATAAGTCAGCTGCAGATTCATAAATTGCATATAAATTATCTTCACTTAAAGTGATTTGTTCTAACATGGCTGGTGCCACATAATAAACATAGTCATTATTATTAAAGTAATCACTAATACTTTCGTCATACTTAAAAATTTGAATTAAAGATGGAACATTCGAATAAGAACGACTAAACAATATATAATCATTATCATTCTTACTATAAAAAGATAAACCTTGAACTTTAGTTGGTACACTAAATTCTCTAATTAATGTTAAGTTAGCTTTATCTATTTGGTATTCTTTAACCATTCCTTCACCTAATAAAGAAAAACTTCCAACATATAACTTTCCCTTAAAAATTGTTAGATAAGACACACTATTTTCAAAAAGATTTTTATAATTAGGTAAATCATCTCCAACATAAATATCATTATATAAAGGGGTCGCTTCCTCATTTTTTATAATATCCTCAATATCATATATATCAATACACCCCTTTTCTCCGCTAACCCAAAGCCACTTATTTTCAGAATCATAGCAGATTCCACCGGTATGAGCTTTATTAGCTAGAGAGACAGAATTAATTACATCACCATTTTTATTAATTGTGATAATTTTAGAATTATTTAGATAAGAAGAATCATAATAACTTATTAAATAATAATCTCCACATAATGCTAAACCTTGAGGAACCATTTCTTTTGGATAAGGTATTTTAGTATTAGTATCAATTAACGTATCTGAATAAGTATAAAAATTTTTACTAATTGAAATATTTTTCATTTTAACCATATAGTATTTTTCAATGGAAAATCTTTGACCAATTAAACAAGCAGAGTAAGAAGAACCTATTATTGAGACACCTGTTAATAAAGCAATTAATTTTTTTCTTCTTTTATTTTCCATTAAACCACCTATAAAAATTATAACATGAATAATTTATTTAACCAAATTGTCCTTCTTTTAACATCTATTTTTAAATTCATAATAACATTTGACAAGCCACTTTCTTTTTTATAAAATAAATAACCATAAAAAAGGGGGATGGAAAATGAAAATACTTCCAAAATATCGTCAAAAACAAGATGATCCTAGAAATTTAAGTTTAAATTTTCATCAACATAATATACAACGCAAAAATCGTTTAGAAGAAGCATTTAAAATATATAAAGAGCAATATGAAAAATACTATGATGAAGACCTCAGAAAATTTATTGAATCGCGTTTTTTTATTGATGCTTATGAAAAAGAAAGTGTCGATGTATTAATGCAACTTTATAGTGAATTAGGTTTAGATCAAGGAATAGAAACTTTTTATAAAACACATTTTCAAAAAATTAATAATTTATTTGGTTTAGATAGAGATGTTATAGAAGTTGGATCTGGTTATATTCCAGCATTTGCTAACAAAATAGCTTTTTATCAACAAAGATTACAAAAAGGAACTATTACTATATATGAACCACTACTTAATGAGATAACTCCTAAATTTCCTAATATGACCATACATAAAGAAAAATTTACACCAGAAACACAAATTAATTCCAATGCTTTAGGTATAAGTATATTATCTTGTGAAGCAACTGCCACTATACTTAAAAAGTTTTGTGAAAATAGAATGGATTTTTATATAGCAATGTGTGGTTGTGATCATACGAGTAATGGTTTTACTTATAATCCTTATTTTTATCAAGAAAGTATTATTGCTTTAGCTAATAACCTAGTAAAAGATTATGACAATGGTGAACTAGTGGTAGATTCCTTAGGAAAAGAGTTTAATATTGATTATCCAATTCTTTATAATCGTCGTAGGTAAAAAATGCTTTATACTAATTTAAATGAGATATCTTCAAAGCCACAAATCATAAGTGATTTTCAAAATAATCTAAGTACTCAAGAAATACTTTTAAAATATAATTTAACTTTAAGTGAACTTTTAGCAATTTTAAGCTTTTATAAAATACCTAAAGAGCAATTAATATCTGTTGCCTCTTTACATAATATAAACTCGTCACAAATCATTGCTATTGCTGATACACATCTTGGCAATCAACGAGAAAACATTGCATATTTAAATTATGTTTATCAATTCGCTAAAGAACAACAAATTACATCTATTATTCATGCTGGCGATATTATTCAAAGTACTATAGGATATCCTAAAAAAGAATATTTAACACCTGAAAGCCAAATCAAACTAATATTAGAAGTCTTTCCTAATTATCCTGAAATAAAAACGTACTTTCTCTTAGGAAATCATGATTTTCATTTACTAAAAAAAGATCCATTATATATAAATTTTTTTAATGAACGAAATGATTTTAATCTTTTAGGTATGGCTAAATCTTATCTTACATGGCAAAATCATATTATTTCTGTAACTCATCAAATAAAAAAAAATAAGTTGGTTATTCCTAATTTACCTAGTTTAATTAACTTTATTGGTCATCGTCATTCCTTAAAATTATACAATAATACCACCATTGCTGTTCCGACTTTAAGTGATGATTTAAAGTTCTATGAAGAAACTGAAGTAAATTCACCAGGCTTTTTATTAGCGACCATCCAAGATAATCTTTTAAGTATCGAATTGTATAGTTTTCAAAATGACCATATAGATAAAACAATAATTTTACAAAAGAGTACCTTAGAAACTAGCAACAATACTAAAAAAATGATATTATAACGAAGGTGATTACATGAATGGCATTTTAATTGTAAACAAGCCAACTGGTTTGACATCTCGTGACGTCGTAAATAAATTAACTAAAATTTTTCATACCAAAAAAATTGGTCATACAGGCACTCTTGATCCTATAGCTACAGGAGTCTTAGTTATCTGTATTGGCAATACTACTAAATTATGTGAATTACTAACTAGTGAATATAAAGAGTATATTGCTACAATTAAACTTGGTATTAAGACAGATACTCTAGATATTACAGGTAATATTATTGAAAGAAAACCATTTAACATAAAAACGGCAGATATCGAAAATGTTCTTCATAGTTTTATAGGTTCAAGTATACAAACTACACCAATTTATTCAGCAGTTAAAGTAAATGGTAAAAAACTATATGAATATGCTCGTGCAGGTCTTGAAGTAGAATTACCAAAACGTCAAATAAATATTAAATCTATCCAATTATTAAAGTTTGAAAATGATGAAATAACATTCAAAGCCATGGTCTCTAAAGGAACCTATATAAGAGCACTAATTGATGATATTTGCCAAAAATTAAATACTGTTGGAACAATGAGTCAATTAGAAAGAACAAAACAAGGGCAATTTTCTATTATGTCTTCGTATACACTTGCAGAAATAGAAGAACATAAATTTAAACTTCTTTCTAAAGAAGAAGCTTTAACAAGTTTAGAAACTATTGAGCTTACTCAAGAAATGTACGAAAAAGTAAAAAATGGTGCAATAATACCGAAAAATTTTATTAATAAGATAGCTTGTTTAAAATATGATAATCAAATAATAGCTATTTACCAAGAATATTCTAAAAACAAGTTATTTGCTAAGCCATATAAAATGTTTATATAATCAAAAGGGGGAATAAAATATGGCCAATAAATACGAAAATTATTCAAAAAAAGCTAATGCACAAGAAGGAGAAATCGTTTGGACTTATGGCGTAAACTTTACTAGTTCACCAGAAGTAAAGCCTCATCGTCATTCTCAAAATAGACCATACTTAGTCTTATATAGGGAAGAGTCAGGTCATTTTAAAGGATTAAAATTAACGTCTAACATCTGTGGTTACATGGCTGAATTTAAACTACCATTAGCTAAATATGGTGAAAAGAAGAATATAAAAAAAGATACTGTAGCTGATCTTCGTCAATTAGTTGCTATAAAAGCCAGTGAAATAATGAAGAATGAAAATACTAAAGAATTTGTTCTTGATGAACAAGATGTTTCCAATATTTATATGAAGATGATGCGTCTTTATACTATAAATGAAATATCTTTAACTGAAGAAGAAGCACGAATAATATTTGAAAAATATATTCGCAGTCGTAGACCACAAATAGGAACCATTTTAGTAGTTAATTATTGTAAAGATTACCTTTTAGTAATAGGGGAAGATGAAGAAAATTATCAATGTATACCACTACATCGTTATCAAAATTCTGAGCTAGAGGAACGATTAGATATTTACAATTCACCTTCATACGTTAATTATGAAGAAAGATTTTATGTACCTAAAGACACCATTTTATTTATAAAATCATTTCATATAAAAAATGAAATACTAAAGAAAATAATGCCTAAAATAAAGAAACAAAGTACTAAAGGCTTTCAACCTTCAAAAAAAGATCAATAAACACCTAATAAATAGTAAAAAAAATTAATTAATACTTGATATAAAAACTATTTTTAGGTATACTATACAAGTAAGTTTACTCTTGGTTTAGAACTCTCCAAATCTTTACTAAGTTTAAACGGTTAAATAAAAAAGGAGGAATTTATAATGGCTATTTCAAAAGAAAGAAAAGCAGAATTAGTTAAAAAATTTGGTAAAAATGAAAAAGATAGTGGAGCAACTGAAGTTCAAATCGCTATTTTAACAGAAGAAATCAATAACTTAACTGAGCATTTGAAAACTCATATTCATGATTATCATTCAAAAAGAGGACTTCAAATGAAAGTTGGTAAAAGACGTAGTTTACTAGATTATTTAAAAGAAAATGATGTAGTAAGTTATAGAAATACTATTAAAGAATTAGGAATCAGAAAATAGTATTAAAGTAGGCACTTATTTTTAAGTGTCTTTTTTTAAGAAAAGAGGTAAAAAAATGAGTAAAAATGTTTACGAATTAGATTTTTTAGGAAAAAAATTAATTGTCGAAAATGGAGAATTAGCTAAACAAGCTAATGGATCCGTTTTAATAAGATATGGAGATACGGTTATTTTAACAGCTGCTGTAATGGGACATAATGCTATTACACAAGACTTCTTTCCTTTAACCGTTTTATATCAAGAAAAACTATATTCGGTTGGTAAAATCCCAGGTGGTTTTATTAAAAGAGAAGGACGTCCAACGGAACAAGCAACATTAGCTGCTCGTTTAATTGATCGCCCAATTCGTCCTATGTTTGACGAAAATTTTCGTAATGAAGTTCAAGTAATCAATACCGTATTATCTGTTGATCAAGATTGTTCACCAGAAATGGCTGCATTATTTGGCTCATCATTAGCTCTATGTATTAGTAATATACCATTTGATGGTCCTGTTGCCGGTGTTATAGTTGGTAAAATTGGTAAAGAATATATTATCAATCCAACAGCTGAACAATCAGAACAATCAACTATTCATTTAACCGTTGCTGGTACCAAAGACGCTATATGTATGGTTGAAGCCGGCGCTAAGCAAGTTTCTGAAAAAGAAATGCTAGAAGCTTTAATGTTTGGTCATGAACATATCAAAATGTTATGCGAATTCCAAGAAAAAATTGCTAAAGAAATCGGTCAACCAAAAGTAGAGGTTGAATTGGCACACATTGATGAAGCAGTTGCTAAAGCTGTTAAAGAATTTGCAACTGACAGAATGTATGAAGCTCTGACTGGAGATAAAACAAAACTTGAAAAATATGCAGCAGTAGATCAAGTAAAAGAAGAAACTTTGGAAAACTTTGCTGAAATATATGGAGATCAAGAAAATTGTGATGAATTACTTGGTCAAGTAAAAAAAGTTGTTGATAGTGTAGAGGGTCTTGTTGTTAGAAGAATGATTACTATTGATAAAAAAAGAACTGATGGTCGTGCAATGAATGAAATTCGTCCACTTAGTGCAATGATTGATTTACTTCCAAGAACTCACGGTTCAGCCGTCTTTACTCGTGGTGAAACTCAAAGTTTAGCTACTACTACATTAGGTTCATTAGAAGAAAACCAAATTCTTGATGGACTAGGCCTAGAAGCAAGCAAACGCTTTATGCTTCATTATAACTTCCCACAATTTTCAGTTGGTGAAGTAGGGCGTTATGGCTCACCAGGACGTCGTGAAATAGGTCATGGTGCTTTAGGAGAAAGAGCATTATTACAAGTAATGCCTGATGAAAAAGAATTCCCTTATACCGTTAGAGTAGTATCTGAAATACTTGAATCAAATGGTTCATCATCACAAGCTACTATTTGTGCTGGTTGTTTAAGCCTTATGGCTGCTGGTGTTCCAATAAAAGCTCCAGTTGCTGGTATTGCCATGGGATTAATAACAAGTGAAGATGGTAAAAAATATACAATTTTAACTGACATTCAAGGTTTAGAAGATCATATGGGAGATATGGATTTCAAAGTTGCTGGTACTAAAAAAGGTATTACAGCGCTTCAAATGGATATAAAAATAAAAGGTGTTACTAAAAAAATTCTAAAAGAAGCTTTAGATCAAGCTAAAGAAGCACGTTTACAAATCTTAGATGTTATGGAATCAGTAATTAAAGAACCTCGTAAAGAATTATCGCCATATGCTCCAAAAATTGCCCAATTCCAAATTAATCCTGATAAAATCAAAGATGTTATTGGTAAGGGTGGCGATATGATAACTAAGATAATCTTAGAAGCTTCAAATGTTACAAGTGTTAATGATATTAATGCCGTAAAAGTTGATCTTCAAGATGATGGTACTGTCTTAATTTATCATCAAAATCAAGAAATAATTGACAGAACTCGTGCTATGATTGAAGAAGTTGTTAGAGAAGTCGTACCAGGTGAGATTTATAATGGTAAAGTTGTTAAAGTAGAAGAATTTGGGTGTTTTGTTGAATTATGGCCAGGCTGTGAAGGCTTATGTCATGTTTCACAACTTGATTGGGAAAGAGTTGAACATCCATCAGATATGTTCAAAGTAGGCGATGAAATAATTGTTAAAGCTGAAGGCTATGATAATCGTAACCGTTTAAATCTTTCACGTAAAGCTGCTATCCCAAAGCCAGCAAAAAAAGAAAGTAAAAAAACAGAAAAAGATAACGAAAAAACTTCTAAAACTAAAACAGTTTCTAAAGTAAAAGAAGAAGTTGAAGAAGCAAAAGAAGATAAAACTAAAAAGAGAACTCGTAAAACTAAAACTACAGAATAAAAAAATTGGATTTTTCATCCAATTTTTTTTACATATTCAAACTACCATATTGTTCATAAGTATCTTTATCAACAAGACCATTAGTCGTACTTAATAAATATCCAATAGGAGTATCAGCTAAAGATACAATAAAATCATTCATTGCTTTGCTAAGTTCTTCATCACTAAGCTCTTTAGCATTATTAACATCAATATCGGCTATTTTTGGATTATTCTTAGTTGTAAAATTCAAATTAATATTTATTTTATCAGAACCACTATTTAAAGATAATACTAATTTATCTTCATTACCAGAATTATTATTATTCATAGTTAAAGCAAAATCACCATTAACATTTACATCTTCAGCATTAATTTTATAAGTAAATTTAACTGCTTTGTCATCAAATTGTGACACTACTAAATTAATATATTTTTGATCGTTATATAAAATATCAACATTAGTTTTATCATTTTCCTTAGTACCAATCAACTTAATTATTTGCTTAGCATCTTCTTTAACTTCAATTCCGTCAACTTCGTCATCAGAATCATCAAGTACTAAACTAAATCCATTATCATTAAATACATAACTTATAATAGCTTTTTTATCACTTTGTAATTCATAGCCAACAACATCATTTTTCTTTTTTTCTGTAAAAATTATTACATCAATATTAACATCTTGATTATTATTATCTATTGTATCAATATTATCATTTTCACCATTTAAAGTTTCTTTTACTTTATCTTCATCAACTTCAAGCAACTTAGCTAATGTTTTCAAAGTCTTTTTATCTTCAACTAAACCATTTATAATAAATTCTTTTGTTTTATCTAATGTACTCTTATCAATATTATAAATATTTTTAGTTACATCAATTTCATCGTCATTAATTTTTAAAGTACCATCTTCTTTAGTTAATCTATCTTCATCAATAGAATCAACCATTAAAGATGAAACTTTATCTATTAAATAACTAATTTCATCATTTGATATTTTATTATTTAAATAATTATTTAATTCTTCAAATGTTGAAGCAATTTCATTTTTATCTTCTTCTCCAAGATACAATAAACTATCATTGTTACTTAATTTCATATATGTTTTTTGATTTTTTAAATAAGCATCTAATCCATAGTTTTTATTATTACCATCTTTCATGTAAAGAGCTGCTTCCATTAATTGTTCTTTTGTATTAAAACCGGTCTTAAGACCATACGTATAGCCGCTAAATTGTTTTAAAGATTCGATATTTGTATCGTATTTAAGATTAATATCAAATAAGAAACTCTCTAAATTAACATCTGAAATAAATTCATTCATGTTTTTTGAAGCATTCTTAATTGTTGTATCAAATACATTTTTAGGATTACTCATAAATTTCTTTTGAACTATTGGAAAAATTACAAAAACACCAATAATTATTAAAATAATTGCCGAAGCAAGACCAATTATAAGAGGTTTTTTATCTTTCTTTTTAGATTCAATATTATTATTATTTTCTGGTGGCAAATTAGGAACAAAACCAGCAGTTTGTTGAGGTGTTTGTCCTATATTTGGTTGATTAACTGGCACTGTATTTGATTGATTAACTAAATCAATATTATTTAAATTTGCAGCAGTTTCTTGCCCTACATTGTTTACTTGCGAAATATCTTGCGATTGACCATTTATATTATTTAAACTGCTATTTTCGTTTCCACTACTTAAAACAATTTCTTCATGTGCTGTATTCATCGCTGGCATTTCCATATTTACATCAGTTGCTAAATCAGGTGGCGTTGGAGGAGTAGGAGAGGTATTAGGCTGCGGGAATCCACCTTGATTATCAAATTGATTAAAATTATTATCCATTTTTTACACTTCTTTCTATTATGACATAATCATATCATATTTAAATAAATAAACAAATAAAAAGATTAACTTTTCAAAGTTAATCAATTTTATTCTATTCCTATTTCTTTTAAAGCTTCAATTAGTTGTTCTTTAGTAATAGTTCCTCTTAAAGCTTTAAGTGCTTTACCATCTTTAATTAAATAAATTACAGGAGCTTCACTACAAACATTTTCTTCACTATTAGTTTCATTATTTGTAGTTATTTCATCATAATTTACAACCGTTCTAACAGTTTCACAAGAAGATTCAACATCTTTTAATTTCTCACTAAGTTCATCACTTAAAGAGTTCTTTCTATACAAATAACTATAAAAATCTAATGAGTCTTGTGCATCTCTTAATAAAGAGAAAACATTATTTTTATTATCGTCATAATAATAAGTTGATCCAATGTATAAAACAGTTGCTTTTTGTTTACTTAAAACTTCTAAAGCTTCTTCATCAGTAGAAATATCAATCATTCCGTAGTAATTTAAATCTAATGATTCTTCTTTAATATTATTTAAAAGACTAGTAGCAATTTTATTTAACTTTTCATCATTTTTTAGTTTTTCATCAATTGCTTTTTCTATTTCGTCATAATCAACATCTTCTAAAGCAACAGCTTTTTTTGTATCAATTGCTTTTAATTCGCCACCAATTTCATAACTATAATCACCACTAACACTCAAAGATTCTTTATCTTGCTTAAATGAAACTTTATATTCACCCGAATAAACATCTTTTTTATTAACAATGGTTAAATAAATACTACCATTCATTGCTTCGTCATCATAATTAATATTAAAATCAAAATCGATTTTATTATCACTAAATTCTCTAACATTTAAAGTAGCGATTTTTTCTTTATTATATTTGATTGTTACTTCTGTTTCTTTTTTATTCTTAATTCCAGTAACAACTAATTTATTGTCACTATGATCATCATAAATAAATTCAAAGTTTTTTTGATAATTATATAATGAAATATATTCATCCTCATCCATTGAAATATTAAATCCTATAACTTTATTTAAAATTCCTTTAGTAAAAATATTAAACTCAATATCATCATCTAAGTCTATATCTTTTGCAGCTGCTTTTAAATTCTTGATAGCGTCTTTAACATCACTTTTATCAATGTCGGCAATATCAGCAATTTTCTTTAAAAATTTATCATTTTTTAATAATTCTTCACAAATACCTTTTACTAATTCTTTTACTGAGTCATCATCTAAAGTATAAGTTATTTTAGAAGCTTTAATAGTTTTGTCATCTAATTCGAATGAACCACTAGTTTTTTTCATATATTTACTATTTAAATTCTTTATTAAAGCATCTTTAACAGTCTTTACAATATAATCATAATCATCTGCATTAAAATCTATATTATTTTCTTCTAACTCTTTAGTAATTTTAGTAAAATAATCTTCATCAATATTCATTTCTTCTGTTATATTAATAATTTGTTTAAATAGTGTACTTGTAAAATAAGCTTTATCTTTTACTATTGTAATAGTTCCATCAATGTCGTCTTTATCACCTTGAACAGTTACAGTAGCATTGGCTATCTTATTTTGTAAATCTAAACCACCATTTAGTTCATATTTATATCCACTATAATCTTTTAATACATCCATTGTTGTATCAAGCTTCAAACTTGCTTTAGCATTAACTGCATTTTTTTCTAAATCATATTTTTTATATAACTTATCGGCTTTTTTTAAATAAGAATGTACTTCTTTATAAGAATCATTAATGATTCCTTTGTAAATATTTTTAGGTGATGAAACAGCTCCTCTAACGATTAGTAATAAAACTAATACAATAAGAACAATTCCAATAATTAAAGCATTTTTATTTCCTTTGATTTCTTTAAATTTATTAGTTAAAACTTGTATGATTTCTTTGAATTTATTTGAATTATCACCATTTTTATTATTACTTTTTGTATCATTAACTAAATTATTATTGTTATTATTTTCATCAACCTTAACCTCGTTTGTTGGTTGCGTTTCTGTTGTTGCTACATTAACCTTATTGCTTGCTTGTGGAGTACTCTCATTACTTTTGTCTTCCTCAAGCTGAGCATCATCTTTAATCTTTGGTAAAGATTCTTCTAATTCTTCTTTACTCATAACATAAAACTCCTTTTCTAAAATAATAAATAATTTTTATAAAACTATCCACATCCCTTCGAGTGCATATCAAAATATACACATTATTCTTTAATTAATTTTATCATAAAAAAAAATTAATAGAATAAAATAATTTCATTTTTAAAAAATATATTATTTTTGTATAATTTACTATTTTATTCATAGATTTAATTAGGTGATTAAATGAAAAAAATAATTTTTTTAATTCTTATCTCGTTAATACCAATTTTATCAATTAAAGCTTTAGATTTAACTCAATATTCTGCTTCTGCAATCTTAATTGAACCAACTACTAATAAGATTATTTATGAATTAAATATTCATGAACGTCGTGCTCCAGCTTCCATGACTAAATTAATGACTTTATTATTAACTATGGAAGCCTTAGATGAGGGGAGAGTACATCTAAATGATGCTGTTACAATTAGTAAAAATGCCTCAGGCATGGGAGGCAGTCAGGTCTTTTTAGAAGAAAATTCAAGTATTAAATTGGAAGAGTTAATAAAAAGTGTTGCTTTAGCAAGTGGAAATGATGCGGCCGTTGCCATTGCTGAATATATTGGTGGATCTTTAGAAGAATTTATTAATATGATGAATGAAAAAGTCCAAGAATTAGGTTTGAAAAATACTAACTTTGTTAATGTTCATGGCTTAGATGCTGAAAATCATTATTCCAGTGCTTATGATATGGCCATGATAGCTAAAGAGTTATTAAAACATCCGCAAATTCTTAATTATACATCTTTATATGAAGATTATTTAAATAAACCAGATGGCACTAAATTTTGGCTTGTTAATACTAATAAATTAGTTCGTTTTTATGAAGGTGTTGATGGCTTAAAAACCGGTTATACTAAACCAGCTGGATATTGTTTGACTTCAACTGCTAAAAAAAATAATATACGCTTTATAACAGTTGTCATGGGAGCTGATACGAGTGAACATCGTAGTGCCGATACAACAAGCCTCTTAAATTATGCTTTTAATACTTATAAACTAAACACAATTATCAAAAAAAATAAAGAAGTTGGAACGATTGAAATTTTAAAGGGGCAAAAAAATAAAACCAGTTTAATTACTCTAGAAGACGCCACGGATTTATTAAAACAAAATGAAAAAAAAGAATATCATTATAAGATAGAAACCAATAAAGTAACAGCTCCAGTAAAAAAAGGAGATAAAGTAGGAAAATTAACAATTCTTGACAATAATAATCAAGTTGTTAGCCAAATATCTTTAACAATTGCTGAAAACATAAAAAAACAAAATATTATAAGTTTATATTTTACTAATCTAAAACAAATAATTACTGGTAATATCTAAGGAAATCCTTTATAATAACTTATTAAATTAATAAAAAAGGATGATTACATGGAAACAATAAGAGATGAAATAGAATTAACAGAGCAACAACAATGGTTTATTAATAAATACGTATATGGATACAAGACTGAATCTAATATTGTTGGCATTTCTGAAAACTTACTGAAGTTTCAAGCTAAAGTTAAAGAATTATCTTTACCTTTTTCCCAATTACCAGCATCTAATATTAAAAGTGTTCTTGAAAAAGGGCAAGCTTTTTTTGACCGATATTTTCGTCTTCATAAAATAAGATCTATAAGTGAAGAAGAATTGGATGCATTACAATATTTTGAACCTGAATCATCAGAAGAAATGCTTGATAAATTAAATAGTTATCCTTCTATTCATCCTTATAATTTACCCTTACTTTTAAAAGATGTAGATTTTATCTACGGTTTAACATTAGCTTTTTATGCTATCGTTGAAGATTTAAATCTTAGTTACATAAAAAAAACACCTATTTTATTTAGAAGTATTAGTTTAAGTAGCTATATTACACCAATTTCAACTGCTACCTATGTTCATGAAGTAACTCATACACAGTTAGATAGTCAAAAGGGGAGTGTAACTTCTTTTATCAATAGTGAAGTATTAAGTATCTTTTTAGAATTTCTTTCTTTAGAAAATACTCCTTATTTAGATTTTATCCTTAACTATCGTTTAAAACTCTTAGATGATAGCATATCATCACTTCGTGAAAATAATGTTAGTGATTATTTTTCGCTAGAAGTAGCAGAATCTTCAAGTAAATATATATCTTCAACTATCAAAGCTTATCAATTGTATTCTATTTATAGTAAAGGAAATTTAGCACTTAAAAAGGAAATTTTAAATTATATTCAAAATATATTTGATAATGAAATTTGTTTAGAAGAAGTCTTAAACAAATATGAAGTAACAACTCACAATGGAGTAAAATTGGTTTTAGAAAAGTAGTATAATGTAGTAAAGGTGATGCCAATGAATTTGTCAAATTTAAAATATTGTGACGCTATATATTGTCCCAAAAAGCTTTGGCTTGACAACAACTTTCCACAATTGGCATCTCAATCTGTAAAATCAAAAACAAATATCATAAATAATATCTCGCTTCTTTCTATAGCTCAATCTTTTTTTTCTTCATGTATAGAAATATCTTCCAAATTAGATATATCTCATAAATTAGAAGCAACTAAAAAAGCTTTAGCAAATACTTCAACTATAGTAGGAGCTACTTTTTTTTATGAAGATTGCCTTTGTACCATAGATATTTTTCATCAAGAAAACAATGAAGTAACCATCTATTCTGTCAAACAAGCCCCAGCAATAAAAGGAATCTATTTAGAAGAATTAAAATATCAAACATCCATTTTACATAAACTTGGATACAATATAGTTAAAATATGCCAACTTTACATTAACACTGACTATATTTTTAACGAAGTAATCGATTATTTTAAATTTTTTCATCTTGACGATTGTACTTATTTAATTCTTTCATCATTAAATGAAGTAAAAGACAATATCAATAAATTTGTTGCTTATTTAGATCAACAAAAAGAACCATCAGCAGATCTTAACATCAAGTGTTTAACACCAGAAAAATGCTCATTTTTTAATTATTGTCATTCTTTTTTACAACCAAATAATGTTTTTAACTTACCTCGTTTATCTGCCCAAAGCAAAATAGAATTGTATCAGCATGGATTGTACACTTATGAAATGCTTTTAAAAACAAATTTAAAAAATACTTTTAAATTACCAATGTACTATGAACTATATAATCCGTCTCCTTATATCAATAAAGAAAATATTTTGGCTTTTTTTAATAAAATGTCAAAACCTATATACTTTATTGACATTACTTATTTTCAACCAATTGTGCCACTTTACAATAATTCTAAACCTTATCAAAAGATTCCTTTTCAATATTCCATTGCTTATCTAAATAAAACGACTAATAACTTTAATTATATTGATTATTTAAGTAAAGAAGATGGTGATCCTCGTCGCTTATTAGCCGAGTCTTTAATAAACAATATTCCGAATAATGTTACTTTAATAACATATAACGTCCCTTTAAAAAAAGAATTACTTCAAGACTTAGCTTCTTTGTATCCTGATATAAAAAAACAACTTTTAAGTATCAGCAATAGCCTTCAAGACTTAATGTATCCATTTTATAATTATGATTATTATTGCAAAGAAATGCATGATTCATATTTATTTAAAGATGTTTTAAAAGCTCTTTTTCCAAATGATTCTGAGTTAAATTATCAAAAATTATCTCAAGTTCATGATGACAATGAAGCCTGTCTAACTTATCTAAAATTATTTAAATCTTCATCAAAAGAACAACTTAAAAAATCCCAAAATTTAATTAATTATGTTCATTTAAACACTTATGCATTGACTGAAATTTATAGCTTCTTACAAAACTTAGTAAAATAAGAGAGAAAAATTATCGTATTTATTTATTTTGTGTTAAAATAAACGGCATAAAAAAGGGGGGCACATTTTGCAAACAAAAAAAGTAAATTTTTTCTTTGTTATTTTAATTGTTACTGCTGCTGTTGTAAGTTTATTTTCAATTAAATCATTCAACTTTAGTGATATTTTGACAAATCGTGTTGAGAGTTTATTTTCATCAACTGGCACCATTGATTATAAAAAGACCAATCAATCATCTAAAGGGTCGCTAATAGATGAGAAAACTTTCTCTGAATTAACCTCATCTAATTTAACTGGTGAAGAATATAATTTTAATGTTTTATATTATCCTTATTACAGTCTTTTAAACAATAACGAAACCTTATTATATAAGCAAATTTATGCCAATGCCAAAGCTCTTAACAAAACATTTTCTGTTAGTGAAAATGTCAATATTGAAGAAGTTGATGAAACAATTGATGCTATTTATTATGATCATCCTGAATTATTTTGGTTGGGTAACGATTATACATACAAATATACTCGCGATAATCGAGTTGTTGAAATAACTCTAACTTTTAATACTGCAATTGCTGATATCAAAGAAACTCAACAGGAATTTAATCAAGAAGTAAATGAATTACTAAAAGGAGCTTATAACTTAGAAACAGCTTATGAAAAAGAAAAATATATTCATGATTTGTTAATTAGGCAAATAACTTACGATGAAAATGCTCCTAATAATCAAAGTGCATATAGTGCTATTGTAAATAAAAAAACTGTTTGTGCTGGTTATGCCAAAGCTTTCCAATTATTATTAACCAAACTAAACATTCCATGTTATTATATTGTTGGTTTTGCCAAGGAAGCTCACGCTTGGAATATTGTTAAATTAGATGGATATTATAATGTTGATTTAACTTGGGATGATGCTAAAGAACAATATAAATATTTTAATAAAACAGATGAAATATTTAATCGAAGTCATACTCGTACAGGTTTATCACAAAAAATACCATCTTGTACAGAAACAACCTACCAAAACTATGAAGAAGATAACGACAATGATGATACATATAATAACTATAATAATTATATCTATAACTATATATATAAATATAATTACAATTAAAGCTTTAAAAAGCTTTTTTTATTTTAATTAATGAAAAATAATGATATAATTAATTAAAATAAAGAGGTGGCTAAATGCAAAATATTACTATAAAATGGGTAGATGATACATATATATATGTAAAGTATGATGAAAAAATCTATGAAAAAATAGTACCAACTAAAGTTTTAAAAATCTATAAAAATGATAAAAAGTTTATGGAAGCATATACCGACTTTTTGAATCAAGATAATTTATTTCCAATAAGCAATCTTCGTTTTGGAGATACTATTTTTAATACGCAGTCAGTTAAATCATCACGACAAGAACCACTAAAAGAAGCAAAAGAAAATTCAGAAATAATGCTGAGTATTGATGAAAAAAGAGAGCTAGTAGATAAAAAAATAATGACAATTATAAAAGAACTTGAATTAACAGCAAGTAACGATCCATATATTCAACTTGGTAATATTTGTAAAGTTCAAGAATATTTAGCTAAAAAAAGTGCTGAGCATAGCCAAACAACGACTCTCAAAAATAATTATAATATAGATAACTTCTTCTTAAATGAACTTTATCTTGGTTTAATAAAAAATGAATATAAAGATGTTACCAATAGTATAATTCAAAAAGAAATTTTAAAGAGAATAGGTATTGATGCTTTAATTGTTGGATTAAGAGGTCAGACTCAAAATGAAAATCATTCAGCTAACCTTATTAAGTTATATGGTTCATATTATTATTTCGATCCAACTATTGAAGGTGTCTTATATAAGAAAAGACTTGAACAAAATAGTGAATTTATCATGAATTGTGCCGGTATGGGCAGCGAAACCTATGAAAAGTGGTACAAACCAACGGTTATTGTACCTGAAAAAATGTTTGGAGATTTAATTCCTATTCCGAAAGACATTGCTAAAAATAGCATACCAAATGATATGATTGCACGTGTTAGATCAACAGCAACTAAAGATTATGATATTATATAGATAAGAAAAGAGGAAAATTATGAAAGAAAAATATTTACCAATAGGTAGTGTAGTATTATTAGAAAATGGAAGCAAAAGGGTAATGGTAAATGGTTTTTGTGCCATTGATCCTAAAAATCCTCAAAAAATATTTGATTATTCTGGTGTTTTATTTCCAGAAGGCTCTTTAAGTTCTGATCAAGCTTTATTATTTGATCACTCTCAAATTTCAAGAATCGATCATTTAGGATTAGAAGATCAAGAAGAACAAGCATTTAAGGTAAAACTAAACATTCTTTTAGAAAAAATGTCTGAAAGTCAAAAATAATTGACTTTTAGACTAAACTAAGTTATATTAACTAACATCAAAACGCCGATAGGGACATGATAGTTAAACCTCTTAATTAAAGGGAACTTAGATAAGTGAGAACTAAGTATTAATGTTTAATTATTCCTACCCTGGAGTAAGGAAAAAAATCCTTCGGATAAAATCCGTTATCAATTATTAAGTAAAATATAAAGGATGGTACCGTGCTAGAGCACTCCTTAAGTACCATCTTTTTTTTAGGAGGAAAATATGAAATTAAGTAATAGTTATTTTTACACTTTACGTGAAAACCCTAAAGATGAAGAAAGCTTAAGTGGCAACTTATTAGTTCGTAGTGGCATGATAAAAAAAGTTGGTGCTGGAATTTATATGTATTTGCCTTTAGGATACAAAGTTCTAGACAAAATTATGAAAATAATTAAAGAAGAAATGGATAAAGCAGGTGCCGAAGAACTTTTAATGCCAAGTTTAATACCTAGCGAATATTATGAAAAATGTGGTCGTGTTGAAGCTTTTGGTGATGACATGTTTAATTTACATGATCGTTATAACAAACCATTAGTTTTAGGACCAACTCACGAAGAGTTATTTACGATAGCAGCCAAGGCCATGGTTAAAAGTTATAAAAATTTACATTTTACCATTTATCAACAAGCCAATAAATTTCGTGACGAACCACGTCCAAGATATGGTCTAATTAGAGTAAGAGAATTTATTATGAAAGATGCTTATTCTTTCGATAAAGACGAAGAAGGTTTAGACAGATCATACCAAGCAATGAAAAATGCTTATAATAATATATATAATCGTCTTGGAGTAAATTATAAAATTGTTCGTGCTGATAATGGTGCAATGGGTGGAACTTTGTCCGAAGAATATCAAGCTTTAACCGATATTGGAGAAGATGTTTTAGTTTTATGTCCAAAATGTAATTATGCATCTAATTTAGAAATAGCTGAAACAATTTCAGCTTTAACTTCTAATGAAAAATCTAAAGAATTAATCAAGGTAAGTACTCCAAATCAAGAAACAATTGAAGATGTTTGTAATTATCTGCAATTAGATGTAACCAAATCAATAAAAGCTTTATTAATGGATATTGCTGGAGAATTAGTTGCTTTCTTCATTCGCGGAGATCGTGAACTATGTGAAAATAAAGTTTGCAAATTATTAAATGTTAAAGAAATAAAATTTGCTGATGATAATCTAATTGCTCAAAGTAATGCTGTTGCTGGTTATACCGGTCCAATTAAATTAAATTGTAAAGTTGTTATTGATAATGAAATTCTAAAAATGAAAAATTTCTGTTGTGGAGCTAATTGTGAAGGATATCATTACATTAATGCCAATATTAATGACATAAAATACGATATAGTAGGCGACATCACTAATGTTCAAGAAGGAGACTTATGTCCTTGCTGTGGCGAACCACTATCATTCAAAAAAGGTATTGAAATAGGTAATTTATTTAAATTAGGTACAAAATATGCTCAAAATCTTGGTTTAACTTATCTTGATGAAAATAACCAAGAACAAGTAGTTACAATGGGATCATATGGTATTGGACCAGGCCGTATTCTAGCTAGTATAGCAGAACAACAAAATGATGAAAGTGGTCTTATTTTCCCTATGAATATCGCTCCATATCAAGTTGCAATCGTTCAAATAGATATGAACAATCCAGAACAAACTAAAATAGCTAATAGCCTATATGAAGAATTATTAAAAAATAAAATTGAAGTAATTTATGATGATCGCGAAGAACGTCCAGGTGTTAAATTTAAAGATATGGATTTAATAGGTATTCCTCTACGTATTACGATTGGTAAAAAAATAAATGAAAATAAAGTTGAATTAAAAGAAAGAAAAACAAATATTCAAGAAGATTGCTTGATAGCAGAAATTGTTCCAAAAATTATAAAAAAAATCGAAGATAGCTTAAAATAAGTTATCTTTTTTGTTATACTAAAAATAGGTGATAATAGATGACAGATATTATAAAAAAAACATATTTATATTATTTAACTCCTCAACCAAATAACCAAGAATATCAAAAATTATTAAGCATGGCTCAAGAGCAACAAATTAACTTTGATAAACTTACTCACAAAGTAGAACAATCTATCAAAAGAATAAAACAAAAAGCCCAAAAATTAGGATATGAAATAGATTTTGAATCATTTTACAATATGCTTCAAGATTATATAAGTCAAAAAGACGATTTAGAAGAAAATACAAAAAAAGATTATTTATTTATTCTTGCAACTTTATCAGAAATATATGATATTAACTTACGTCAAGAACTAGAAAATTATGTTTCTTTGAAGAATCCTCAAACTGAAGGAATGTTAGTTATTAAGTATTGTTATTATTTGATGAATAATGAAAAAGAAGATTATTACAACGATTTAATTAAATTAATAAATCTTAATAAATTAGATTTGAACTTAATAAGAATTAAAGCTAATAAAGAAGTAAGTAAAATAAAAAAACAAACAACTAAGTTAGGTTTTGATACAGATATTAAATCATTTAATAAAATGCTTCAAGATTATATAAGTCAAAAAGATCAATTATCTCAAAAAGAAAAAGAACGCTACTTACGTCTTTTAGTTCTGTTATCTCACATATATGATTTTGATATCAAAAAATATTTAGCTAATGCTAATAGTAAAAGGATTTCAATAAAAAAATTAATAGCTTCATTCTCTAATCCTTTAAAAAATAATTCCTTTCTAAAATCATTACTTCTATATCGTTTTAATAATGGGTATTTTCAAGTAGAAGAATTATCAATTCCAAATACTACAAATCCTTCTGACAATGATAAAAAAATAAATTATTATCAAGAGCAATCTTATTTACTACAAAAAATAATAAATATTTATCTTGATAAAATAAATAATTATTGCTTTGAAGATTTAAATCAAAATATATCATTTAATTTAAATGATAAAGATTACGAATTAATCAAGAACTTAACTACAAAACAATTATTTATTTTTGTAAAAAATATTAAAGAAGGTATTAATCAAACAGAAATAATAAACAATTTAAACATTAACTATCATATTTATTACTTCTTAAGTAAAACTTTGACAACTATTGAATTTACTAAAGATAATATTGGTCTTGATAATTACAATTTATTTACATATCGTAATGAACCATTTGATTTAAAAATATATATTAATACTTCTAATAGCGAAGAAACAGGACTTTTTTTAGGAGAATATATCTATAAATGTATTAATAATAATCTATCTTATCATATGGTAGGTCTTAATCATTTAGGTGTTAACAAAGATCGTACTATTCTTTATGCAAGTAAAAATGATTTACCTCTTAAAATAAAAATTTTAAATGAAATAAAAAAAGAGCATCCTGATTGGATTGAAAAATTTGGTTCACCAATTGCTAGTGGTGCTACCTTAAATAACTCGTATTATGCCATTAGTTTTGCTTATCTAGAAAATAATAATCATGATTGTAAAATATCATACCATGACTATTTTAATTATCTTTCTGAAGTAGCTTATTATCGTACTCTAGCTAAAATAGTTATTAATAAAATTACTAAAAAAGAAGACTTACTAACCGTTAAAAACTTTATTTCTTGTCAAAATATTACTTATTTAGAAAATAATGATTTACATTCAATAAAATTTAACAATATCGAGTTTATCAAAATAAAAGATATTATTAATTGTTACATACCAGAAATATCTCGTACTCTAAAATTATACTTTGAGCAAGAAGAAAAATTAAATATTTTAACTAAAGAATTTTCTAAGTCATTATTATATTTAAATAACTTAATTAATTCTAAAAATAAATATAGCGACACTAATATTGCTTTAATAAATTTATAATTTCATTTTAATTTCATCATATCTTCATAAACAAGTAATAATATTACTGAAGTTATAAAGAAGGTGATTTAAATTTATATTAAAATTATTGATCCCAATACTGAAAAAGGTCTAGAATTAAAAAAACGAGTTCTATCAGCAGCGAATAAAGTTGATTTTGGTATTACAATTATTAATATTAATCGAACCGATATTATAAAAAAATATAAAGTAAAAGAATATCCAAGTTTATATATAAATGATACATTAGCTCTTGAAGGCAAATTAATATCAACTAAAGAAATTGTTAAATTAATAAAGATAAATCATTGATTTTAAAAAATTTATTGATTATGTTATAATAAAATAGGTGATAATATGGCATCAGCAATAATGCATTTATGTATTGCAAAAGAAGTTAATAAATATTTACAAATGGATGAAAGATATCTTTTGTTAGGTTCTATTGCTCCCGATTTGTCTAAGGAATTAGGTGAAACAAAAGAAATATCTCATTTTCTGGATCATTCCAATGAAGATGATCTTCCAAACATTGATCGCTTCTTAAAAAAATATCGTCAAGAGTTAAATAATCCTTTTACAATGGGCTATTTTATCCATTTACTTACAGATAAATATTGGTTTAGAGACTATATAAATAATTATATATCTCGTTACACTCATGATAAAGAAAAGAAAGCTTTAACGTACTCAGCTATCCGTAGTGTTATTTACGATGATTATACAAATATTAATATTGACTTGATTGATCATTATAACTTATCTTTAGACCTTTTCTTTAATGAATTTCCTTTGCCTAAAAGTTCCATCAGTGAAATTCCTATTAATAAACTGCCTGTTTTAATTGACAAGTTAAGTCTTATATTAAAAGAAGCAAAAGAAGAAAAAACATTTATTTTTGATACAAGTGACATTTATGAGTTTATATCTAATAGCGTAAAATACATAATAAAAGACATTCAAATGTTAAACATTAACAGCAACTAAATTTATAGTTGTCTTTTTTTTTCATAAAATGTCAAGCAATTTGTCAAAGGAAAAAGACATGTGTCTAGTAAAAAATACTAATTTAGTTAATTGTTTACAAAATATTGACTCTAAAAAACATATATATTATATTTAATACATAAGATGATGATAGTAAGGAGCCGATAGAATGAAGAAAAAATATATTATAACTTTAGTTATTATTGGTTGTATGTTTATTATTTCTTTAATCATTTCTACCAGCTACGGCTTATGGATATCAACTCGAAAAGAAGATAAATTACAATCAGAAACTTTAAATTGTTTTAAAATATATTTTTCAAATGGTGATACTATCGAAAAAACAAATATTAAACCACTAGTTGATGAAGATGGCAAAGAAACTAGCCCGATGACTATCACTGTCACTAATATCTGTGCCAATACTAAAGAACTACAATTAAGATTAAATATAACTAAAAAAAATACTATTAACACTGATGGACTTACTATAATGGCTAGTGGTAATATCGAACAAGATGTTATTAACTATAATAATTTAACTAGTACTAAAACAACTGATAAAGAAATAAAAACAAGCAAATTAATAGGTCTAGTAAAAGTAAATCCTAATGAAACAGTTCGAACTAATATAAAATTATGGTTTAATGAAAAGAAAATGCCAAATATTAAACCAGAAGAGTATTTTAATGCTAAATTTGAACTAATTGATACCGAATCTTCTATCAAACCAACTTTTAGTGAGACAATTCTTTCATATGATCGTCCGACTGATGACAAAAAAAATCCAAATTTTGCTACTGTAGCAACTCTAGACGAAGGTCTAAACAAAACTGAAGACAATGATGGTGAGGTATTCTATTATCGTGGAAATGTTCAAAATAACTACGTATCATTTGCTGACAATCTATGGCGTATTGTTCGTATAAACGGAGATAAAACAGTTCGTTTAGTTTTAGATGAGACGATTGGCATTGCAGCATATAGCAAAAATAATACCGCTATTGATTACACCGGTCTAAAATATATTTATAACAATGAGCCAATCAATAACGACATTTCTAACTATTTACAAGAATGGTACAACAATAACATTACATCAAAAGGTCTCGATAAATTTGTTGCCACATCTTCTTTATGTAATGACTCATCAACTACCATTCAAAATTATCATACATACTTCGGTAGCTATCAAAGATTAACAGCTGCTAAAACACCAAGTTTAGTTTGTCCTAGTACCAACAATGATTTTGGTGGAAACTATAAAGAAAAAATTGGTTTACTTAGTGCTGATGAAGTTGCTTTAGCGGGTGGAGTAAATGGTGTTCCTAATTATAATTACTATTTATATACTGGTTATAACTATTTTACAATGAGTCCAGCAGAATACTATAACTATCGAGCTTATATATACTATGTAACTGCTGATGGTCAATTACTTGAAACTCCAACTAATCAAAGCTATAGTGTTCGTCCGGTAATAAATATAGAATCAACTGTTTCTGTATCTGGTCAAGGTACTAAAGAAAATCCATATACGATTGATACTAAATAATACTGTAATAATATTTACAGTATTTTTTTATTTATGTCATCTTCTTTTTTCTTATTCTGTCGAACCTGTTTAAAAAATTAAAAAATAACTCTATATTCTATTTAACAGGTGATAATATGGATATTGAAAAGATAATAACATTACATGAAAAACTTATTTATAAATTAACAACCAAATTTTATGACATTCCCAAAGAAGACTTATATCAAGCTGGAGTTATTGGTCTTATTAAAGCTTATAATAACTACCAACCCGATTCTAGTAGTAAATTTACTACTTATGCTTATCCATATATTTATGGTGAAATGTATGAACTAGCAAGTAGTCTTCGATCAATTAAACTAAATAAAGATGTCTTAAAATTATATAAAAAAATAGAACAAACTAAATATTTGTTAGCCCAAAAATTAGAACGTTTACCTTCGAGTGAAGAATTATCATTATATTTAGAAATACCAGAATCAACCATTGCCTTAATATACCAGAGTACCAATACCATTATGAGTCTAGATTTAGAAGAGGAACGTCCATTATATGAAACAATAAGTAACGAAGTTAGAATATCAAAAGATAATATCATTGATGTTAGAGATTCTTTAAATGTTTTAAATCAAGAAGAAAAACAAATTATTAATTATCGTTATTTTAAAGATTATACTCAAAGTGAAACGGCTAAAATACTTGGTTTATCTCAAGTAAAAGTTTCACGTTATGAAAAAAAGAGTTTAAATAAAATGTATAATTATCTAGCTTCCTAATCATAATAACAATGGAGGCGTAATATGAATAAGAAAAAATATCAGCAATTAGTCGAAGAATTAACTCCCAAAGAAAATAAATTAGCTAACATGCTAGTAGCATTCATAATAGGAGGAATTATCGGTCTAATAAGTAATTTTATATATTTGAGAATGCTCATATACTATCGACAAGATTTAGCTATTTCCTTTACTTTACTAATTTTAATTGTTATCACAGCCTTTTTTACTGCTTTAGGATGCGCTGATAATCTATTTAGTAAATTAAAATGTGGTTTAATTATTCCAATTACCGGTTTTGCTCATTCTGTTTCTAGTTGTATAATCGATTATAAAAGAGAAGGCTTTTTAAATATGGGATCAAATACTTTTAAATTAGCTGGTTCAGTTTTATTATATGGTATTGTTTTTGCCATAATTTTAACTTTAGTAAAGGTGGTTTTAAATGGCTAGTTTTAAATATAATGATGTTTACATAAAAGACTATTGTACAATAGTAGGTCCAAAAGAAAAGGAAGGAAATATAAAATTTCCTAATTCTATAAAAGATTATTATTATGATGAAGAAAATCTTGAAGAGGCTGAAATAAAAATGCAAAATTATTGTTTAAATAATCTGTTGAAAAAAAACAAAATGGCAGCTTCCGATATTAATTTAGTTATAGGTGGTGATCTTATTGATCAATCAGTTATTACAAGTTATAACTTAGCCAATAAGAAAATTCCTTTTTTAGGAGTTTACAATGCATGTTCCACCTTTAATGAAGCACTTCTTATATTAGCTAACTTTCTTGAAGCCAAAATGATTAAAAATGGCATTTGTATTACGTCGAGTCACAATCTGAATGCTGAAAGACAATATCGTTTTCCTATAGAATATGGAGCTGTTCGTAAAATATATTCAACGTTTACGACTACCGGTGGGGCAGCTTGTTTATTAACAAATGAAAAAACTCCATATAAAATAGAATCATCAACGATAGGAAAAGTAGTTGACTACGGAATTAAAGATGCATCTAATATGGGAGCAATTATGGCTCCAAGTGCAGCATTAACGCTTCATGAACACCTTACAGATCTAAATAGAGATGTTAATTATTATGATGTGATAGTAACTGGTGATCTTGGCCTTTTAGGAAGTAAAATATTTCAGCGATTAATAAAAAATGATTATAATTATAATTTACCAAACTACTTTGACGCAGCTAGTATTATCTATAAAGAAGATCAAAATACTAACCAAGGAGGTAGTGGACCAGTTGTTATGCCACTAATCCTATTTACCAAATTACTTACTGAAAAAAAATACAAAAAGATTCTTTTATTAGCAACTGGCTCTTTACACAATCCTTTAATGGTTAATTTAAAAAAATCAATTCCTTCAATAACTCACGCTATAAGTATCGAGGTGATGAAATGACATATTTGAATGCTTTTATAACATGTGGTCTTGTTTGTCTACTTGGTCAAATTATATTAGACAACACTAAATTAACACCTGGTCATGTTACATCTATCCTAGTTTGTCTTGGTGCAATTTTATCTTTTCTAGGACTTTATGAATATATAACTGAATTTTCAACTATTGGTTCTTCAATTCCTATAACATCTTTTGGTAATGCTTTATATAAAGCGGCTTTTGAAGGATTTCAAAAAGCAGGCTTTATTGGTATGTTTGCTAATCTTCTCTCTACCACAAGTACCGGAATAACTAGTGCTGTCTTTTTTGGATTTATCTTCTCCCTAATTTTTAACGTAAGAGATTAATTCTCTTTTTTTATGTTTTAAAATATCATAATTTTTGCTATAATTACTATGAAAGAATGAAGGGATAATATGGATAATAATGCTAATAAATCACAGGATGTAACTACTACTTCAACTAATAATGTAGTAGCTAATCAAGCAAATGTACCAGTAAATAATACTGAAGCAACCAATCAACCAGCTCAAGAAACACCACAAGTAGCAGCTCAAGTGTCAGAAACTCCAGCTAATCAAAATGATAATCAAGCTCCTAAACCAACTAATGCATTTAATGGTGAAGAGAAGATTATCTATCAAATAAAGCCTGAAAAAGACGCTAACCCCATTGGTGTAATCATCTTTTTTGCAATTATCATCGGTTTTGCTATCAATTTACCAACTATTAGTAAATATTTAAATAAATATATTACACCATCTACACCTACAGCTAAAACCCCAACTACTGATGATAATAAAAAAGACGATAGTCAGGATGAATCAAAAGAAGATAAATTTTATAGTTTTAACTTAGGGTATGGAAGTGCTACAATTGGAAATTTGTCAATAAAAAACCCAGTTATGAGTCAAAAAAATGACCACTATGAATTAAATTTTACCCTTATTAATGATAGTGATGAAAATTATGCTTTCAATAAAAAATACTTTATTGAATTTTATGATAACGAAACATTTATTAGTGACTCTTTGATTCAATCCTTTGATATATTACCAGCTAAACAATCTCGTGAATTTTCTGTTGTAATATCTGAAAAAGCTTACAAAAAAGCTAATCAATTTAAGTTAATAGAAAAATCACAAGATGATTATCCAGAAAAAGAAATAACTGATACCGAGGGAGATTATACTTTATTAAAATGTACTTTAGATAACGACAAAATAACCTATTACTTTAAAGATAATTTACTAGCAAAAGTTGAAAATAATTATAGTATTAAAAAAAGTAACAATAATTATCAAAGTTTGCTAGAACAAGATAGAAAATATGCTGAAATTTTAAATAATATTGATGGTGTTGAATCAACATTGGTTGAAAATAATGAAGGATATAGTATGACAAATGTTTTTGTCTTAAATCCAACCCAAATTAAAGAAATATCAGATTTAAAGCAATATAAACTTTTCCGTTATAATGAAAAAAGTAAAATCGTATCATATGAAATAACTTCTCTTGGATATACTTGTAGTTAGGATGATAAAATATGACTTATAATTTTTGCGTTTCTGACTTTGAAGGACCATTAGATTTACTACTTCATTTAGTTAAAGAATCAAAATTAGATATTTATGAAATTAACATTAGAGAAATAATTGAACAATATTTAGATTTCATTCATTCTATGGAAGAACAAAATATTGATGTAGCTAGTGAATACCTAGTAATGGCCGCTGAATTAATCCATCTTAAAAGTAAGCTCCTTATAAATCGCCAAGATGAAGAAGAAAATAACGATAATGAAGATGAATTTAGTATCAATTCTGAAGAAGATTTACGCAATAAATTATTAGAATATGAAAAATATAAAGAATTAACTAAAAATTTATCAGAACTTGAAGAAAAACGTATGGAAGTATACACCAAATTACCGGAATCTTTAAAAAGTTACATTGAAGTAGATAAATTACCTAAAGGTGAATTTGATTTAAATGATTTACTTAATGCCTATAATGAATATTTGAAAAGAAAAAAATTAGAACGACCTTTAAAAACTAAAATTACTAAAAAAGAATTGAGTATAGATGATCAAATAAAAAGTATTAGAAAAATATTAAATAATAAAAGAAAAATTGAATTTTTTGAATTATTCGATGAATTTAGTAAAGAAAATATCGTTGTTACTTTTCTATCTATTTTAGAAATGACTAAAAATGATGAAATAACCCTACTTCAGAATGATAATTTTAGTCCAATTATAATAGAGAGGAGGGAACAATAATGGATTTATTAGGTGTTTTAGAAGGCATATTATTTGTAGTTGGCGATGAAGGAATTACCCTAAACCAAATCTGCGATATCTTATCTATTTCGGTTGATGAAGCCAAAAAATTATTATTAGAATTAAAACAATCTTATGAAAGTACCAATCATGGCATAAGGATAAGCTATTTAGGTGATGCTTTTAAACTTACTACTAAAAAGGAACATAAAGAATATTATCGCAAATTAATAGAAAATCCTGAAAACAATACCTTATCTCAAGCTGCTCTTGAAACATTAGCTATTATAGCCTATAACCAACCAATTACTCGCATTGAAATAGATGAAATGAGAGGAGTTAGTTGCAAACATATTTTAAGAAAACTAGTTGCCAAAGGATTAGTCAAAGAGGCTGGTAAAAGTACTATGGCTGGACGTCCAAACTTATATGCCACAACTAGTGAATTTCTAGATTACTTTGGTTTATCATCGATAAATGCCTTACCTAAAATAAAAGAAACCGAAATTGATGAAGATGAAGATAAGGAACTATTTACATCAATTTATAAAGAGGACAAAAGTGATATAAATGAATAAAGAATTGCTTATTATTCCTGATGAAAATTTAAAATATAGTGAATTTGATAACCAAGAATTAAATAATTTAACTATAAATAACAAATCTATTGATGATACAACATTTACTAAATGTAATTTAAAAGAGACAAAATTTGATAATGTTTTATTCGACAAAGTAACTTTTTTTAATTGTGATTTATCCAATACTAATTTTAATGAATGTAGTTTTCATAATATTATCATAGATAATTCTAAATTATTAGGAGCTAACTTTTATAATTGTCGCTTTACCAAAGTAACAATAAAAAATACTAACGCTAGATACCTTAATTTAGTAGATACCAAAACTAAAGAACTTTCTATTAATGATTCTGATTTTACAGAAAGTACGATGTTTAATACAATTCTAGATAAAACATCATTATTTAATGTTAATTTTACCCAAACTGAATTTAGCGAAATGAGTTTAGCCAATCTTGATGTCAGTAAGTGTAATATATCTAACATTAGAGTATCTCCACGTTCCATCAAAGGACTAAAAATCAACTCATTTCAAGCTCTCGATTTAATTAATATCTTAGATGTTAAAGTAATTGACTAATTAATATTTTTGATAAATATTATCAAAAAACATTTAAAAATTTCAAAAGTATGTTATAATTAGTCATGTAATGCCTGTGTGGCGGAATTGGTAGACGCGCTGGACTCAAAATCCAGTGGTAGCAATATCGTGTGGGTTCGAGTCCCACCACAGGCACCAAATTTTTAAATAGTGAACCAAGTGTTCAATAATATAAATATGACTAACAGACTGTTAGTTTTTTTTAATACAAATAATATATAAAATATAAACTACAATATCTTATTATGATATAATAAACAAATACGATGGAGGAGTTTATGAATAAAAAAATAGCTATAATAGAAATAGGTAGTAACAATACCAAAACTCATATTTATGAAAATGATAAATTACTTAAAGAAAGTAATGTAACAATTGAATTTAAAAAAAATTATAAGCAACAAAATAAAATTCAAGAATCAGATTTAGCCAAATTATACGATGTAATTAAAACAACTTTAGAATATACTAAAAATGTCTATATTTATGGTTGTAGTATTTTTAGAAATATTAAAGATGAAGAACTATCTGCAATAAATAAAAAATTAAAAAATACCTTTAACCTAGAAATTAAAGTTGTATCACAAGAAGATGAAGCTAAATATACTGCTATGGGATGTTATAACAACATGAACTATGATGGTAATTTATGTGTATTTATTGGTGGTGGAGGTTCAATAGAATTAATTTTTGTCAATAATAAAAAGATAATAGCTACCAAATATTATAAGTTTGGTGTTGTCGATGTTACAAATGAATTTCCTAGTCTAAAAAACGATGTCCCAACTTGTACTTTTGATGAAGTTTACAAATACGTTGAAAGTCTTATTGGTGAAATAAATATCCAAGCTAATATCTTAATTTTAACTGGAGGCGATCACCTATATTGGTATAATAATGCTCAATATAAACTGAAAAAAAACACTTTATATGAAAGCTCTAATCAAAAATATATGCTTACTAGAGAAATGTGTGATAATTATGATCATAATGCTTTAGTTACCTCTTTAGATAGAATAAGAAAAAATAGTGATAACCCACTATGGTTCGATGGGTCAAGAGCGATGAAAGTCATTACTAATTTAATTGCTCATAAAATTGATGCCAAATACGTTATTCCTACCAAAATAAATATGGAAGATGGCTTAAAAGATCGCATAACAAAATAATAAAAAATCCTTTTAATCAAGGATTTTTTTTACATAATTGTAAGCTATTCTTGTTAGCATTTTCTTCTATTAATATATTTCTAAGCTCTATAAAAGATTTGTCAGTTTCATCTTTTACTTCTTCATATACCTTTTTTAATACATCATCTGTAGACATATTAGGATTATGTCTTTTTATTTCATCAAAAATTAATTTTAATTTATTATTTAAACCATTTACTTTCAAAAATTCTTCTCTAAATTTATCTTTGTTATTTGCTAAAATAGCAATTTTTTCTAAAAAAATTTTATAATCAAAATCTTCAAAATACATCTTTTCTGTCGCATATCCTTTTTTACCAAATTTACTAATTATATGTTGTCTAGACTGCTCAATGATTTCATCAAGCGTATCATTAGGATTGTGTTTCATTCGATAAGCATAAGTCCTTTTTAATGGCAATTCTATTAAAGTATTGCGATCAGCTGAAGAGACAATTTTTCCATAAATACTACGTGGTTCACCTTCTAAGCTGGCTCTATGATCATAGACAGCTTCTGCCATTACTTTAATTTCATCTTGCGTAAAAAAATGCTCTAAATTTTTATCTCTCAATAAAATTTCAGCTCCTAGTTTTTCATGGTGTGATGCATCTATAGAGTGAGCAATATCATGGTAAGCAGCAATTGTATAAACCATATCATAATTAATATCACTAACTTCTTTAGCAAACTTTAAACTTCTTTCTATAACATATCTAATATGATCTAAATTGTGTCCCATATCATTATTTTGATAACAAGGTAAAATATTTTCTTCAATATAATTTAGTAATTCCGTACTTAATTTCATTCTAATATCTCCTCATTAAATAATTTTATCATATAAGAAACATTTTTTCTTTAACTTTTATCTTTAATTACTATAAATTATTCTATATATAAAATCATAATACATTTTACTTATATGCTATAATAAAAATATCAGCAAAACCAAGGAGTAGATTTATGGAAATATTTGAATTAATAGATCGACCAAGTAATTTAATAAATAATTTAATAGAAATTTGGGAAGACTCGGTTAAAGCAACTCATCTTTTCTTATCTTCATCTGAAATAAAAAGTATAAAAAAATATGTTCCCCAAGCTCTACTAGAAGTAGATCATCTATTAATTATTAAAGACAAAAAACAAAAAATAATAGCTTTTGCTGGCGTAGAAAATCAAAGATTAGAGATGTTATTTATAAAAAATAGTGAAAGAGGAAAAGGTTATGGTAAACAGTTATTAAATCATGTTATAAAAAAATATCAAATTAATGAGTTAACTGTTAATGAACAAAATCCTCAGGCCGTTGCTTTCTATCAGCATATGGGATTTAATACATACAGAAGGACAGAAATAGATGAGCAAGGAAATCCATATCCACTTCTTTATATGAAAATTTAAATAAAATTTTTTTGAAGGGATGATAAAATTGAAAATATTAATTATTTGTAGCATGAGTTCTTGGTTCAAACCTAGCTTATTCTTTAAAAAAAAGTAACGATATAACAATTTTTGCTCGAGGCAAAACGTACGAAAATTTACAAAATAATGGTCTTACCATAAAACATAAATTTGGTCACCAAACAATTGATCATTTTAAAATAATTAAAAAATTAGAAGAAGATGATCTTTACGATGCAATCTTTATTGTTTCAAGATTTTCTAATTTAGATAGTATCGTTCCTATTATCGAATCTAATAAAAGTCAAAACATTATTTTTGTTGGAAATAATATAAAAGTCGAAAAATACCAAACCATCAAAAATAAAAATGTTTTATTTGCCTTTTTTATGGCTGCTGGTAAAAAATATGATGGTTATATAAATTCTATTTGTTTAAACAAAATAGTAATTGGTCGTACTGATGGAGCAAAGTATGATAATGAATTTATTAAATCTATCTTCAATCAAACTAAAATAAAAGTAACAATTGAAAATAAAATGAATGATTATCTCAAAACTCATGCATGTGCTGTTTTTCCTTTAGTTTTTGCTAGTTATAAAGTTAATGGTAATTTGAAATTATTAAAAAAGGACAAAAAATACTCTTTATTAATTATGGATGCCATTATTGAAGAATATGATGTTTTAAAAAAATTAGGTTATGAAATTCTTCCTAACGGGGAATATGAAAATTGCTGTAATAAAAAAAATTTATGTGCTTTCATATATCGCTTTATGTTTTCTAATTTTATTGGTCAAATTTGTATTTCTGACCATGCTATGAGTGCTAAAGATGAATTCATTCTTCTTGGTAATGAATTTGAAAAATTAAAAGAAAAAGCTCATCTTGAAACTAAAGTATATGACCAATTAAAATTATCACTTTTAAGTGATAAAAACTAAATAAATAATCTTAAAATAATAAAAGTGAGGTAGAAAAATGAACGATTTTAGCTGGGAATTAGTAAAAAAATTGGCTTTAACAAATCCTTTATTTTGGCTTTTTCTGATTATAGCTTTTATAAGTTGGGCCTTTTATCGTCAGATAGTTGGTTTTATGGGAGAAGTATGGACTAAGGAAGCCTTATCTAAATTAAATAAAAAAGAATATAAAGTATTAAATAATATTATGATTGATGTCGATAATAAAACTTATCAAATTGATCATATTGTTATTAGCAAATATGGTATTTTTGTCATTGAGACTAAACAATATAATGGATATATTACAGGAAGTGAATACGATAAAAATTGGTGCTTAAAAGCAGGTAATAAAAAAATTTATATCAACAATCCGATGTATCAAAACTATGGTCATGTTGTTGCCCTTAGTAAAAAATTAAATCTTGACATGGATAAATTTATTCCTATTGTTTGTATTCCTAGTACGGCCAAAGTAAATGTAAAGTCTCGTATTCCAGTAGCGCGCAATACTAATATAGTTAACATTATTAAGAACTATCAAGAAGAAATTATTTCTAAACCTGCTTTGTTTTATGAAAAAATAAAAAAAGCGAATATTACCGATTATAAAACTAAAAAAGAACACATTGTTAGAACTAGGGCGATAATCAATGCTAAAAAAAGTAATATGGTAGGTAAATGCCCACTTTGTGGGAATGATTTAATTTTAAAAAATGGTTCTCGAGGCGAATTCTACGGATGCAAAAGTTATCCTAAATGTAAATATACTCAAAGTAAATAGCATTAATTATTAAAAATATTATATTTGAAAGAAAAGATCTAAGATGAAAAAAAATACAAAATTAATATTATTATCTATTTTACTATTAATCATTCTAAGTATTTTGGGAATTATAATTTATTCTAAAATAGATAAAGTTAATAAAAATAAAATAGCCCAAGAAAAACAAACAAGATATTCTGAAATACGAGAAATAGTTACAAAAGGAGTTAAAAATAATCTTAAAGCTATGTATCCTAAATGTCCTATTGTAGATAAACTTCCTGAAGATAATGCTCCAGGAACACATTACAATGCCCAATTTTTAATTGAAAATGGTTACATAAAACAAAAAGATTTACTTGATTATGATAAAAAATCCTATTGTGATGTATTTGTAAAAGTTAAACGATATCGAAAGGATCCTTTAGATGAACAAAATAACTGTAATATTTCATATAAACTATATTTAAAATGTAATGGTTATGAAGAAAAAGGGTATCAAAATTGGGGATAAAAATATTATTTGAAGGAATTATATGAAAAAGAAAACTTTTTTAATATTAAGTTTAATTGCTTTGATATCAACTTTTATTTTTGCAGCAATGAATACCATCACCATTAACACTTTTGTCTTTAATATCAATCTTTCTTACTTTCGAATATTTCTTTTTATTATTATCTTATTTTGTCAACAAATTTGTTCAAAATAAAAAAATAAGATTATCCCAAATTATTGGTCTAGTTTTGCCAAGCATTTCTATAGTATTGATACTACTATTTTCCATTATTCTTAATTATGATTATCTAATTTGGTATGCTTATTCAACTCCATTTTATATAAATGTCCTTGTTAGAAGTACTGTTATCAAATATAAAAAATGGTGACGGTGAATCATGGGAAGATAAGTTCTTAATTATCTTTAAAATAATTGATGAAGAAAAAGTCTTTGTAGAAAACATTTACCATTCGGTTTCCAGTGAAATATTAAGAAGTAATTTATACCGCCTAGTTTATCCGATAATATATAGTGAAATAGTAGATAAATCTAAAGAGAAGAGTTTAAGAGAAGAAGATAAACAATTTATAACAAATTTTTATAAATATGCCTTTGTTTCTATTGTTTTAGATTGGTTAGATAAAGGAATGCATGAAAATCCTGAAAAAATTGTCGCTGAAGTAAGCAAACTTATTACTGGAACTATTGATCATGCTTGCTCATCAGTAAATAAAGAAAAATAAGAGTGCGTCTTGCCGTGGTATAATACATTTACTAAAGTTGGCTTTTTAGTTTAAATATAAAAATATATAGAGGAGAAAAAATATGATAAAAAAAATAGAAAATAATAACAAAATAATAATATCTCATATTGCTGATATTGATGGAATGGGTTCTATAATTTTAGCAAATAAATTTTATAACAATAAAATTGACTATATTTTAGGTGATATTAATGATTTGCCTGAGCTCTTCACAACTTTTGATTTTTCTAAGTATGAAATGATTTATTTATGTGATTTACCTCTTATTCCAAGTGCTATTGCTATTTTAAATAAAAGAGTGGACATAACAAATAAATTACAACATTTTGATCATCATTTATCATATAATAAAGAAATACCAGCATATGTAAATGCTGTTTCAGAACTAAATAACCGTAAAACTTGTGGAACAGAACTATTTTATAATTACTTATTAACTTTAAATGATTCTTTAAATAATTCATTTTATAAAACATTCGTAGAAGCTACACGTGAACAAGATACATGGGACTTTAAAGAAGAAAGTTTTAACGCCAAATTACTTGCGAGCACTCATGCCTTGATTGGTCCAACTGCATATATTGAATTGATTTTATCTTTAGATGATCAAGAAGAATTTCAAATACCTAAAGTATTTAGTGATTTATATAAATTTGATTTAGAACGCCAACAACTATATATTGACTATATTAATAAAAATTTATTAGTAACAGAATACAATAATTATAAAATAGGAGTAACCATAGCAGAACAATACCGATCAATAGTAGGGGCTGAGATATGCAAAAAAAGACCTGAATTAGATTTTGTTATGATTTTAAATTTTAGTCGTAATACAGTATCCTTAAGAAGTGCTAAAGAATCTGTTGATTTGAATCAAATATCTTCTGAATTTCATCCAGATGGTGGTGGTCATAAAAGTGCTGCTGGCTTCGTCATTGATTCTAAATCGATTCCTAAAATAAAAAAATATCACCAAATGTATTTAGAAAATATCAAAAATAATTAATGAATTACAATATATAAATAAATTAAGAAGGTGTTTTAAATGATTAAAAATATTATTCTCGACGTAGGTGGTATCTTATTTGACGATAGTAAAGAAAATCTTGTTAAGTTATTAAATAAAAATTGTGATCTTCTTTATAAGGAAACCTATGGTAAAGGTTTCAAAGAATGTTTACTTGGTAACCAAACAATTAAAGAATATTTAAATACTTTGAAAGATAAAGATAATTATCAAGAAATAGAATATGTTTTAAACAAACAGAATCTTTATAGAACATATCTTATAATGTCAGATAATTTTAATTACATAAAAAAACTAAGACAAAAAGGTTATAAAATATATCTTTTAACTAATATTACTAAAGATTCTTATTATTATATCAATGATACAATAAATATCGATAGTACCTTTGATGGTGGCGTATATTCCTATCAAGAACATTTAATAAAACCAGATGTTAAAATATACACTTTGCTATTGGAAAAATATAACTTATCAAAAGAGGAAACTATTTTCTTTGATGATAAGGAAAAAAATATTATTGCTGCTCAAGCTTTAGGGATTAAAGCAATCTTATTTACTTCAATTACTGATATAGAAGGAGCCTTAAAATAATTATTATTAAAACTTATACTTATATCCATTTTATTAAGAGGTGATATCGTTTGAATATATATCGAAATTTAAATGAATTAACTGAATACATAGAAGATAACTTAGAAGCAATAAATAAATTATAAAAAATCATCTAAATTTTTAGGAGTCAACGATTATACAATGAATAGAATTTTTAATATAATAGTCGGACTTCCTTTATCAGAATATATTCGTAAAAGACGTTTAACAAAAGCTCGCTATGTGTTGGCAAGAGAAAATTGTAACTGATCAAGAATATCTTTTACAAATGAAATCAAAAAAAGAGTTATTTAAAGAAGTCGAACAAACTATTAAAAACAATCATAGTTATGAAATCTCACAAATTGTAGCCTATGATATCGTAGATGGTTCAAAAGAATATCTTGATTGGATAGAACAAGAAACTATTTAATTTTCATTTAATAAATTTAATATATTATTAATCATGAAAAAGGTGATTTTATGCGTATCTTAATTGTTGAAGATGAATATAATTTGGTTGATGTTATCGCATCACGTTTAAAAACAGAAAAATATCTCGTTGATATAAGCGACGATGGTGAAGATGGCTCTTACAATGCCTTAACTGGAATATATGATTTAATCATACTAGATGTTATGCTTCCTTTAAAAGATGGTTTTACTATTTTAAAAGCAATTCGCGAAAACAAAATATCTAGTAAAGTTATCATGTTGACTGCTAAAAGTACAATCGAAGATAAATTAGATGGTTTAACTATGGTGCCAATGATTATCTAACTAAAACATTTTATATTGAGGAACTAGTTGCTCATGTTAATATTCAATTAAAAGGTCCTGATCAAAAGGAAAATTTAAATAAAAGGAGCTATCATGATATAGAATTAAATTCTCAAACATCTAAACTTACTAGTTTAACTAATGGTGAAAGTGTCGAACTAGTCTTCAAAGAATATCAAATCTTAGAATACCTTTTGGCTAATGTTAACGTTGTATTATCTAAAGATCAAATATATGACAAAATATGGGGCTTCGATCGAGACTCTGAGTCCAACAATCTTGAAACTTATTTATCATTTATCCGTAAAAAATTAAAAGCTATTGGTTCAAAAGTAACCATAAAATCCTTAAGAGGACTTGGTTATAAATTAGAGATCCAAGATGAATAAATTAAAAAATAAAGTATTTTATACTATTTTTTTAAGTTTTAGCATATCAATTTTAATTTTGATTATTTCTTTTAATATTGAACAATATTTAACTCAAAAGACTAAAATAACCAATATTTTAAATCAACTTATGGAAAAAAAAGAAAATAATTCTAATCTTAATAAAGAACTTCCAGAACAAAAGGATAATAAACCAACTAACTTAGAACCAAAAGATGATATTAATAATATTAAATATATGGATTTAACTATTTATACTGCTTTACTAGATGAAAATAATAATATAAAAGATATTATTAACCATACTAATAATGATACTTCTGAAGCAGAAATAAAACAAACTGCTCAAACTATTTTATCTTCTAATCCTAAAAAAGATTAAAATTTGTTTCTTATACACTAGTAAGTATTCTTACAAATTTAATGACCAAGAATCTTTAGCGAGTGTTGATAATTCTGAAATTCAAAAAAATCTTTTAAGCTATCTGGTAATAAGCATTATCATATATATATTATTAGAAGTTATTATCTTTATTATTTCTAAAAAAATAACTAAACGGATCACAGAACCAGTTAAAGAAAGTTTTAAACGTCAAAAAGAATTTATCGCTGATGAATCACATGAATTAAAAACACCACTTTCTGTAATTATTGCCAGTGTTGAAGCGTATGAAGAAAATCCTCAAGAAAAAAAGGTTAAATAATTTAAAAATTGAAGCCGATCGCATGAACAACTTAATAAAGAATCTACTTGATTTGGCATCCAGTGAACGGGAAGAAACTTTTATTAAACAAAAAAATAACTTATCAAAAACAATCGAATGCCAATTCTTCAATGGACCAACCTAATGGTCAAAGTATGCCAAGCAATGAAACAAGTACCACTAAACTAACAACTGGATATTATATTGCCTTTGCTGGCAAATCATTTATTTTAACAACAGCAATTATTTATTTAATAATGTCTAATTTCAATAAGAAAGACGTTAAAGAAACTTTTGCCAATAATGACAAAAAAGTTATGGCTATTTTATCAACAATTATTCTAACAGCAGCTTTAACAGTAGGAGAGGGAATGCTTGCTAATAAAATCATAACTAATAATCAACCAACTTCTAATAATGGTAATATGAATAATAATGCTAATATCACATATAGTGCAAGTACTGAAATTACTGAAGATAAAACTTCTCAAATCAAACTTACAGGTGATAGTTATGTTACAAGCTTAGAAGATGAAGACGAGACTTATAGTAATATTGATTTTAATGGTTACACATTATATGTTAATGGAACTGCTTTAACAAAATAAAATATTTTCACTAAAATAACATTTATTTTTCACAACGAAACCATTAATTTTTCACTTCAATAAATTATAGTTAAATCGTGAAAGGAAGTGATAATATTAGAGAAATACAATTGATTGGAGCGCATACCAAAAATGGTTTGAAATTACGAAAAATAATGGAGAGAGTTATTGAATCAAATGAAATAAATTTGCCTCTTACTATTTCTGAAGACTTAGATAACAAACTAAAACATAAATATAATATAAAAGAGATTCCCTGCATAGTTATAGATGATAAAGTCGTTAGTCAAGGCCGTGTCCTTACCGATCGTGAATTTAAAAAAATTCTTGTAGCAGAAGGAACTATTTAAAAAAATAAATGATAATAAATTTATTTTAAATAACCATATAAAAACCTTAGTTTTTTCTAAGGTTTTTAGTTTGCTTTAAAATACCTATATTTCTAAATAATAAAATAAAGATCTTTAAATAAAAAATAAGAAGCTTTCTTATATAAAAGAAAAATTCTTATTTTAAAATACTTAATATCAATTTTATAACTTCGTCTTTCATTATTTCATAATTTATTTCAGTATGTTTATGATAAGCCATTTCATGGCATAATTGATCTACTAAGTTTAAAATAATGTGAATCTTTTCTAAAGGATTTTCTAAAATGATTCCTTGACTTTGTAATTTATTCCATATTTGTTTAGTTGTTGCTAATTCATCTTCTTTAAATATCTTACCAACATCGCTATCTAAATGAGCCATCGCCATGATTTCTTCATGTTCTTTTTCTGAAAGATTATGATTCTCAATTAATTTATCAATTATTTTACGTAACAAACTATCTATTGAATCTAGAGAAATATCTTCGTTATTTAAAATATCAATAATTGGAAACATAATTTGTTTTGAATAGTCTTTAACTCCTTCTAGAAAAATATCTTTTTTATCATTAAAATACTGATAAATTATTCCTGTTGATACTTGAGCATATTTAGCTATATCAGCAGTACTTGTTTTATAATAGCCATTAGTACACATTAAGGAAAAACCATCTTTAATAATTTTTTCTCTTTTTTCTATTGATCTTTTTTGAACTGGTATTCTTGTTTCCATAAAATTCCTTCTTTATAAATAATTATTATACTATAAACTAACTTTTTTGAAAATATGAATTTTTTTTCATGTTTTTAGTTGACTATCTTCTTGGTCATAGTATAATGAAATTGAAATATGAAAAAAGTGTCATATTTAGAGGGAGAGTATTTATGGAAGAATTAATACGTTTTAAAAATGTCAAAAAGACTTACGTTGTTGGCGAAAAGAAATTTAATGCTTTAGATGGTGTTAATTTCACTATTAATAAAGGTGAATTTGTTGTTATTTTAGGTCCATCTGGAGCCGGTAAGTCAACACTTTTAAATTTGTTAGGTGGAATGGACAAGGTAACTAGCGGCGAAATAAAAGTCGGAGATAATATTGTTTCTAAAATGAGTGATAGTGAATTAACCGACTATCGTGCTGAAAATGTTGGCTTTATTTTTCAATTTTACAACATCTTACCAACACTAACAGTTTTAGAAAATGTCGAAATAGTTAATGATATTGTTAAAAATCCTAAAAAAGCCCGTGAAATTTTAAAAGAAGTTGGCTTACAAAATCATTTGAAAAAATTTCCCAATCAATTATCCGGTGGCGAACAACAAAGGGTTTCAATTGCTCGCGCCATTGCTAAAGATCCATTATTATTACTTTGTGATGAACCAACTGGTGCTCTAGATTCTCGTACTGGGGTAGAAGTTCTTAAACTTTTAAAAAAGCAATGCGATTCTGAATCAGGACAAAATACAGTTGTTATTGTTACTCATAATGCCTTAATTGCAGATATTGCAGATCGTGTTATTCATCTTAAAAATGGTAAGATAGAATCAAATATTGAAAATAAACATCCAAAAAATATAGATGAGATAGAGTGGTAATATGTTAAAGAAAAAAATGTGGCGTGATATTTTTCAAAATAAAAGCCAATTTATTACAATCTTTTTAATGGTTTTAATAGGAGTTATGGTTTACACTGGTATTGAAGCATATATGGATGGTATGACCCAAACTGGTAATAACTTCTATGAACAAAATAACTTACAAGATATCAATGTCTTAGGTTCCTCATTTACTAAGGATGATTTAAAAACAATAAAAAATCTATCAAATGTTCAAGATGCCGAACGTAAATTGGTTATCAATGCTGCTGATGCGGATGATAAAGATAAAAGTTATTCATTAAACTTTATTGAATCAAATAACATTTCTAAGTTTTATGTTGAAGAAGGAAAATCATTTGATTATAACTTGGATGGTGCATGGTTAGATTACTTTTATGCCAAAGAAAATAATATTAAAGTTGGCGATACCATTCGTTTGCAATATGATACCTTTACTTTAGAACATAAAGTTGCTGGACTAATTTATGTTCCCGATCATTTATATGATACGAAAGATGAATCAGCTTTATTACCTAATCATAAAATATATGGTTTTGTTTATCTTTCTGCTAAAGCTTTTCCAGCTAAATGCTTAAAAGAAAAAATTATGGAAGAAAATAATATTCCATCTGAAAATGCTTTCAACAAAATCTTTCCTAATTTTGATTACACTTCATATATACCATACAACTACGTAATGGTCGATGTTGATAAAAAAGACAATGTTAATAAAGTAAAAAATGAAATTGAAGATCAAGTAACAAATGCTAAAGCTCTTATCAATATTGAAGATACTGCTTCTTATACTATGTATCAAGGTGAAATAGATGAAGGTTCAGCTTATGTAGGTGTTTTCTCGGGTTTATTTCTATTCATTGCTTTACTTTCTGTTATTACAACTATGACTAGAGTTGTCAAAAAACAAAAACTTCAAATCGGTACCCTAAAAGCACTAGGATTCAAAAATTATAAAATTATTCTTCATTACGTTGGCTATGGTTTCTGGGTTTCTTTATTAGGAGCTATTGCTGGTATGTTAGCAGGTTATTTCTTCCTTGGCGCCACATTTCTAAACTTAGAAATGCAATACTTTGAAGTACCTAATGGTCATCCAGTTGTTAATCCTAAAAGTTATTTAGTTTCTTTATGTGTTGTACGTTTTTTGCAGAATTTACAATATTTTACTAATTCTAATCTATCAGTATTATTTCTTTTATTTTTAGATGTCATATAATTTCTATTTTTACATTCTGTACATTCTAATGTTATATTTTCTCTTGGTCCTTTAGCTGCCATTTCAATACACCTCCGACTTTTTTAACCTTTACTTTTTTAAACGATGTGAACATATATCCGTAATAACATATGCTTGACTATTTTATCACCTTTTTGTTTGTGTGTCAATGCTTTTGCCTTAATTTCTATTGATTTTTACATATTTTTCTCTAGTTTTTACTATTTGCTGTTTATTCCTGTATTGTGATAATGTTTTTATATCACCTACAGATATTTCTA